>Ga0299915_10003248_pt1 | contig 11805 bp, 12 predicted proteins | sample RVTome_13_FD_200263 | JGI IMG/M metagenome (GOLD analysis project Ga0299915, IMG submission 200263) | Soil microbial communities from uranium-contaminated site in the Upper Colorado River Basin, Wyoming, United States - RVT92D227 (version 2) ... | reverse complement strand
AGAAGGGGGCGAAAGGATTGGACAGTCTATATCCTCCGCTGCGGGGATGGGTCGCTCTACACGGGGATAGCAAAAGATGTGCGGGCTCGGGTCAAGCAACATAGTGAGGGTCGGGGGGCAGCCTACACCCGAACTCGCCTGCCCGTCAAGCTGTTATATCAACAAGAAGGCTTGACGCGTTCCAAAGCTCTTATTCGAGAAGCACAGATAAAAGCGATGCCTCGGTCCAAGAAAGAGGAAATCATCTTTAGTGCCTAACTATTCATTCCAGCCGTCGCAGGCCTTCGGCCCGCGTGGCTGAATTCTCGCGTTATCCTCACTTTCAACTCGTAATTTTCAATTCTTGAACATGGCTCTTTGTAATGACTTATGGTGTAATCTTCAACCTTGTAAGCCACAATTGCCTTTTATGGTATCCTTTTAATACCCCTAACAATAAGGGTAAGGTTTCTCTGGGATTAGGAGTCATTACCTTGGAGCAATGCTTCAAGGGGTGACGGCACGGATCCCGTTATTTTGAGGAAAAATTTTTGGGCATACCCGTAACTGAAATCGACTGCCTCCGACCCCTCCCCCAGACCCCATATGAATGAGGAAAGTGTAACTAAAATGTAACCGTCCTAACCTAAAAAAACCAAAGATAACCCAAGCTATTTTAGCTTGACTTTTGTGAGTCCTTGATAATAAAGTATTCGAAAATGATGGGGAATCGCCACTGAGAAGAAATCGACTACGAATCCATAGGTCTTTGGTTCGAGTCAGGCTGGGTGTACAATGCACTATGAAAGACGCATGGCAGTCCTGAGCCTTCCATTGTTCAGGGAGACTCCAAACTATGTTCTAAAAGGAGGGTTTTATGAGAAGATTTTTTAGAAATTGGATGGTTTTGTTTATGATGTGTTTTGCATTTTTAGTGATTGTTGGATTAGAAACCACCTTAGCCCAACAATATTTCTTTTTTCAAGGTAGAGTGGTAAGCCTTTATAAAGATCAATTGACTGTAAAGGGAAATAGTGGAGAAACGATGTATTTTGCTATTGGAAGGAATACGGTCCATGTCCCTTCTCGAATGCCAGGCGATGGTGAGCGAGTGAGAGTAACCTATTTTATGCAAAGAGGTCATAATGTGGCTTCTCAGGTTGAAATTCTTCCTCCTCCACCACCCCCCCCTAAAACTACCGTTACTGCTCCCCCGGAACAGGAAGCCAAAGAAAAGAAATCAATTTTCGGCTGCGCCCGCGGCTGCAGCCCATCGGGATCTGGAGAAAAGAAATAAGAAGGGCAAAAAATAATAAGGTTTAAATAATGCGCCCATAGCTCAGTTGGATAGAGCGTCGGAGTATAAGTCTCGTCGCTGATAAGAAAAAGGAGGCATTTCTGAGGAGAGTGATTAAAATCAACGACGAGCTGCGTGAGGCATTGATATGACAGCGTGAAAGTTTTATAGAGAAGTTCGGTCAAGGACCGGGTGTCCATGACCCTTAACGATACGAGTAAATGGCATCCCTACTTGTCTTTTTCACCTTTCTTCCTCCTACAAACTTCGAGCCTCTTTTTAATCTCCTTCTCAAATCCCTGTTCAGTCGGGTGATAGTAAGTTCTTCCTTTGAGGTTGTCAGGAAGATATTCCTCTTCGACGAAGTGGTCTGGATAATCATGGGGGTATTTATATTCTTTTCCATAACCCATATCTTTCATCAACGTGGTGGGAGCATTCCGAATATGAAGTGGGACAGGCATATTCTTGAGTTCCCGAACATCCTTCTTTACTCCTAGGAATGCTGTATAGAGGGCATTTGATTTCGGAGCAGTAGCTAAATAGACAGCTGCCTGTGCAAGGGCCAAATCCCCTTCTGGCAGGCCGATAAAGTGAAAGGCCTCCATGGCTGCGACCGCCACCTGCAAAGCCTGGGAATCTGCAATCCCTACATCCTCCGAAGCAAACCGGATCATTCTTCGAGCAATGTAGAGAGGATCCTCTCCAGCCTCCAACATCCTTCCAAGCCAGTAAAGGGCAGCATCAGGATCACTCCCTCTCAAACTCTTGTGGAAGGCCGAGATGAGATTGTAATGTTCCTCTCCCGACTTATCATAAAGAAAAGCCTTCCTCTGGAGGACTTCTTCCAAATCCTTTTTCTTGATATGACGAGTTCCCTTTTGATCCGGAGGGGCTGTGAGGACAATCATTTCCAATGTGTTCAGTGCAACTCTTGCATCTCCATTGGCAATCAGACAGATTCCTTTAACCACTTCTGTCTCGATGACTGTGGTATATTGACCTAATCCTCTTTCTTTGTCCGTCAGCCCTCGATTCAAGATCAACTCAATCTCTTCCTCTGTTAAAGATTGAAGGGTAAAGACTTTTGTGCGGGAGAGCAATGGGGAGATCACTTCAAAAGATGGATTTTCTGTGGTGGCTCCAATAAGGATGATGGTTCCTTTCTCCACATGGGGAAGGAAAGCATCCTGCTGAGCTTTGTTGAATCGATGGATCTCATCCACAAAAAGGATCGTCCGCCTTTTATGATATTTCCATTCTTCGATCGCCTCTTGAATGACCTCTCTGATCTCTTTCACCCCAGAGAGGACAGCGCTGAAGCCGAGGAATTGAGCACCTGTGGTGGAGGCGATGATCATGGCTAAGGTGGTCTTGCCAGACCCTGGAGGTCCCCATAAAATCATGGAAGGAAGGAGATCGGATTCGATAGCCTGGCGGAGGACCTTTCCCTGGCCCAAGAGATGATCCTGGCCAACGAATTCATCCAATGTCCGAGGCCTCATTCGGTCGGCAAGAGGAGCCTCTCTCTTAAATAATTCCTTCCCTTTTTTCTCAAAAAGATCTGTCTGCTTCTTCATTGTGCTCTGATCGAATTCGCTATCTTATGATATTCCATATATATTATTTTCTCCCCATCTCCTTATCCCCCTATCTCCCTATCTTGTATCAATCTCCAGAATCGCTTGAAGCATCTCTTCATGAATCAACCCATTGGAGGCCACGATTTCTTCAGAATAGATATTGAAGGGTCGGCCTTGAAAGTCAGTCACCTTCCCTCCTGCTTCAGTCACCATCAGACTTCCAGCGACCACATCCCAGGGGTGGAGTTTCAATTCCCAGAACCCGTCAAAACGGCCCGTTGCCAGATAGCTCAGATCGAGGGCGGCAGAGCCTGGCCGGCGGACAGCAAAACTTTTAGAGATAAACTTCCGAAAATAACGAAGATAAAAATCGGTATGCTCTCGGACATCGTAGGGGAATCCTGTGCTGAGGAAGCTTCGATCCAACTCATCTCCACGAGAGACACGGATTCGATTCCCATTAAGAAAAGCTCCCTTCCCTTTTTCGGCATGAAATAGTTCATCGAGCATTGGATTGTAAACCACACCCAACCTCACCTCTCCTTCCACCTCGAGCCCGATGGAAACGCAGAAGCAAGGAAACCCATGAAAATAATTGGTCGTCCCATCAAGTGGATCAATAATCCACTTCCATGGGGATCCTTTCCCTTCAAAAGGTCTCTCTTCTGTCATAATATCATGATCTGAAAAGGCATCCAGAATGATCTGAACAATAGCTTTTTCACAGAGCGTGTCTACTTCCGTCACCGGATTAATGTCACCCTTATACTCCACCTGATGAGATCGGCCGTAATAGAGTTTCTGAATCCGACCCGCCTCTTTTGCTGCCGCGATGGCTACTTGGAGATAGCGATCATTCTTTCTCATCTTTCTCCTATTTTTCAAATCCCCCTCTATCCCCCTTTTCTAAAGGGGGAAAATTTTCTCCCCTCTTTTGCAAAGAGGGGTTGGGGGAGATTTAATGATTAGTAAACCCCGTTAGAAATTCCAGCGGGGCATTAAACCCCGCCCTCCGGGGTGGAACCCCCTACGGGGCGGAACCCGGAATTATTCTAAAATCTAACCCCGCTGCAGAGCAGCGGGGCATTATTTCTAACGGGGTAAAATTCTTCAAAAGTTGACAACGCTTTCATCAAAACTATATGATACCTGACAATAACAAGTCAACTTTGTAATCCCCCCTTTTCCCCCCCTTATTAAAGGGGGGCGTGGGGGGATTAGGTCGAGGAAAGAGATGAAATTCGAATCTTATGGAAACTGTTTTGTCTGTGGGAAGAATAACCCGAATGGCTTGCAATTGAATTTTGAGATCGATAAGGAGAGACAAATCCTCCATACCACTTTTGTGGCAAGTCCGACCTTCCAAGGTTGGGATGGTATCGTCCACGGAGGGATTATCAGCACGTTGTTGGATGAAGTGATGGCAAAATTGATTTACGAATTAGGATATCAAGCGGTCACAGCTTCTTTAGAGATCAAGTTCAAAAAGCCGGCTCCGATCCTTGAGCCATTACTCGTCTATGGAGAGATTGCAGAGGTCAATAAAAGATTGATCAGAGCAAAGGCTCATGTGGCAAAAGAGGATGGGACCATTTTGGCAACAGGGATTTCCACCTTCCTGAAACAGAGCTTAAAATAATCTTTAATAGAATCGAAAAATTCTGTGGGACTAACCCTTGACTGGCACTTTCACCTACGAATCAACGAAATTATTAGAGCGTGGAGTTAATGATTACGGTTTGGAAGTAAGCATAATGTTCAAGCATTTACGCCTTGCCGACCTCCTAATGGATTAGTTTCGCCAATAAGGAGCGACATGGAGTAAAACTATCTGGAGTGGTCGCACCACTTTTGTCATGGAAACATAGTCTGCTACCCGTAGCAAGAGCCCCGTTTTCGCTTTAAATCTTGGGCTGCCGTACTCGTTCCGCGTCAAGCCTTGCTTCGCAACAGCACCACCCCCAGCCACACGCCCCATATGATGCCGAGGATCACACCCACAAACATGAACGGATACACCGCAAACTCAAGAATTACAATTATACCATAAAGCATGAGAAGGTAACTTAGTATTCGTGACAGCTCTTTGGTCTTCAGTGCTGCCCATCCGATCAGCAAAAGCACCCAACCCAGTGCGTGGTCTCCGGCGAAAAGTAGGCCCAAACATATGGCTGTCACTGCCCTTCTGGTTGAGAGATTCTGGGCGCTAGCGATTGCTGGACTAACGGTGATTTGAATTAGCGCCGAAGCAAGCAATAGGGCACCGGCGATTGACACTCCGATGACGACGACCTGCATGAGATTTGGCACGCCGGCTTGCATCCGCTCTCGAAGCGCCAGCGCAATTAGAATAAGAGCAATGCTGAATAGAAGAGGCTCTAAATTCAATAAGACCAAAGTGATGGGCGAGGTGCTCCAGGCAGCGTTGACTTTCACTGGGTCAATCCAATCGCTTGACTCGACGAGCCCGAGACGTGGGCACACAAGAAGAAAGAATACCAAAAAAATTGCACATAGGCATGCAAATCCTATTGAACCAACTCCGCCGATTTTTTGTAGTTTCATGGATTAGCCCTCCTTTCTTAAAGTTGGTATCTTGATTATTTTCCTCTTTGCCGTCACTACGATTAGATAACGGTTAAAATTGTATTTGGAATGGCGAGCACCGCAATTCCCGATACAACGTCCTTGTGAGGTTAGGTAAAGATATAGGTCTAAATTTTTCGACGACTCTAAATTCGGATAGGGGAAACTTTAAAGGTCTTTCTCCATCCACCACCCCCCTCTGGGAAGAGAAAGTTTATTAGGTTGTTGAGTTTGGAATACCAAAAGGTGATTACTTTGTCAATACAAAAGCCAGATGTGAAAATTATCTTTTTCGGTGCGTCTACAGAGAGGGATTGGTATAGGTTCGGACGAAGATTATTGATTTGCGTTAGAAATCTTACATTATCGAACAAAAATGAACAACCAATCTTTCAGGAAGTTATCTACGTACTTATAGAGTTGTCAATGATCGACTCAGAAAAAGGGTTATATTAAACTTGAAAAATTTTAGTTAAATGCCGAGTTTCACTGCCAATTATTTGGACTTTGAGTCTTGCAATTTGACATTTCTCTCGACCATCCATTGGGCATAATCCGCATCAAACCCAAATCGTTCTAACAAAGCTCGGTCCTTAAGCAGTTCTCTCATCGGAAGATCTTCTATCTTTCTCCCTCCATAGAGCAGAACGGCTCTTTGGCAGAGATCCACAGCCACAGGTAGGTGATGAGTCACGATGACTTTTGTTTGAGGGATGGATTGGATTCGTTCGATCAGCATTCGGCTCCCAGCAGGATCGAGGTTGTCTGTGGGTTCATCGAGGGCCAGGATCTCAGAGTCCAAAGACAACACGGTGGCCAAAGCAACCCGTTTCTTTTCTCCTTCGCTCAAATGGTGGGCCGACCTTCCTTCAAAACCTTTTAACCCCATCATTTCAAGAGCTTTCTCCACCCGTTGTCGAACATTTTCTTCATCCAGTCCCATGTTGAGAGGGCCAAAAGCTACATCATCAAAGACCGTAGGACAGAAGAGTTGATCATCTGGGCTTTGGAAGACGAGACCCACCCTTCTCCGAATTTCTTTCAGGCTTTTCTTCTCGACGGGGATCCCTAAGATCATTACCTTTCCATCTCCCATCAGGGTCCCATTCAGATGATAGAGAAGAGTAGACTTTCCCGCCCCATTTGGGCCAAGGATCGCAATAGACTCATGTTGATAGACTTCCAAATGGATATCTCTCAAGGCCGGCGTCCCGTCTGGATAATTATAAGAGAGATGGTCAATTTCAATAACTTTATTGGTTTGCATTCTCAAAGCCCAAGTCCAAATTTCAAAATCTAAATGTCAAATCAATGTCAAAGCTCAAAATCCATGGTTCGACAAGCTCACCATGATTCTTATCTTTAGCATGTCCAAGCCATCATCCTGAGCCTGTCGAAGGATGAACTTTGGATTTCATTTGACATTGACTCACTTTCAGTTCATCACTTCGTGCGAGCTTTGTCATTTGACATTTTTAGGACGCTTCGCCCGATATTGGGATTTAGTATTTATCAAGCTATATAGATCCTAATGAAAACAAGAAAAGGGACAAGGGAGAGGAAGAGTATTTCGCTCAACCCGAACCTTCCCACCGTGGTTTCAGGCATCGTCCCATTATACCCCCTGGAGAGCATCGCCAGATAAACCCTTTCCCCGCGGTTAAAACTTCTCAGGAAAAGCGTTCCAATCATTTGTCCAATGACCTTTGTTTGCCAAAACCATCTCCCCCCAAAGCATCTCGAATCCCTTGCCCGCTTCATTCGATACATTTCATCAATGAGGATAAAGGAATAACGGTACATGAAAGAAGTGAGCATGGTGAAAATTTTAGGTGAACCCAACCTCTCCATTCCTTTGATCAATTGGGGAAAAGAGGTGGTGGAGGAGAGCAAGATAATAGAAAAAACTCCCAAACATGATTTGATGACCACATTCCACAGAATCCAGAGACCGCTCTGGGATATGGAAAGACCTCCGAGGCCTAAATTGTATCCTCCTCCCACTACATCTTTTTTCATGAATGGAGTGGAAATGGTCACGACAAAAAGAAAAGGGAGGATGACTAAAACTTTTTTGAGCAAATGGCCTAAGGGAAGTCGTGCCCAAAGGGCAATGCCGATGAGCGCCATAGCCAAAAGACTGAAGAGAAGAAAGGAGGTGGGTGGAGTACTGACTCCGATCAAAATAAAAGTGAAGAAGACGATGATCTTTGCCCTGGCATCCAGATGGTGAATGGGACTCTCTGTCTGGCTGTGGTGATCCAAAAAGGCATGCTTCATCAGCTTGCCTTCCTATCTAATCCGAACCGTTTTGAAAAGTTGAGGCCAAGGATCTTTTCCCGATCCTGTTCTGAGAGGCCGGATTCCTCCAATTCTTTAAAATATCTTCGAGGTGAAATGAGTGGAAAGTCTGTCCCAAAAAAGATCTTTTCTACTCCCACGATCTCACTGGCGATAGCGTAAATTTTCTTCGAATAGAGAAAAGGCGAGGCCGCAGTATCGTAAAAGACATTGGCCATGCCCTTCGCCACCTCTGGCATTAACTCGTAGAAAGGAAGACCTCCTCCCCAGTGTCCTAAGATGATGGGAAGGTTTGGAAAAGAGAGGATCAGTTCATAAAAGCGTTCAAGGGGTGTTCTCCCCTTTCCCGGATAGGTATGGCCGAGCGTTTCATTGGTATGAAGGAGAAGGGGAATTCCCTGTTTTTCCATTTGGGTGAGGATCGGTTTCATGGAATGGATATCCTGAGAGGTCATTTCATCACGGTAGAAAGCGACCTCCCCTACTCCCCTCGCTCCTCCCTTTATGGCCCGATTCAATTCTTTCCCTGACCAATCTGGATTTGAAAAAAGGAGCGAAATAAAAACAATTAATCGATTTGGAAATCGTGAGGCGGATTCCATCAAGTATTGGTTATGAAGAAAACAGAGATCAGTCTGATTCCAGGGGAACCCACAAATGACGGAGCGGTCGATTCCCGATTCATCCATTGAGACAATCAAATCTTCCACCCCGACCATCTTCGCCTTCGAACTTTTGTAAATAAATGAAAACGCTTCATCCCTCTTACAGAAGGCTTCTCGATCCTTTCTCACTTCATCCGGGAAGATATGAGTATGACAATCAATAATCATGGCTTCCCTGGAGTATACAAAATAAAATGGTTTGGGGTCCCTTCATGTCTCAATACATCCCAAGGACTTCAATCTCACTGCCCTTGTTGGTCAAGTAACTTCAGGGCTTCCCTTTTGTAAAACCATAATGGCCGATGCATTTCCCGAGATTCCAATACTCGTTGGCACCTGGACAGAAGACCAATGGGAGGGCTTTGGTGATATCGATTCGACCTTTCTCTTTTTGAACTTCTTCCTTGACATGGAGGGCCACGATTTCGCCCAGGAAGAGATCGTGGCTCCCTAAGGAAACTATTTCTTTTACCTTACATTCCATTTGAACAGGACATTCATCGATCAAGGGAGGCTTTACAATTTGGGCGGGCACCTGTTTCCACCCCATAGAAGCAAATTTATCTGTTTCCTTCCCTGAAAGCACCCCACAGGCATCCACCTTTCTGACCATCTCTTCTGAAGGGAGATTGACCACAAACTCCTTGGATCGCTTTACACAGGCATGGGAATAGCGCTCCAGTCGAATGGAGATACCGATCATGGGAGGTTCTGAATTGACCACTCCCACCCAAGCCAAGGTGATGATATTGGGTTTTCCTGCTTCATCTACACAAGTCACCAAAACGACTGGAGTAGGGAAAAGCAAGGTGGAAGGTGGAAGACTTTTTCGCCCCATCCTCTTCTCCTTTCTTGCGCCACTCGCCGTTATTGGAAAAGGTTTACATCCCCTTTCCCTTTTCGAATCACTTTGGGAAAATCATCGGTGAGGTCAATGATGCTGGAATGTTCGGCGACGATGGCCCCTCCATCGATGACAAGGTCTAACTGTTTTCCAAAGCGTTCTTCGATCTCGGCGGGATCGTTGTACAACCCCTCATCGGGTTTATAAACGCTGGTGCTGATAATCGGGTGCCCCAGCTCCTTGACGAGGGCTAAACATATTTTGTTATCGGGAATTCTAATCCCCACCGTGTTTTGTTTGGTCATGGCTATCTTTGGAACCAGCTTCGTCGCCTTCAGCACAAAGGTATAGGCACCAGGGAGCAGGCGTTTCATCATTTTATAAGCGTAATTGGAAACATAGGCATAACGACTGATATCCTTCAAATCGGAACAGATGAAACTTAAAGGTTTCTTCCCATCCAATTTTTTCAGTCGATGGACCTTTCGAATCGCCTCTGGAGTAAAGAGGTCACATCCTACTCCATAAATCGTATCGGTAGGATATCCGATCACCCCCCCTCCTTCGAGGACCTCCACAACTCTTCGAATCAATCTTGGTTGCGGATTTTTAGGATTGATGGTGATGATCATTATTCACTCTCCTTTGTCGAGATAAATGATCAAATACCAAAGTCCAAATGTCAAATGAATGCCAAAATGACCAAATTGGATTCTGAAATCGAAGACCCTGAATTTGTTTCAGGGCAAGGTTCAGAATGACACCCTGGTCATGCCGAACCAGGTCCTGAACTTAATTCAGGATCTAAGGATTTCGGCATCTCATTTAACCTTTGGATTTTATTTGAACTTTGATCTTTGGCATTTGAAATTCGTTTAAATTTCCTTCTCCAACTCCTTCACCCGGACTCCTCTGAGAAAACGTTTGCTGTAATAAGGGGTATCCAAATAATCTATTTTCACCTGTCTGTTGTAAGAAGAGGCGTGAATAAATTGATTGTCACCGATGTAAATCCCTACATGAGCACTATTCCCACGCCGTTTAAAAAAGACCAGATCCCCTTCCTCCAATTGATCCTTTTCCACCTTTTGCCCCACAGAGAACTGTTCTCGGGCAGTTCTGGGAAGCTCGATATTAAAAATTTCATAAATCTTCTTTACAAAGGCAGAACAATCAATGCCTTTTAACGTAGATCCTCCTAATTTATACGGCACGCCTAAAAAGGTCTTCACCACTCGAACGAAAAGGTTTCTTTCCTCTGGATTGTTCCATTTCCCGAGGGGGGTGGAGTCGACTGGCTCTCCTTTCTCACCTTCTGTCTGTGAAGCTCCAACGATTTCCTCTTCATCCCCTAACCCTTCTGCCACCTCATCCAATCGACTTTTGTCTTTTGGGAGGAGAAGTACTTGGCCAATCTTTAGGGTTGAAGTTTGGAGGCCGTTCATCTTTTTGATTTCCTCTATCGAGAGACCTACCTTCTTCGAAATACTGTAAAGGCTGTCTCCCTTCTGCACCATATAAGAATCTGTCTCTCCTGAAATTCTTTTAACCTTCTCTGCTGAAAATTTTTTACTGGTCGGGCCCGGAGCCTTTCTCGCAACCTCGTCTGTCTTTTTCCCTCTCTGGGTTGGAATCGTGAGAACCTGTTTGGGTTTGAGCGAATCTCCCTCTAAGGCATTGGCTTTTTTTAACGCCTCGATGCTGACACCAAAGGATTTTGAAATCCCATAAAGCGTATCACCCGGCTTGACCGTATACGGCTCCTCTGCCCATCCCTTCTGGCAAAAACCAATCCATAATGACAGGACGATCAATCCCATTCCCATAAATTTCAATGGCCTGATCATGAAATGCCTCCTCTCTTCATGAAGGAAAGCTTTCCCTTACTCAAACGCTGGGGAAATTTGAAGAAAGATAAAACCCCGTTAGAAATGATGTAATTTTAAAACCCGTCATTTCAGAAAGGTATCTAACTTCTGAACACCGCTCATCCTAATTATAAAAGCGGGTCTTTCTAACGGGGTAAATTAGATGAATGATAGATTTTATTTATACAAAACTTAGGCTCAGAAGTCAAACCCAACGATCCCCCCTTCACCCTGAGGATGTAAAATAATTACGTGAGCAGGAGCTCAGGCAGGGATATCTCCAAAGCTTTACCAAGCGGTTATTTGGAAACAAGGGTAATAGGCCACATTAGGTAAGCGACATTGCGAGGTTTTTGGACCTCGTCATTAAATCTTGAAAAGGTGCCGCTGCAAAGCTTCTCCGATACCCCTGCCCGACCTCCTTGTCTTAGGGCAATTTTTTCATAGCTTCCCTTTTGCAAAGGGAAGGTGTGAAAAAATCAACTCCACGCATCAAACCGGGAGGACGGGCGGGTTGGAGAAGCTTTAGAGCGCCACCTTTAGGATTGGAGCACTATGATATAAGCTCGGTTAACCACATATATTTATCAGCGTTAAGGTTGATCTGGAACTTAAATGCGCGCATTCTAAAGCTTCGGAAATCTGCCCGTCCTCCCGGGCCCAGAACCAGAACCGTGAAATC
>Ga0299915_10003247_pt1 | contig 11809 bp, 8 predicted proteins | sample RVTome_13_FD_200263 | JGI IMG/M metagenome (GOLD analysis project Ga0299915, IMG submission 200263) | Soil microbial communities from uranium-contaminated site in the Upper Colorado River Basin, Wyoming, United States - RVT92D227 (version 2) ... | reverse complement strand
GAACTGTCTCACGACGTTCTGAACCCAGCTCACGTGCCACTTTAATCGGCGAACAGCCGAACCCTTGGGACCTTCTCCAGCCCCAGGATGTGACGAGCCGACATCGAGGTGCCAAACCACTCCGTCGATATGAGCTCTTGGGAGTGATCAGCCTGTTATCCCCGGAGTACCTTTTATCCTTTGAGCGATGGCCCTTCCATACGGAACCACCGGATCACTTTGTCCTACTTTCGTACCTGGTCGACTTGTAGGTCTCGCAGTCAAGCGCCCTTATGCCAATACACTCTACGCACGGTTACCATTCGTGCTGAGGGCACCTTTGAAAGCCTCCGTTACACTTTTGGAGGCGACCACCCCAGTCAAACTACCCACCAAGCAATGTTCCCCGCCGATGGCGGAGTTAGACTCCAGATAAACAAAGGGTGGTATTTCAACGTTGACTCCACGACGCCTAGCGACGCCGCTTCGCAGTCTCCCACCTATCCTACACATCATTTATCCAAAATCAATGCTAAGCTATAGTAAAGGTTCACGGGGTCTTTCCGTCCCGTTGCGGGTACCCGGCATCTTCACCGGGACTACAATTTCACCGAGCTCGTGGCTGAGACAGAGCCCAAATCGTTACACCATTCGTGCAGGTCGGAACTTACCCGACAAGGAATTTCGCTACCTTAGGACCGTTATAGTTACGGCCGCCGTTTACCAGGGCTTCGGTTCAGGGCTTCTCCAACATTACTGCAGGATAACCCCCCCCCTTAACCTTCCGGCACCGGGCAGGTGTCAGGCCTTATACTTCATCTTACGATTTTGCAAAGCCATGTGTTTTTGCTAAACAGTCGCTTGGGCCATTTCTCTGCGCCCCCACCTGAGCGGGGGACCCTTTATTCCGAAGTTACAGGGTTAATTTGCCTAGTTCCTTAGCCACGGATCACTCGAGCACCTTAGGATTTTCTCCTTGACTACCTGTGTCGGTTTGCGGTACGGGCACCCTGTATCTGAAGCTTAGAGGTTTTTCTTGGAAGTCTGTTTACAGTCACTATCCACTTGTCCGAAGACTCATGGTACTATCAGGTTCGCCAGGGACCAGCTCTTAACCTGTCCCTAAAACTACACCCTTTAACGTACACATCCGTCCGTACGCGGACTTTTCACTCCTTCGTCACCCCATTGCAATACAAGGTGGTACTGGAATATTAACCAGTTATCCATCGGCTTCGCCTGTCGGCTATACCTTAGGACCCGACTAACCCTGATCCGATTAGCGTTGATCAGGAATCCTTAGTCTATCGGTGTCCCGGTTTTTCACCGGGATTATCGTTACTTATGCCTACATTTGCTTTTCCAGCCGCTCCAACATACCTTACGGTATATCTTCAGCGCAGGCTGGAATGCTCCCCTACCTCCCGACACTTTCGTATCGGGACCATAGCTTCGGTAATATGCTTGATGCCCGTTTATTATCCACGCCCAACCGCTCGACTAGTGAGCTGTTACGCACTCTTTAAATGAATGGCTGCTTCCAAGCCAACATCCTAGCTGTCAAAGCAGTCGGACCTCGTTAGAACAACTTAGCATATATTTAGGGACCTTAGCTGATGGTCTGGGTTGTTTCCCTCTCGCCACCGGACCTTAGCACCCAATGGCTCACTCCTGAGTATATGTTACAGCATTCGGAGTTTGTCTAGGTTTGATAGGCGGTGAAGCCCTCTAGCCTAATCAGTAGCTCTACCTCTGTAACACTCGACCTCAAGGCTGCCCCTAAAGGCATTTCGGGGAGTACGAGCTATTTCTCAGTTTGATTAGCCTTTCACCCCTACCCACAACTCATCCGATAACTTTTCAACGTTAAACAGTTCGGTCCTCCATCCCGTGTTAACGGGACTTCAACCTGGTCATGGGTAGATCACAAAGTTTCGCGTCTACCCCCACTAACTTGACGCCCTATTCAGACTTGCTTTCGCTTCGGCTCCATCTCTTAAAGACTTAACCTTGCTAGTGAGGAGTAACTCGTAGGCTCATTATGCAAAAGGCACGCCGTCATCCCGATAAATCGGGACTCCGACAGGTTGTAAGCGCATGGTTTCAGGTACTATTTCACTCCCTTGCTTAGGGTTCTTTTCACCTTTCCCTCACGGTACTAGTTCACTATCGGTCTCTCAGGAGTATTTAGCCTTGCGAGATGGTCCTCGCAGATTCAGACAGGATTTCACGTGTCCCGCCTTACTCAGGATACTGCTAAGATTGTAACTTTTTACGTGTACTGGGCTATCACCATCTATGGCCAAACTTTCCAGAAAAGTTCCACTTCAAGTTACTTTCTATGTCGCAGTCCTACAACCTCCCTATAGCCGAAACTATAAGGATTTGGGCTGTTCCCCTTTCGCTCGCCACTACTCAGGGAATCACTATTGTTTTCTCTTCCACCGGGTACTTAGATGTTTCAGTTCTCCGGGTTTGCTCCCCGCCAACGGCGGGGTTTCCGGCCTTCAACCGGAAGGGTTTCCCCATTCGGAAATCCGCGGATCAAAAGGATATTTGCTCCTCCCCGCGGCTTATCGCAGCTTATCACGTCCTTCATCGCCTCTGAGAGCCAAGGCATCCACCATACGCTCTTATTTACTTTCTTTGTTACTTTACAACTTAATATACAATTTTTTCCAGCATGTCAAAGAACTTTATTTAATTATGAATGATGAATTATGAATTATGAATTATGAATTATGAATTCAGAACCTACATTCAGAAATTAAACATGTAGTAATGAAACAACCGAATGTTTTCGTTTCTTCAACCACATTACTTATTTAAAAGAACCAATTATTTTGGGTATCACACCCTAAACTCTTCACTCACACTTACGCACACCCACACACTAGTAGTGGAGAATAAGGGATTCGAACCCTTGACCCCCTGCGTGCAGGGCAGGTGCTCTAGCCAGCTGAGCTAATTCCCCGATCCGGGTGTGTGTTTGTGTGTGGGTGGGTGTGTGATTTTCTTGCACACTCACACCCACACTCACACCCACACTCGGTGAGTAGTCCCGAGCAGACTTGAACTGCTGACCCCTACATTATCAGTGTAGTGCTCTAACCAACTGAGCTACGGGACTGTGTTAATCCAGATAACTCAGCTCTGCCTGTCCCGGTACATTTGGTTAACAGGGTACTGAGCTTTAAATCCATCTGCAATTCAAAGTGCCGGGAACACTTTTCAGGGAATTAATTTTATATAGAAATGAAGAGATAAGAAGGAAGGAGAGAATTAAGAGTAAATCTCTCTCTAGAAAGGAGGTGTTCCAGCCACACCTTCCGGTACGGCTACCTTGTTACGACTTAGCCCCAGTCACTGGTTTTACCCTAGGCCGTTCCTTGCGGTTACAGACTTCAGGTACCCCCAGCTTCCATGGCTTGACGGGCGGTGTGTACAAGGCCCGGGAACGTATTCACCGCGCCATTGCTGATGCGCGATTACTAGCGAATCCAGCTTCACGAAGTCGAGTTGCAGACTTCGATCCGAACTGAGACCGGTTTTGGAGATTAGCATTGCCTCGCGGCATAGCTGCCCTTTGTGCCGGCCATTGTAACACGTGTGTAGCCCTGGACATAAGGGCCGTGCTGATTTGACGTCATCCCCACCTTCCTCTCGGTTTACACCGGCAGTTTCGTTAGAGTTCCCGGCATTACCCGCTGGCAACTAACAATAGGGGTTGCGCTCGTTATGGGACTTAACCCGACACCTCACGGCACGAGCTGACGACAACCATGCAGCACCTAGGAGACCGCTCCGAAGAGAATCCCGGTTTCCCGGGACGTCGATCACCTTTCAAGCCCAGGTAAGGTTCCTCGCGTATCATCGAATTAAACCACATGTTCCTCCGCTTGTGCGGGCCCCCGTCAATTCCTTTGAGTTTCAGCGTTGCCGCCGTACTCCCCAGGTGGATCACTTATTGCTTTCGCTCAGTCGCTGACAGTGTATCGCCAACAACGAGTGATCATCGTTTACAGCGTGGACTACCAGGGTATCTAATCCTGTTTGCTCCCCACGCTTTCGTGCCTCAGCGTCAGTAACAGCTTAGTGAGCTGCCTTCGCAATTGGTGTTCTGTGTAATATCTAAGCATTTCACCGCTACATTACACATTCCGCCCACTTCAACTATACTCAAGAATAACAGTATCAATGGCAATTCTACGGTTAAGCCGCAGGCTTTCACCACTGACTTATTATTCCGCCTACGCACCCTTTAAACCCAATGAATCCGGATAACGCTCGCATCCTCCGTATTACCGCGGCTGCTGGCACGGAGTTAGCCGATGCTTATTCGCACGGTACAGTCAATCCCGGTCACGACCAGGAGTTTCGTCCCGTACAAAAGAAGTTTACAACCCATAGGGCATTCATCCTTCACGCGGCATGGCTGGGTCAGGCTTGCGCCCATTGCCCAATATTCCTCACTGCTGCCTCCCGTAGGAGTCTGGTCCGTGTCTCAGTACCAGTGTGGGGGATCATCCTCTCAGACCCCCTAACCATCGTAGCCTTGGTGAGCCGTTACCTCACCAACTAGCTAATGGCACGCATGCCCATCTTTAACCGCCGGAGCTTTAATTACAGAAAGATGCCTCTCCGTAATGTTATGGGGTATTAATCCGAATTTCTCCGGGCTATTCCCCAGTTAAAGGAAGGTTGCATACGCGTTACTCACCCGTGCGCCGGTCGTCAGCGATATTGCTACCCTGTTACCCCTCGACTTGCATGTGTTAGGCCTGCCGCTAGCGTTCATCCTGAGCCAGGATCAAACTCTTCATTGTAATTAAAAAGTTAATTGTCGCTCAAGATTCACTCTTCACCTTGTTTTGAATTTAAGGTTTTCTTTCCTTACCTTCTTTGTCTCTTCAATCTTTTCAAAGAACCATATTAATAATGGGACAACAAAATTAAGAAACTTTCCGAATTCCGCCATCATTTTAACAGAAATCTTTCATAAAAGCCTTTTGGAATATTAAGAAAAACTGATCTCAGGTTTTTTATTCCCGTATCTCATTTTCCAAAATCTGTAAAAGAACCTGCTCTGTTTTTTAAAGAGGTTGCAAAGGTAAAATCATTTTTTTAATCCACAAGAATTTTATAATTTTTTTTTAAAAAAATAAACTCGCTACGCTACCTTGCTTTACAATAATAAAACAATATCTTCGTCCCAACCTAATTAACATTTTGTGCACAAGGCGCTTGTAATTATTCCCACTTATAACGAAAGGGAGAATATCGAAAAGATGATCAGGGCTATCTTTGGTCTTCCTGTCCTTTACCACATCCTTGTCGTTGACGATGGTTCGCCTGACGGTACCGCCTCCATCGTTAAAAATCTGCAATCCGTTTTCCCTGAACAACTCTTCATACTTGAAAGACAAGGGAAACAAGGCCTGGGAACGGCATACATTAAGGGTTTCCAGTGGGCAATGAAACAAAGGTATGACTTCATGTTCGAGATGGACGCCGATTTTTCCCATAATCCGGCTGACCTCCCTGTTTTGTATCAAAAATGCCTCGATGGCGCCGACCTGGTCATTGGTTCAAGGTACAAATCAGGGGTGAATGTCGTTAACTGGCCCATAGGACGTGTTTTGATGTCATATTTTGCATCGGTATATGTTCGCTTTATTACCGGTATGGGAATTTATGATACCACATCCGGTTTCAAATGTTACCGGCGACAGGTACTTGAAGCGATTGACCTGGAGAATATCCGGTTTAAAGGGTATGCCTTTCAGATTGAGATGAAATTCACTACGTGGAAACTAGGCTTTCAGATCGAAGAAGTGCCTATCGTTTTCACCGACCGCCGCGAAGGAACTTCGAAGATGTCAGGCGGTATATTCAACGAAGCCCTGTGGGGCGTTCTCCGGATGAAGTTCCGGAGTATCTTCCGACCTTATAAAAGACTATCCTGATATGAGTTCAATTCTTATTACCAATGCTACCATTATCAATGAAGGAAGGCAGATAGCCGGAAACGTGCTCATTCAAAATGAACTGATTGTTAATATATTCCCTCAGGGTATTCCTTCAAACGTGAAAGCCGAACAGGTCATCAATGCCACGGGTAAATACCTGATTCCCGGTGTTATTGACGACCAGGTTCACTTCAGGGAACCGGGTCTTACCCATAAAGGAGATATATATAGTGAATCCAAAGCAGCTATCGCTGGCGGGATCACCTCCTATATGGAAATGCCCAACACTATTCCCCAGACTACAACACAGGTCCTCCTCGAAGAGAAATACCTCCGCGCCTCGGAGGTTTCATTGGCAAATTATTCTTTTTACATGGGCGCCACCAATGATAACCTCGGTGAATTGCTGAAAACAGATCCGGCCAGGGTATGTGGCATTAAGATCTTCATGGGCGCTTCAACAGGTAATATGCTAGTTGATAATACCAAAACACTTAAAACGATTTTCTCCCGGTCACCTGTGCTCATCGCGGTCCACTGTGAAGACGAATCTGTCATCAGGAATAACCTGGAATCAGCTAAGGCACGGTTTGGCGATGATATACCCGTTTACCTTCACTCGGTTATCCGAAATGAGGATGCCTGTTACCGCTCAACCAGTCTGGCTATTGAACTTGCAGAGAAATACGGTACACGTTTGCATATTTTGCATCTGTCAACCGCACGGGAACTCGACTTGCTGAAATCCGGCAATTCTCCTGCGAATAAAAAAATCACGACCGAAGTGTGTGTCCACCATCTCCTGTTTGATAACCGTGATTACTTTACCCACGGCAACCTTATCAAATGGAACCCTTCCATCAAATCAGCCAGAGATAAAGAAGCTCTCTTACAGGGCTTAATTGATGGCAGAATTGATGTGGTGGCCACTGATCATGCCCCACATACCCTGTCGGAAAAACAGAATACGTATTTCAAAGCCCCTTCTGGTGGACCGCTTGTGCAACATTCCCTCGTGGCTATGCTGGAATTTTGTAAGAAGGGTAAGTTACTTCCTGAAGAGGTTGTATCTAAAATGTGCCATGCTCCGGCAGATATATTCCGGATCGACCGGAGGGGTTATATACGTGAAGGATATTTTGCCGACCTGGTGATCGTGGATCCTGACAGCCGATGGACGGTATCTCAGGAGAATCTGCTTTACAAATGCCAGTGGTCACCCTTCACCGGGATGAGCTTCAGTTCAAGGGTAACACATACTTTTGTGAACGGGAATCTGGTATATGAACAGGGCATATTCCATGAACAATACAGAGGCCGGCGGTTATCCTTCATGCAATGACCTGATCAGCATGTCATAATTCTACTCAAATTACACCGATTACCACTTATTTTCCATATATTTAATAGGAATAAATCCTCTCCCGTTGACTCATTCGTACAGCATATTGCTCTTTTCCATCACGATCATCAATCTTGCACTGGCCATTTATGCGCTTCGTTATTTTCGGTCGCCCGGTGCACTGGCCTACACTTTTGTCATGACCTTCCTCAGTATCTATTCCTTCGGATACGCTTTTGAACTGCAGGCCACAAACCTGCAACAGATCATTTTCTGGCTCCATGTCGAATATATTGGCATTTCATTTTTACCACCGCTTTTTATTATCCTGGCCTTGCATTACACAGGCATGAGCCACCTGCTCAAACCCTGGCTTGTGATCCCTTTGTTACTCATCGCTTTTATCACACTTCTGCTGGAATTAACCAATTACGGAAACCTGTTCTACCATGAACTGAGGTTAAATCCCGATGTTTCTTTCGTATTGGCAGACTTTGTGAAAGGTCGATGGTACTGGGTACATCAGGTCTTCGCCAATTTAATGCTTTTACTCAGCAGCCTGCTGTATCTGATGATGTTCAGAGAAACCACAGGACGCAGCCGGACGAGGGCACTGATAATGCTTCTTGCACTTGATATACCCTGGGGATTTTATGTGATTTACCTCATCGGCGGAAGCCCGTTTAACATTGATCTTTGTCCCTTTTCTTTTTCTGTAGCCGGAATCCTTACCGCATTCGGCATTTTCCGCTACCATCTGCTGGAATATGTCCCCCTGGCCCTGGAGCATGTATTTAAAAGCATGACCGCAGGAATTGTAATCATTGATGAAAACAAGTGCCTGGTTAGCTATAATCAGCCTGCTGCAGAAATTCTTCCGGATCTGTCACCTGGTATGAAAGGGAAGCCGGTTTATACTGTCTTCAGTGCCTTGCCCTGCCTGACAGGTTTTACCGATGGCTTTGAATCTGATATCGAGATCTCTCAACAAGGTAAGATCCGGTACTTCCACCTCCAGGTTGTTGCTGTGAAAACGGAACGAAATAAGCTTACAGGCTGGGCCGTTATCTTTACCAATATTTCGGAAAGAAAGGTAAAGGAATTTGAGCTGCTGGATATTGAAAGAAACCTGAAGGACATGAATGCCTCCAAGGATAAAATCTTTGCCATTATAGCCCATGACCTCCGCAATGCCTTTCATCTGATCATTAACATGTCCGATATGGTTATTGAAAATCTCCAGAAGGACGATATAGTGGCTGCCAAACGAAAGTCAAAAATTATCTATGATACTTCGGTAACAACGTACACATTATTGCAGAATCTTCTCGACTGGGCCCTTATGCAGCTTAAGGGTGTACTTTTTAAACCTGCAGATCTCATACTTCATGACCTGATCCATACGGAGGTAAAAAACCTCACATCACAGGCTGGTCAGAAGGACCTGGCTATCCGTATTACTGTTGACAAACCATTGATTATCAGGGGGGATGAAGAAATGCTCAAGACGGTCCTCCGTAACCTTTTATCCAATGCCATCAAGTTCTCTCATCCCGGAGGAACCATAGGTATCAGTGCCACTGCCCGTGAAGGCAAGGTCACCATCGAGGTTAGTGATAACGGTATTGGGATGACAGAAGAGGAACAGCAGAAACTGTTCAAGATCGAAAGCTATCTGTCCAAAAAAGGAACTGCTTCAGAAATTGGTACCGGATTGGGGCTTAAGCTTTGTAAGGAAATTATAAGGATGCACGGAGGCGAGATCTGGGTTACAAGTGAGACAGGAATGGGCAGTAAGTTTACAATTGCGTTACCGAACACCGTACAGTAATCGGTAAACGGTAACCGGTAACCAGTACCGAATACCGTTTATCGTTTACCGGCTGTTCACCGTTCACCGGCTGCCTCTAAAAATCCCTTCCCCAGCAAACCCGACATCGGATTATCCATTTCCATCCTTTCCGGATGCCACTGAACGGCCAGACAGAAAGACGTACCTCCCTGCATATTCAATTCTATGGCTTCAATAATACCATCGGTGCTGAATGCAGATGCAGTAAGTCCATCACCTGTTCTATGGATGGCCTGGTGGTGGGAGCTGTTTACTGTTGCCCGGGTTGTGAGTGTAAGCCGGTATAATAAGGATTCCGGAGTAATCCTGACAGGATGGTAAACGTCGCCCTCATCACTCCGGTGCGGGACAGGCCTCTCAACAAATGTCTGAATATCAGCATACAGGCTACCCTTTTGTGCAACATTCAACATTTGCAGACCCCGGCAAATACCTAAAACGGGAATATTTAAGGTAAGGGCCAGCTCAATAAGCGCTAACTCCATTTTGTCCCTCCTGTCATCAATATCCTGGCAATAGGTAAGATCCTCCTTCCTGCTATAGAGACCGGGATTGATGTCGGCTCCCCCCGAAAGCAGCAATCCTGAAATAACATGAAAGTGAGAGGCTATTTCCGCAGGATCCTCCGAATAAAAATCGACGATTTCCAGACCGCTGTTAAGATTGTTCAACCAGCGGGCATAATTATCAGATAATTTGGAAACGCCTATTACCATTCTACTTTTAGTCATGTCACATGTAAGGGTTTTATAAATATCATTCCGGTTTTAATTTTCCCTGTGGCCGGATCCAGCTCCGAACCCCTGGCACTGTGAGGAATGGAAAAAATGACAAGCATGGCCAGTCCGGCAAAAACAGTAAGATAGCGGCGGTCCCTTTTCAGGTTTCCGGCGATGGCTATAAACCAGAAGATAAAGGCAATAAGGGTTTTATTATCAGTAAGATCAAATCCCATGGGGAAACCTGTCCAGAATTGTCCAAAAGCATAATACTGGACTACAGGGCCCAGGATCAATCCGCCTATGAATAATGTCACTGTGGTGATCCATCCGTACAGACGGTATTGTCTGAAGCCGAATATGGCGAGCAACATGGCAAGATTTGACAATAGCATGGATACAAACATTAAAAAGGCATGTGGTATAATGATGCCGGCCGGTACATCTCCCCGAAACCGGATAACGACCTGCTCACCATAAGGCACCCTGAAAATTTGTCCCTCTCGCTTTAACAGCAAATAATACTCCAGCTTGCCTGCAGGAGGCTGGTTGGGTAATGAGGCTACGAGCCTATCCAGCTGACGGACCATCTTTGCCATTTGCCAGTCTTCTTGTGAGGGGAAACGCCTGAAGTGAATCTCGCCGGTTATCAGGGTGTCGGGGAACTCCAGTTCAACGGGGCAGTCAGTTTCTCCGCCATGGCTGCGAGGCAGCTTAATAAAATACTCCTGGTTGTCCGAAAGCCTAAGTTCAATTCTTTTGAGATGGGTCGGACCCGTGAGGTTCTGATAAACGATGGCAGCCAGTGTTATCAGCACGGCAAAAATCCAAAGTAATACCCATTTAATCAGTTGTTTACGGTTCATAAGCTTAGAGTTGAATGATCAGGACTTCTTTTTGTCCGTTTCTTAATAGTTCCACACTTATAATCTGGTTCTTTGAAAGTTTGGACAACCTGTACATGTAATCATAAATATTTTTAACGGCCATACCATTAATAGCAGTAATAATGTCGCCATTCTTAATGCCTCCTCTTTCAGCCGCTTTCCCCTTGGAAACAAAATCAACCCTTACACCTTCCACATCGGTAGCACTGAAATCAGGCATAAATCCCAGAGTTACCCTGAAACGGTAACTGGCTGTGGGGGACTCTCTCGGACCTGCTTCCTGAAAAGTCAGCTTGTCCGTCTCCCGGTTAATGCTCAGAATAAGCCGATAGGCAAACTCGGTAACTGCTTTCAGTCCCGAATAATTTATCCTGTCAGCATCATCATCAGGTGTATGATAATCGGTATGTGCACCGGTGGTAATAAAAAAAACCGGGATATTTTTACCGTAAAAGGACGAATGATCAGACGGACCACTGCCTTCACGGCTCATACTAAGTCTGAATCGTCCGGCCTGATTACTGAGCCCGATTAGTGAATCGGCCTCAACCGCCGTACCGGTACCACCAATCTGAATCCCTTTCAGGGTATCAAGCCGTCCCAGCATATCCAGGTTAATCATGGCATTCATTTGCGTTACAGGAACCGGTGGATGGTTTACGAAGTATTTTGATCCCAGCAGGCCCATTTCTTCGGCACCAAAGGCGACGACCAATACGGATCTCTTCAGGGCTGACCGATTTTTCCTGAGCTTTCCGGCAATTTCCAATAATGCTGATACTCCGGAAGCATTATCATCAGCTCCGTTATGAACAGCTATTGTATCGGGCCGACGTGAAGAACTTCCGTGACCGCCCATGCCCAGGTGGTCGTGATGGGCACCCACCACCAGGTATTCTTTCTTTAACACCGGGTCCGAGCCCTCAATTACAACCATCCAGTTGGCTGTTTTACCCAACACCTGCTCAATATCGGTTCCGGCCTTTAAAACTCCCGAAATCGACAGATTCACCGGATTTTTCTTAATCCGGATAGTCTCTTCAAGATGTTGTACTGAAGTA
>Ga0299915_10003246_pt1 | contig 11810 bp, 9 predicted proteins | sample RVTome_13_FD_200263 | JGI IMG/M metagenome (GOLD analysis project Ga0299915, IMG submission 200263) | Soil microbial communities from uranium-contaminated site in the Upper Colorado River Basin, Wyoming, United States - RVT92D227 (version 2) ... | reverse complement strand
CACCCGCAGCCGCACGATCTCCAGTTCCGCCTGTGGGTCGGGGTAGTCGATGAAGAGGTACAGACAGCGCCGCTTGAGCGCTTCGGAGAGCTCCCGGGTGTTATTGCTGGAGAGCACCACCAACGGCCGGTGCACAGCCCGCAGGGTTCCCAACTCCGGGATGCTGATCTGGAAGTCGCTGAGTACCTCTAAAAGGAAGGCCTCGAACTCGGCGTCGGCGCGGTCGATCTCGTCGATGAGCAACAGGCTGGGCTGCTCGGAGAGGATCGCCTGCAGCAGCGGCCGCTGCAGCAGGAAACGCATGGAGAAGAAGACGTCTTCCTCGGCCGCCAGCCGGTCGGCCGCTTCGCCCAGCGAGTTGGTCTGGGCCAGCACCTGCTGCAGCTTGTCGCGCAGCAGTTGGGTGTACAGCATCTGCTTAGCGTACTCCCACTCGTACAGTGCCTTGGTCTCGTCCAGCCCCTCATAGCACTGCAGCCGGATCAGATTCCGCCCCGCCGCGCCTGCCCAGGCTTTCCCCAGCTCGGTCTTGCCCACCCCCGCCGGCCCTTCGGCCAGAACCGGCTTGCCCAGCTGCTGCGCCAGATAGAGCACGGTCGCCACCTCGTCGCTGGCGATGTAGCCCTGCTGGCGCAGCCCATCCTTGACGCGGCCCGGACTATCCAGGTTGCCCGGTTCCATGTGTCGTGTGCCCTCGGACAGGATAACCGTGATCAACTATACCGTATTTGGAAAGGGGATAGCCGAATGCCGGAAAGGAGGGTTTTGGGCCGCGGTCCGGCGCTGCGCCCCGGGCAGCCTAGATGCGGGGGAGCTCGATCTGGCTCTGCTTCTGGTACTTGCCCTTCTTGTCGGCGTAGGAGATGCGGCAGACCTCATCGGCCTCGAAGAACAACACCTGGGCGATGCCTTCGTTGGCGTAGATCTTAGCCGGCAAGGGGGTGGTGTTGGAGATCTCCAGGGTGACGAATCCCTCCCACTCGGGTTCGAAGGGGGTGACGTTCACGATGATCCCGCAGCGGGCGTAGGTGGACTTGCCCAGGCAGACCGTCAGCACGCTGCGCGGGATACGGAAGTACTCGATGGTGCGAGCCAGAGCAAACGAATTGGGAGGGATGATGCACACCTCCCCCTCGAAGTCGATCATGGAGGCCGGGTCAAAATGCTTGGGGTCCACGATGGCGGAGTGCACGTTGGTGAAGATCTTGAACTCATCCGCCACCCGGATGTCGTAGCCGTAGGATGATACGCCGTAGGAGATGGCACCCTCGCGCACCTGTTCTTCGACGAAGGGCTCGATCATGCGATGCTCGCGGGCCATGCGCACGATCCAGTGGTCAGGCTTGAGACCCATTCCTGGCCTCCTCGGGCTTACTGCTCCGGCGCGGCGAGAGCCTGCACCGGGTGGGTGATCTGGCCGATGCCTTCGACCTCGGCCGTGACCTGATCTCCGGCGAGCAAAGGGCCGACCCCGGCGGGAGTGCCGGTCAGGATCAGATCTCCGGGTTCCAGGGTCATCACGGAGGAGATGAAGGCGACCAGCTCCGGTACCGAGAACACCATGTCACGGGTGGAGGCCATCTGCCGCAGCTGGCCATTGACCGTACAGGTCACCATGGCATCTGCCGGATCCAACTCGGTCTCGATCCACGGCCCCAGCGGGCAGAAGGTATCGAAGCCCTTGGCGCGGGTCCATTGGCCGTCGCTGCGCTGTAGATCGCGGGCGGTGATATCCAGCGCCACGGTATAGCCCAGGATGAACTCGCCTGCCTGCTGTGCGCTGATCCAGCGCCCGCGTTGGCCGATGATCACGGCCAGTTCCGCTTCGTGTTCGACTTCCTTGGACTGCGGTGGAAGTTGGATGGCCTCACCGGGAGCGATGATCGAGCTGGGCGGCTTCATGAACAGCAGCGGCAGCTCCGGTACTTCAGAGCCGTGCTCGGCGGCATGTGCGGCGTAGTTCCTGCCCACGCACACGATCTTGCCTGGGACCACCGGCGCCAGCAGCCGGACCTGCTGCAGTGGCAGAGTGGCCGCGCCGCGGCGGAATTCAGTGAAGGGCGACCCCTCCAAGGATCCGACCTTGTCTTCCGCCAGCCACCCCCACCTGGGTTCGGCATCGGATGGGGTGTGAAAACGCAGGATGCGCATGCCGCCTCTCTTGCAGCTCAGTTCCAGGGCTTGTGAGCCCAGGCCAGATCGTAATCCATTTGCCAGGGGAGCACATCGGAGGGCTGAAATCCGGCCTGCGCGAGAAGCCTGGCGAACAGGTCACGCTTGACTGTCTTCCCGAACATAAGCGGGGCCTCCCAGCCAATCCGGTTGGTGATCAGCAGGATACCACCGCGGCGCAGCACCCGACGCATTTCCGCCAGGGTCTGCAGGGGATCCGGGGTGAATTCGAGCATCTCCAGCGATACGACCAGATCGAAGCTGCCATTGCTGAATGGAAGCGGCACCGCCCAGCCGCGGACCCAGTTCACGCCCTGGCCGACCAGGCGCCTGCCGATCCCGAGCATTCTGTGCGACGGCTCCAGGCTCACCAAAGTCCAAGGAGGTCGTCCGCCCTGTGCGGCCAGCAGGGAGCGGGCGGTGCGGCCGGTCCCGGCGCCCACGTCCAGCACGCGGGCATCGGGTAAGCCTCCCAGCACGGCCGCCAGCGGTTCACCCAGGAATCGCCGCTCCCAATCCGGATCGAAACGCTTGATCCCCTCGTAGCGGCCGGCCGCTACGTCGTACATCCACACCACAAAGCGCCTGCCGAGGTGGGTACCCTCACATATCCACAGCTCCCAGGCGGCCAACAGCACGATCACGACAAACAGGGCAATCGCAATGGGCATGGGTCTGAGTCTAGCGCGCCTGAACCGGGGGCCAAGTGGCGGGGGCTGGGCGGGTGCCCGGCGCCGGCAGGGAGGCGTTCAGGTCTGCTCGCCTGAGAGGCGGCGGGTGATGGCGTTCACCTTCTCGTTGGTCTTCGCAAATCGTCCGGGCCGGGCATGGCTGAGCGTCCGGGCTAGCGCCTGCACCAGCGCCTGCACCACTACCAGCCGCACGCCGGGGTCCGGGTGTGCATGGCCGGACAGCACCAGTTCGGCATGTGCGGCAGCCGGAGAGGAGGGCACAGCGACCAGGGCCGCGGTGTGCATACCGGCCCGACGGGCCTCGCCCAACGCCCGCGCCAGGATCGGCGATTGTTCGGCCACCTCCACCGCCAGCACCAGATCGCCCTTGCGTGCCCCCACCAGCGCGCTGGCCACATCGGAGGGGCTTTCTCCGGTTAGGTGAACCGTGTAGCCGGCGCTCTCCAGCCAGCGCGCCAGGCTGAGCGCGGGGGAGGTCGCCAACCCTTCCGCCATGAGAACCACCCGTTCGGCCTGGTCCAGCGCTCTGATCCAGGCCTCGGCGGCTTCCTGGGGGAAACTGCGGCGGGTGTAGGCCAACGCCTGCTCGAGCTCCACCAATGCCGCGTCGGCGGCTGCTGCGGGCGTGTCCGCCTCGGGCGGATGCTGGGCCAGCAGCTCTTCCTCCACCCGCTGGCGGATCTCCCGCTGCAGCTCGGGGTAGCCCGCGTAGTCCAGCCGCTGGGCAAAGCGCACCACGGTGGCCGGGTCCAGATCCAGCGCGTGGGCCAGTTCGGTGGCGTTGAGAAAGGCCGCCCGGGAGTAGGAATCCAGGAGGAAGTCCGCCAATACCAGAAAGCTGGGGGAGAGTTCCGACCGAATGGCTCGGATGCGCTCCGCGAATGTGGCCATTTCTGTTCGTCAGCCCGGAAAGGCCAGGGACAACCGGGCGTGGACTATAGCATAGCCACCGGCCAGAGGCAACAAATCTTGCAGACGCACGCTGTATAATCCCGTTGGGCGGATAGCTCAGCTGGTTAGAGCACTTCTCTTACACAGAAGGGGTCGCAGGTTCGAGTCCTGTTCCGCCCACAGGCGGCGTCCTTGAGGACGCCTTGTTGCTTCTTATCAATGGCTGCCTCGCGGTCCGCGCTGCTCCCGCTACTGCTGGCGGCCGCCCTGCTGGGAGCCTGCCGCCCGGCCGCGGCCGAGCCGACCACTTCGCCGCCAACCCCCCCGGCGAGCTCGACACCCCGGCCCCTCCCGCCAGTCCTCACCCCCACCCCGACCTCGCCCCCGCCCGTCTTCGAGCTCAGCGCGACGCCGGCGGCCGACCTGCTCGATCTGCAGCGGCAGAGCCGTGCGATGCGGCCCGGGTTCGCCGAAGATCTGGAGGCGCTGGAGGCTGCCACCCGCTATTGGATCGACCTGAGCGTGGAGCTCGATCCGGCGCAGCAGCTCGCCGTGCTGAGCGGGACCGTCCGGTTCCGCTTCGTCAACCCGCTGGCGGTCGCGCTGCCGGATCTGGTGCTGTACCTGTGGCCCAACGATCGCCAGTACCGTTCCAGCATGCAGGTCGGGACGGCGCTGGTGAACGGCCAGCCCCTGGAGGGGCGGGCCGCCCTGGGCCAGCTGGCTCTGCGCTATACACTGCCCGATCCGCTGGGCCCGGGAGAGGCCCTGGATGTCACCCTTCCGTTCCAGGTGCAGGCCGCGGGGCCCATCGGTGAGTCCATCCCCCGCCGTTTCGGCATCAGCCAGGGAGTGCTGTTCGCGCCGACCTTCTATCCACTCGTGGCGCGGCTGGTGGACGGTGAGTGGGAGCTCAAACCCGCCCCTCCCGGCGGTGACACCACCAATTCAGAGATCGCATTCTACGAGGTGCGGATCAGCGCGCCTGCCGGGCTGGCGCTGGTGGCCACCGGGGTGGAACTGGAGCGGCAGGAGCTGGACGGCCGGCAGCAGGTCAGCTTCGTGAGCGGCCCGACCCGCGATTTCGCCTTCGCGCTGGGTCCGCTGTTGACCGATACCCGCCAGGTGGGCGAGGTGACCGTGCGCGCCTGGGGGCTGGCCAATCATGAGCAGGACATGGCCACCATGCTGGAGGCGGGCGCCCGGCAGGTGCAGATCCTGAGCGACCTGGTGGGACCCTATCCCTATCTGGAACTCGACCTGGTGGATGTGCCCGGGGCATACGGCGGGATCGAGTATCCGGGCCTGGTGACCGTGGGTACCCTGGGGACCCATCAGATCATCGATCCCACTGTCCACGAGGTGGGGCATCAGTGGTTTTACGGCCTGGTGGGTGACGACCAGCTGGCGGAACCCTGGCTGGATGAAGGTGCCGCCACCTATACGGAGGTGCTGTACTACGAGGAGACCCAGGGCACCGGACGCGCCACCGGGATGCTCAGCGCCTTCCGTGAACTGCTGCGCTCACACCCGGAGCCGGGTAAGCCCATCGGACTGCCGGTGGGCAGCTATCGCACCATCGACGACTACGGGGTATTCGTCTATCTCAAGGGAGCCCTGTTCTTCGACGCGCTGCGTTCCCGCTTGGGGGACGACCTGTTCTTTGATTTCCTGCGAGCCTATTTCGAGGCCTTCCGTTACGGCACGGCCAGCGGCGAGGGTTTCCAGTCCCTGGCCGAGGAGACCTGCAGCTGCGACCTCGGGCAGCTCTTCGACCTGTGGGTCTGGCGGGGCGGGGATATCCCCGGGCTGTAGCCGGAGCGGGAGCCGCGGGGTCCCTTGCTTGACCGACCTCCTCCCCAGGCTTACAATCCGGTTGTCCGACATCTGCCCCCCATGATGCCCGGCTGCCGGCATTCCCCCGGAGTCTGCCTATGCCCGACTTTCTCTTCCGCGGCGATCTTGCCGAGCTAGACCCCGAGGTACACCAACTCACACAGGTCGAGGCGGAACGGCAGTACCGCCGGCTGATCCTGATCCCCTCCGAGAGCACCGCCCCTGCCGCCGTTCGGCAGGCGCTGGCCTCCGCATTCTCCAACATCTACGCAGAAGGCTATCCCGAAGAGTCAACGCGCCGGCAAGGCCAGGAGCAGCTGCTGGACTATGCTTCCCAGCTGGCCAGCTACCGGCGCTACTCCGACCCGCGCTACTACAAGGGTGTGGAGTACGCCGATATCGCCGAGTCGCTGGCCCGCCGCCGATGCGCCGAGTTGTTCGCCAGCAACGGCGTCGCGGCGGATGAGCTGTATGTCAACGTGCAGCCCCTGTCCGGCGCGCCGGCCAACAATGCCGTCTACCACGCCCTGCTGGATCCGGGCCAGTTGCTCATGGGCATGAACCTGCTCCACGGTGGGCACCTGACCCACGGGTCGCCGGTGAACCGCTCCGGCAAGCTGTACCGGGCAGTCCACTACGGCGTCGATCCGGCAACCGAGCGCATCGACTATGACGCGGTGGAGGCGCTGGCCAAAGAGCATCGTCCCCGTCTGATCGTCGCCGGCTACTCCTCCTACCCCTGGTCGGTGGACTGGGCTCGTTTCCGAAAGATCGCCGACGCGGTCGGCGCCTACTTAATGGCGGATATCGCCCACGTGGCTGGCCCCATCGCCGCCGGCGTGGCTCCCTCCCCGGTCGGGTTTGCCGATGTCATTACCTTCACCACCCACAAGTCGCTGTGCGGCCCCCGCGGGGCAGTGATCCTGGCCCGTTCCGCGGAGCTGGCCCGGCGCATCGATCGGGCGGTGTTCCCCGGTGAGCAGGGCGGTCCGCACCTCAACACCATTGTGGCCCAGGCGGTTGCCTTCAAGCTGGCCCGCAGCCAGGCCTTCCGCGAGCTACAGCGCTCCATCCTGCAGAACTGCGTCGCGCTCACCGATGAGCTGCAGCGAGCCGGCCTGCGCATCCCCTATGGCGGAACGGATACCCATCTCACCAACCTGGATTGCTCCAGCGTCAGCGGGCCGGACGGCACGGCGCTCTCGGGCGATCAGGCGGCCCGCATACTCGATCTGGCCGGGATCGTGGTGAATCGCAACACCATCCCCGGCGATCTGTCGGCCGCCAGCCCCTCCGGGATTCGCCTGGGGACCACCTGGGTGACCCAGCGCGGGTTCGGCGAGCAGGAGAGCCGGGAGGTGGCGCGCCTGATTGCTGGGCTGCTGCAGGCCTGTACACCGTACAGCCAGGCCGGACGCAAAGGCGCGCAGCGCCGGGCCAAGGTGGACTACGGAAAGCTGATGGAGACCCAGTGCCGGGTGCGCGATCTGGCCGCTGGGGCAGGGATCGACTTCGAGCCCCCCAGCCACGGGTATCCGCACTTCTACTACATCGATGATGCCCCGCCCACTGGTAAGTACGCGGAGATCTCCTTGCGCGGCGCGGAGGCCGCGGCGCTGGTGCGCTGGACCACCGGCGCCCGACCGACGGAGATGGCGCCCGGCGAGAGTGTGCAGACCGGCCTGCACCTGCCCGGTGAGGCCGTGCAGGTGACCCTGCGCCGGGAGAAGGACGGCGCGTGGAGCATTGCGGCGGAGGCCGAGGCTGCCCCTCGGCTGCTCTCCTGGCTGCGCGCGCTTTCCGACGGATTCGTGTGCTTCGATCCGGAGGATCCGCACCGCAAGGCCCCGGGACCGGTTGAGGTCCGGCTGGTGGGCGGGCTGGCTGCCCTGCCCAAGGCCGCCGCCAAGGCGGACGGCGCAGACAAGCCCTGGTTCTACGGCGCCGACCACAGCAAGGGCAAGCCGTTGCCGCTCTTCGAATGGAATCCGCCGGAGGAGGCGGAGCCGCGCAAGACCGCCCTGAATGCCGTGCACCGCAGCCTGGGCGCCAAGATGGTCCCCTTTGCCGGCTGGGATATGCCGGTTTGGTACAGCTCCGTGCTGGAGGAGCACCTGGCCACCCGCCAGGCGGCCGGGCTCTTTGACGTGAGCCATATGGGGGTCTATCAGGTGGAGGGCGAACAGGCCTGCGCCTTTCTGGACGGGGTGGTAACCAACGACGTGGCCTCTTTGCAGGTGGGGGAATCGCTGTACGCCCAGTTCCTGGATCCGGAGGCCGCGGTCATCGACGACGCCATGGTGTATCGCCGTCAGGATCAGGCCTACCTGGTGGTGGTGAACGCGTCCAACGACGACAAGGATTGGACCTGGCTGAATGCCGTGCGCGCTGGGGAGGTGCGGGTGGACAGCCAGCGTCCCTGGGCGCGTTCGATCGGACGGGGCTGCCGGCTGCGTAATCTGCGCGATCCGCGGGAGGGGGCGGACATGCGCGTGGATCTGGCCATCCAGGGCCCGCACAGCCGGGAGGTGTTGCTGGCCTTAGGGTGCAGCCCGGACGACGCTGGCCGTCTGGCGGGGTTGAAGTGGGCCGGCCTGATGGAAGGACGCTTCGGCGATTTCAATCTAGTGGTCAGCCGAACCGGCTACACCGGCGAGCGGGTGGCCTTCGAATTGTTCGTGCACCCCGATCAGAGCGTTGCTCTCTGGCAGGCCTTGATGGAGGTCGGGACACCGCTGGGGCTGAAGCCGGCCGGATTGGGAGCCCGCGATTCGCTGCGCACCGAGGCAGGGCTCCCGCTCTACGGACATGAAATGGCCGGCGAACTCGGTCTGGGGGTGGGCGAGGCCGGCTTCGCCGCATACGTCAAACCCCACAAGCCCTGGTTCATCGGCCGGTCGCCTTACTTGCGCGGCGAGGCCATGCGCAAGGGGGAGGTGGTGCGTTTCCGCTTCAACGAGAAAGGCGTGCGGATGGCCCACACCGGTGATCCGGTGGTGGACCGACGCGGCCGGGTGATCGGCCGGGTGACATCTTGCGCGGTGGACAGCGAGGGCTTCCTACTCGGCCAGGCCTTCCTGGACCGCGCCTACATCCAGCCCGGGACTCCCATCGCCATCTTCCAGAGCGCTCCGCAGAAGGCCGACAAGGCGCCGGCCTCGCTGCAGGTGGGCGACCGGGTGGCGATACCTACGTCTGCCACGGTGTCGACCCGTTTCCCCTAGCCCGGTCCCGCGCCGGCCCCAGGATCGACGGCTGCTGTTGAAAAGGAAGAGCCCGGTCGAGGTGACCGGGCTCTCGCTTTGTTATGCATTGAAGTACCCGGATGAAATCCTCCCTATGGATATGGACTAGATGTTGCTGACGATATTGCTGAACACGTTGCCAATGGCGGGTCCGAGTAGGGCCAAGATCACGATGACCACTACGGCGACGAGCACGAGGATCAGCGCGTACTCAACCAAACCCTGGCCCTTTTCCTTAGGAGCATACAGCATCGAGTCTCACCTCCTTTCCTCTGATCTAGCTTAGCACCTGCCAATGTAGATGCAAGTCTTAAGCCGGTGTAATGTAGGCACAGCATAGCACGCCCCACCGCTGCTGCACCTTACGAACGACTTACAGAGTAACAGGATCGGAATGGTATTGGAACGCAGAGCGGATTGAGCTTATGTCGAGCTAGCTATGCCGATGGAGCCGAGGAATTCGCTGGCTCGTCGGTTCAGAGATTCGTGACCATGCTCAACACGAAGGAGGCAACGATCAGGATAGCGAACACGGTGATGGCGACCCGCCGGGCTCGCAGTCGTCTGTGTTGGCCGTGTGTGAGCTGGGGCTGTTTTCGCTTGGCCATCGGACCGGATCATACCACGCGGCCGCAGGCCAAGTCCAGGAGCACTTTGCAGCGGGCTGTCGGCCCGCTATACTCAGGCCCGAATAACCAGGACAGGAGGTGCAGGAATGACGGGTTTCTACGACGTGATGGACTTCTTTGCCTATACGTTGCGCTTCTTCGGCGCGCTGGCGTTTGGGGTGGGGGCAGCGTGGCTGGCGATGCATCTACTCAAAGGTCAACACGCCAACTGGCAGCTCAGCGCCGCGATCTTCCTCGGGCTGCTGGCGGCATTCGTGCTCGTCGGACACTGGGTCTCCGGAGCGGCGACCTTGGGGGGATTTGGCCTAGGCGCCGGAGGTGGGGTACTGGCGTGGGGCTTGGGGGCACCGGCCGCGCCGCCCAGCCGGGGCAGCAGATCCGCCCAGCGTCGAACCCCTCCACGCTAGGCGGATCGGCCACTCGCAAGCGAAGCCTCCAGTCGACGCCCGGCTCAGGGGATGGCCACCGCGCAGCCGTCGGCGCGCGGATCGCTCCCCCCCCACAGCACCGAGCCGACCGCCTCGCGCAGGATGATCTGGCCGCGTCCAAACACAGCCCGATCGTGGCCGCCCAGGATGGAAATCCGATGACCTCTGGCTTGGAGCGCGCTGGCCGTCTCCGGCGAGATGCCCTCTTCCAGCCCGACCTCGCTCTCGGCTGATCCCGCCAGCAGGCAGACCCGCGGCCGGTCCAGGGCCGCCTGTGGATCCAGGCCGTCCTCCAGCAGCCCCAGCAGCACCTGCACATGTCCCTGCGGCTGCATGAACCCTCCCATCACGCCGAAGCAGGCGAAGAGCGAGTCGTCCTGGCGGGTGGCCAGGGCGGGGATGATGGTGTGGTAGGGGCGCTTGCCGGGGGCCAGGGCGTTGGGGTGGGCGGGGTCCAGGCTGAATCCGAGGCCGCGATTCTGTAGGCTGAATCCCCAGCCCGCCGGCACGATTCCCGTGCCAAACCCCATGTAGTTGCTGTTGATGAGGGAGCAGGCGTTGCCCTCCCTGTCCACTACACTCAGGTAGACCGTATCCGGGTGGGCCGGGATTGCGCCGCGCATAAAGCCCAGATTGGCCCGCTTCGGATCGATCAACGCCCGGCGAGCTGCCGCGTACTCCTTGGAGAGCAGTTCCCCGAAAGGAGCAGGGTTGAACTGTGGATCGGCCACGAACCAGCGGGCGTCGGCGAACGCCAGCCGCAGCGCCTCCAGGATAAGGTGCAGGCGCTGCACCCCCAGCGGCTCCAGGTCGGCCAGCTCGAAACCCTCCAGGATGTTGAGCGCCAACAGGGCCGCCATCCCCTGGCTGTTGGGCCCGCATTCCCAGACTCGCGTCCCGCGGTAGGTAGTAGACACGGGCAGCTCCCAGCCGCTCTGGTGCGCGGCCAGATCGGACTCAGCCAGCACGCCGCCGCTGTCCCGAACCGCCTGGGCGATGGCCAGGCCGATCTCCCCCCGGTAGTAGGCTGCCGCTCCGCCGGCCGCGACCGCCCGCAAGGTGCGCGCCAGGCCCGGGTTGCGAAAGACCTCCCCCGACACAGGGGCCCGGCCGCCGATGGTGAGCTCCTGGCCGCCCAAGGCGGAAGAGAGCTGCCGCTTCGCCCCCAGCGCCCAGAAGTGAGCGGTGATGGGCGCGACCGGAAACCCGCGCTCGGCCAGCTCCGCGGCGGGCCCCAGCACCTCCGCCAATGGAAGCCGGCCGTGCCGTTCTACCAGGTCGCACCAGGCGGCGCAGGCGCCCGGGACCGTCACGGTGAGGGCGTGAAACGGGGGCATGGCCTGCTGGAATCCACGCTGCTGCAGCAGCTCCAAGGAAAGTCCGGCCGGTGCCCGGCCGGACCCGTTGAGCGAGGTGATCGCCCGCGAGGAGGCCTCATAGTAGAGGGCGAAACAGTCGCCGCCGATCCCGGTGGAGGTGGGCTCGGTGACATTCAGGGCGGCGGCCGTGGCCACAGCCGCATCCGCGGCGCTGCCCCCGCGGCCCAGAACCTGGGCTCCGATCTGGGCCGCCAGCGGCTGGGAGGCGGCCACCATGCCGCCAACCGCCATCACCGGCGAGCGCCGCGAGTGGAACGGGAGTTGCTCCGCCACGACTTGCCCTCCGCATTGCCCCGGCGCCGAAGCCCGAAGCGTGGCGGGTATTCTAAGGCATGCTAAGCTTTCCGCATTCAAGCTGCTGGATGGGGCAGGCCGGTGCTGCTGCCCCGCTGTCCAACCGGGGAGGTCGGTGTGTCCGGATCGAAGACGGTGGCCGTGGTGCTCCAATCCAGCGGGGAGGTCTTGGTGGCGGCGGCGCGCTGGTGTGAGAGCCCGGTCTGCCGCTTGTTCGGGCTGCAGTTGCGCCGGGGCCTGGGAT
>Ga0299915_10003245_pt1 | contig 11811 bp, 9 predicted proteins | sample RVTome_13_FD_200263 | JGI IMG/M metagenome (GOLD analysis project Ga0299915, IMG submission 200263) | Soil microbial communities from uranium-contaminated site in the Upper Colorado River Basin, Wyoming, United States - RVT92D227 (version 2) ... | reverse complement strand
TGCCTTTAAGCGACATCTTCTCACCTGCCTGCCAGGCTGAGCCTACCTCAGTTGATAGAACCTCCAAACGGATTTCATCGCCTTCTATAAGAGCAATCGTCGCCCAGTCGATGTCAACCACTCCTTTAAGTTCAGTGATAAAGGCACCGTATACCTCTCTTATATTTAAGCTGGAAGTAATGACCCTTGCCAGCCGATTAATAAGAGCCAGTTCTTGTTCTCTCTTTCCGAGTTCTTTCTGAAGATGTTCTTTCTCACGTTTCCTGAACTGCTCCTGAAGATATTCCTTTTCCAGACTTGCCGCTACCTGAGAGGTAACAGTCTCTACTAAATTAACATCTTCGAGCGAGTACCTACCTGACTCTTTTTTCCCCAACGCCATGATGGCAATCAAGTCGCCACGACTTATCATAGGAAATAGCAACTCCATATCCAAGGCTTTCAGCTCCTCTCTTTCCTCTCCCCATCTACCATAAAGTTCCGGAAAGATATCCAGATTTTCCCTAAGCAGATATCTATTCTCCCGCCGCAGCCATTCCAGGAGGGGACTATCCTGGCTTAATCTTACTTTAAAAACATTCCCTTTCCTCGGCTCGGAAAACTGAACAACAAAATCACCAGTTGAAGGGTCTGGAAGAAGTAAATGTATCTGCTTACAATACAAAGTCCCGGCCAGCAGCGGAAGCAATCCTTCACTCAATTCATTCAAACTGAGAACGCTGCCCAGTTTATACCTCAGAAAGATGCGTAGTTTGTGGAGGTAATCGTAACGCGCCCTGTAGAACAATCTATCTGTTCGCCTGGAAAGAAGGCCATGCAGCAAATAGACACTGCCACCGATAGCAATTGCTGCCAGTATAGCTAGAGCTAACGTGCTTCCATCTATTTTAATATCGGTTAGTGAGTGTATGAATAAAAATAAAATCAGATAGAGGCCAATACCGACACCAGCGAGACCTATCCAGACCAGGCCGCGGCGCAAAACAACACCAACGTCTATTAAACTATGTCTGAGGACTGCATATGTCAGGATAACAGCAACGATGAGATTACCAATATGGCTAATCGGAAATTCTTTTCCCCAGGGTATGAATGTTGTGGATACGGCGAAGAGCAAAATACCGATGCTGAATAATAGATACGCTATTTTGTTACGTAATACAGGGTCATCTGAAGTTCGAAACTGCTGTGCTAAGAAATATACGCTTCTGGCTGTTACGATAGCCAGAGGCAATCCCATTAAGAAAACACCATTGCCATAAACAGGGTAAAGTTTGCCATCAATAATACCAATTTCTTCAGGCACATAGCCTGTTGCCACCAGAAAGATAATAATGGCTAATGAAGCGTAGGCAAGAGGCAGCCAGCGACCTTTATTTGGAGGATAGAAGGAGGATATAAAGCAATGTAACTGCACTGCTGCTAACGTGAAGGTACAGATAACAATTTTATTTAATAATAACTTGTTAGGCATAAGGAAATCGCTGCGAAAAAGAACATCACTTCCACTCCAAACGACGGCAGCGATTAGAAACCAGACAAATAGCCTTTGCTGCGTATTCCAGGGGCGATTAGCCAACAGGACACCAAATAATGGTATATAGGCGATAACTGCCAGCAATGGAGGGATAACGTAAACGTTCATCGGTCCTGAAATTACTACGTTCGCATAATTATGTGCGTAGCTTTGAAGGTTGTCAAGAGGAGTAAAAGGATGTCATCTATCTATAATTGCGAAGGCACCATTAAGCGACACCGGACTCCTCTGGAGCTGCGGATAGGGCAATAGGTAAAAAGGCTTCAACCAGCTTCGGATCAAACTGACTGCCGGAGCAACTTTTGAGCTCTTTCAGAACTTTCTTATACGACAGCTTATTACGATACGGTCGCGATGACGTCATGGCATCAAAGGCATCAGCTATAGCCAGGACTCGAGCTTCAACAGGGATCTCATCGCCTTTAAGCCCGGCGGGATAACCGGCGCCATCCCATCGCTCATGATGATGAAGTATTGCTGGTAGACAGGAAACTAAACTGACCACGTGGCCAACTATAGTCGTCGATAATTTGGGATGAGCGTGAATCAATTCCCATGCTTCGGGTTCAAGCTTGTCTACTTTATTAAGCACTTCATCGGGGACGCCTATCTTACCGATGTCATGAAGCAAAGCGGCAGTACTGACGACGGCTACCTTATCGGAAGGCAAACCAATAGCCTCAGCTAAGGATACAGCGTAGCTGCTGACCTTGCGCGAATGGCCATAAGTATAGGGGTCTCTAGCCTCGATTGTTGCGGCTAAAGTATGTATGATGCTTAAAACTTCTTTTTCGGTCGTAGTTCGTGTACTGGCAGCCGCGGTTAGAGAAGGTAGCATCTTCGAAGCAACACAAGTCCGATTGCCCCCCGTCTCTTTGGCATAGTAAAGCGCTCTATCAGACGCATTCACCAGCTCATCGGATGTCACTCCGTCACTGGGCCACGAAGCTAAGCCCAGACTGGCGCTTATCTTGATATCCTTCTTACTCATCTCCGCCGCAATTCTGCCGCGAATTCTCTCGGCTACAACGAAGGCATCATTGGTAGCTGACTGCGGCAAGATGATGGCAAACTCATCGCCTCCGTAGCGAAAAGCCAGGTCCGTATTTCTCAGCGCCCCGTTGACTAACCGGCCTATTAGCTCCAGAATTCTATCACCAGCCGTGTGCCCCTGCGTATCATTGTATGTTTTAAAAAAATCGAGGTCGAGAAGAAGCAGAGACAGCATACTTCTATACCGAGCATGGCGGTCTATCTCCAACTTCACGGATTCATCAAAGTGGCGGCGATTAAACAAGCCGGTAAGCTCATCAACGCGAGCTCGCTGCTCAGCCTTGGCATAAAGTCGGCTATTTTCAACCGGCACTGCAATCTGGGAAGCCAGGCGTTCCAGGAGCCTGACCTGGCCGGGAGCATAAGCATTCGTCTGACGGCTGGCTATGATTAAACTGCCTATAGCCTCATTCTTCACCACCAGTGGCAGATAAACGATTGACCGAATTCCCCACTTTAAGTGTTCTTCTCCGGTTGTAAACCTTGTGTTTTTAGCCAGGTCGGGCTCAACCAGAGCTTTTCTATTATCGGCTGCCCACTCAGTGCCCGTGCCTTTAAGCGGTATCTTCTCACCTGCCTGCCAGGTCGAGCCCACCTCTGTGGATAAAACCTCAAAACGAAGTTCATCACCTTCTATCAGGGCAATAGTCGCCCAGTTTACATCGACTACCTGCTTCAGCTCAGATATAAAAGCGCCGTAAACGTCCCGTATATTTAAGCTGGAGGTGATGACATTTGCCAGCCGGTTAATCAGCGCCAGTTCCTGTTCCCGCTTTCTGAGTTCCTCCTGAAGATATTCCTTCTCCAAACTGGTTGCTACCTGGGAAGCCACTGACTCCACCAAATTGACATCGTCAAGCGAGTACTTGCCGGATTCCTTTTTGCTTAATGCCAATATGGCAGTCAATTTACCGCGGCTTACTAGAGGAACTAGCAACTCTATTTCCAGAGCTTCTATCCAGTCTTTTTCCTCTCCCCACATTCCGCGAAATTCGGGTAGTATCTCCAGATTTTCTCTGCCCAGGTATCTGTTCTCTCGCCTCAGCCATTCCAAAACCGGGCTGTCATGCCTTATTTTCGGTGATGAATTCTCCGTATTTTCCGGTTGGGCAATTTGGATAACGAAATCTTTGGTTCCAGCCTCCGGAAACAGCAGATATGCCTGACGACAGTCCACAGCCTTGGTAATTGGCACCACCAGCTCCCTGCCAAACTCGTCCAAATTAGAAACGGTGGGCGCCTTGCGCCGCAGGAAATCAACCAGGTCCTGGCGGTAGCCGTAACCCTTGCCATAGAATACCTGGTCGACCTTCCGGTAGATATAAACGCGCATCTGCGCCCAGAAGGCAGCCGCCGAAACAGCCGTAAGCACGCCCACGGCAAGGATTGAAATAAAGCTGTAATTTACGCGCAGCACTATATGAACCAGGGAGAGCCATACGGCATATACCGTTAGAAATATACCAGCCATAAAGATATAGACAATTCCCCGTCGCATAACAAAGCGCATATCCAGCAGCCGATGTCTCACCGTGATATAGCTCAAAACTCCGGCATTTATCAGATTTCCTATATGAGCCACCGGAAACTCCCTGCCGAAACGAGTTACGCTTGTGCCAACAAAAATAGCTAGAATAGAAATTCCGACAATCAAATATAGGATCTGATTACGCTTTTCCGGGTCGTTCAGAACCCTGAGTTTCCGAACCAAGAAATAGATGTCCGTGATGCCCAAACTAATTAAGAATAACCCCAAAAGATAAATCCAGTTGCCATACACAGGGATTATGCCTTTATCAATAATTACGCTCTCTGGAATATAACCGAGTACCATGAGAACAATACCCAGTGCCGGTATTCCGTAGGCGATGGGGAACTTGAAACTTACGTTCCGGTAGAAGGAAGCTACAAAGTAGTGCGATTGCACACAAGTCCAAAGGAAACCAAAGATAGCAACTTGGGCCAGGAGGACTTTATGACCCATGAAGAGGTCGCTGCGTGCCAAAACATTACCGAGGCTCCATAGCATGGCTGCAGTAAGGTAGGCTACAAAAAGTCTGTGCTGTCTCTGCCACGGGCGGTTATTGAGCAGGATAAAAAATAGTGGTATATAAGCAACCGCAGCAATCAAAGGAATCAAAGCATATATATTCATCTATCAATCATCGTATATTTATTTTGCCTAATTATGTCCTTAGCTTCGAATGTTGTCAAGAGGGTCCGAAATACCCGATGCTAAGCACTGGGGATACATGCAGCGTGTAAACCAAAGGGTAGACTAGTGTCAGGGGGGTATATTTGGCTTAAAAAAACAAGGCGGCTGCTCTTGCCAGCCGCCTTGTTCATGCATCTCTAAACTAAATCTAATGCTATCTCCCAGCCATAACCTCAGCCTCGGCTTCAGCTTCAGCCGCAACCTCGACCTCAGGCACAGCTTTCACCCTGGCTCTGAGTAAAGCCAGTTCCGCATCCGATGGATTAATGTGGCGCGGCTTCAAATGCGCTAAATCCGCGCCTGCAGCCCGCTGCCGAGCTATGTAATTGTCGAAAGCACCTTCAGGCAATAAAGTAACCTCTATGGGAATTAGGTCAAGTGCCCGCGCCAGGCTGCCATAGAAAGTGCCCTCATCATACTTTACTAGTTGCTCAAATACTGCCCTGGCCATACCTCTCGCACTGGCAATATAGCCGTCTTTAAGCTCTATGTAAACGTGAAGCACCGGTCTTTCTCCGATTGTCTCCCTGCGTGCCGTCCAGTCCTTATACGGTATATTGGTGTTTTCTATAGCTTGCCAGATTATTTTTTCTGATAGCCGGAAAAGTCCGCCAATATCCATAACATCATCCAGTCGCCCTTCAAAGGTCATCTGAGGAAGACCAATGCCAAGCTTGTCATTCGTTAACGACGTTATTTTGATAACATCGGCCATCCGATACCTGACCATTGGTCCGCCGTGGAAATTAGTGATAACCGTCTCATAATTCTCACCGGCTTTCACCTCATCAAGCAAGATAGTCTTTGGTTGGTAGTTATGGTCTAGTTGCCATTTAGAATATTCCGCCTCCGGGATGAATTCCAGGAAATTAAGGTTTGGAATAAAGGTCATGCCGTCATAGTCCCAGGTCTGTGTGGCTATGACTCCAGCTTCGGTACAAGTGTAGGTGTCTAAGGGATACCTACCCCATAGCTTCCTAATTTTTTCCTTAAGGACGGCGCAATCAGTTCCGCCGCACATAATCCCGCTAAGCGACCACAGGTCTCTGGGCAGCATGGGGCGGCTAGCCATTTTGCTCTTAGCTATCCCCTTGGCCAGGCGTAACAATGCTTTTGGTTGAGACAGCAGTGGCTTAATGTCTCTCTTCTGTTGTGATTGCTGGCTAAGCTTTTCCCCAACGACCACAAGTACGATAGGTACACCAAAGAAAAAATCAAGTCCCCGGGAGAGCGCCTGCCTGAAGCCGACCTCAATCCTGTCTTCAAATGACATTTTCTCGGCTTCTTCCAAAGGCGGTAAGAATTCGGGAGAAGTATCTTCGTTCATAATATAGGTCAAGACACCTGAGGTGTAAGGCCGGGGTCCTACGGTGTAAACAACTTTGGGGCAATACTTAAGTCCGGAGACATCGCCCTTTTTCTTGCAGCTGGCAAAAATCCCTATGCCGAACATCAATATCCCTAGCTCATCGCGAAACCGAGAGGTGACAGGTGTCCATTTGTAGGGGATTAACTTAAGTCCGTATTCAACTGACCTGCCTGACGTATGCTGCCACAATATGGGCTTTGCCGGCAGCGAGTCCTCCCTGTACTCGGGAAGCTCAGGATAATAGTCAGCGTAAGTGGTTAGAGGTACCTGCTGTCTGAATTCCTCTACTGTCTCAGGCATGGCGCCGCGCATCAGCTTCCTACCTAATTCACAATTTTTTAGCAGCTCAATCTGCTCCTGCAGCAACCGTCTCTGTGTAGCCATAAATTGCTCCAGGCTTAGGTCAAGGAAGCCACAGCACATCTGCCACAGCTCTTCATGCCTGCCCTGTTGGAAAAGCTCAATAGGTTTTGACACAATGCACCTCCTGGGTCAAACTTGGCGGTTTGAAGACACTATGACACTTCTGATTTAACTTTGGAAGTGATTGTGTTCTAGAAGATAGTTCTATCTTATGGGACTGTGAGGTTAACTGGGGGACGAAACGAGGAACCTGTAGATTCTTTAAGAGCTTTTATTTTTAGCCGAGATATGCAGGACTTGCAGCTTCTGATTCAGCTTATCCAGCTCACTATCAGCCGGCTGTTTGCCCAGTTCCAGCCCGTAGCTGAGGAAGAATTCGAGAAAATTTCGTAACAGTTCGCGTATTCCGTGCTCGAACTGGTAAAACTCTTCCTTGGTTACATGGCCACCGTTGCCTCCGGTGACATCCTGCTTCAACTGGCTGTCGATAAGAAAGTTAATGAAATGCGAAACACCCATGTCGCCGCGATTTTCATCAATCTTTCTGGCTACGTCTGAGTCTACTATAAGCATCTTCTTCTCGGGCATAGGCAAAATCCCCCTTTTGTTGAAAATCTATCAGTAACCATCGTGCTTGAATTCAAGCACATCCAATATCGTGTCAATACTCTTCAATAAGGTTGAGCCTCTCTCCGTTACCCGGTAGGTCACTACGGGATTACCTACCTCCAGTCTATCGACAAAACCCTGGCTGATGAGCAAACTTAAGTATTTTTGTAGCTGGCTATAACTCATATTAGCGCTATACATTATCTCCGTCTTGCCCGCACCATTGGCGCCCACTCTTAACATATCGCCAATGATTTCAATATTAGATCTCCTCCGATGCATAGCACTACCCCTAAAAGTATGGTGGGACTATTTGCCCGTGACCTCAGTACTATACCACTGGGGCAAGAATGGCTGTCAATAGGTTTTTAGGCATTTTCCCATAAAATTTTCCCTTTGTACTCAGAAACCTGGGATTATTACTGGCAAAGTTAGGGGGATTAGAAATAGCAGAGCTACTGGAATGTTCAGGAACCTTTATCTTCTTTTAAACAGGCTGAGAAATCTATCCTGATACTCATGAAACAAGCCCCATTGTTTCAGTTCGGCTACCAGCTCAGTCGCCAAAGATGGGTCTCGTTTCGTTTTTTCAAAAAGCTCCTCAATATGATTTCTGGCATCTCTGGGAACACCAGCAGAATCAACGCGAAAAAGACCGCGTTTTTCCAGTTCAGCTACATTAGCCTGTACCGAGCTTGTAGTCAACTCGTAAGTAAACTTAAGTAACGATACATCCCACAGCGCCTCCACACCCTTGACAATAGCTGTCAACGGGTCTTGCCGGTCATCTATGAGCTGATTGATTTTGTCTACCACCGTACCGACAGGTTCGGAGACAATGTTCATCTCCCTCGGCTCGTTCTTATAGGTATAGAAAATGCCAGGCTCATGCGGGTATTTTTCCGCCATCGTCTCTATAAACTTTCTGGCTTGCGAACTGAAACCTTCCAGATTAATAAGATAGGATGGGGTAACAATCTTTGGCCTGGCGGCAATTACTCTGCCCTCTCTCACTACATTGACCCATTCCGCAAGCTCGGTAACGAGATAGTAATATACATTTGTGGTACCAAAGGTGGCCAGGCTCTGCAGCGGCGCTCTCAACACCTCGGTATGTTCTACAGCATATTGAATTTTTTCATCTGCTTCCATTGATAATTACCTGCTAAAGAAATAGCTTAGCTGCCTGAAAATTACGCTGGACATTCGTTTTACCTTTTACAACATTCCCATATTCAGTACGGTGTCCCGGAACTATACACTCTACATCTAGCTGTGACAATCGCTCTATGCTTTTCTTGAGCAAAGAAAGGCTGCCGCCGGGAAAATCTGTCCGGCCGATACTGCCATAGAATACCACATCCCCGGTTATTAGAATCTTGTTATCCGGCCAGTAAAGACAAACTGAGCCCGGAGAATGACCAGGAGTAAGAATGATCCGGAGTTCGACTTTGTTCTTGGCACCCAGATTAAGGTTTCCCTCTTTAAGGTAAAAAAGAGGTGTAAACTGCGGAACTTTCGCCCCTAACATGGAATATAGCCTTTCTCCTAAAGTGTGCCGAAATTCATCTTCCTCTTCGGACAAGGTAACCCAGGCGCCGCTTTTTTGAACCACCAACTCGTTCGCCTGGCAGTGGTCGAGATGACTATGCGTATTTATTATCAATCCAATATCATCAACCTTAAAGCCGTTCTCTTCAATAGCTTTGACCAATAAGTCGAAACAGGCCTCACCGAACTCGTTAGTTACATGTCCCGGGTCAACTATGATGTGAGGTCGTTCACCCCGTAATACGTCAGTAAACAAACAGGTATTGCAATTATTGCCGGTTCCCTGCCAGATATAGCAGTAAAAGCCTTCGGCTAGCTGCACCGCTTCATAAGCCCTGGATGACCGGTAAACCATGTCTTTGACCAATCTAACCGTTGTCCTCAGCACGGCCCCTCACACCATTGTACGGGAGTGAAACGACCGAAGAACCTTGTCTGAGACCACGTCTAAACATAAACTAATATGACTTTGAATCTACTAGAATTATAAGGTAAAATTCCAACGAAAACCAACTGATTATTGTTTTTCTCCGTGATGTGCACCAGCCGGAAATCAATGATAGAGATTGCCGCGCTCAGATCGAAACAACAGAGAGTAGTCAAGTGGCAGACATTAAGAGCGCCTGGGAAATCGCCCAGGAAAAAGCCAGTAAATTAGGCGATTTATCACCGGAAGAACGGGAGGAACAGAGACGGGATAAATGCCGGCTAATCGGAGAATCGCTGGCTGAGAAATACCTCAGCCACCACAATATCAGCTTTCTCCAAGACGAACTGAGCAAACACGGCACACAGGATAGATATTTAGTAGGCAAGGCAGCGACGCGCCGGCTCATCCAGGGCATTGGTCTACTGCACCCCTCGACTCTGGCTGAAATATCACGGGGCATTCTTGCCTTGGCCAATTCTGCCGCAGCAACGAAAATTATGGATGAAGTGAAAGAACTTTTCCAGGAATACATAGAGGCTGAGAACAAAGAAAAGCAGGAAATAGAAAAGGCAGGCAGGGAAATGCTGCACCAACTGAGAGTCTCGGGCACCGCCATCAGCCAGCTTAACATTCGAGCACAAGAAGAATGGCAGAAAAAGCTGGAGCAAACGGCTCGCCCCTTTGATGAGCGATTGAACAACCTTAAAGAGGAATTACGGCGTTTTCTAGGTAAGCGTGAGGCTGCCAACTAGGCCAGGTTCATAGCCTGGCACATGGCAATATCAACATTCTTGTGGGTGTCTTCAGTGGCTTCCTCAGCTATCACACTGGCTACCTGAAGCAGTCTATTTTGCTCTGTAGCGCCCAGGTGTTCCAACATCTCTTCCACTCTTCTCGCCAACTGTACCTGATTCTCTAAAGATATGTTTTTTGACCGTGGCAATGCGAGCAAAGGATGAGCAAAAAGCATAGGCTTGAGTAAGGTTGTCAGATAGATAAATTTGGCCTGACGATTTGTCTGCGCCAGCTTCCAGGTGGATTTGTCCTTTTCTGAAGGTTTCAACCACTCTAAGGCAAAAGTAAACTGGCAATCAATGAAATCATGTTGAACTAAAAGTCTGGTGGCTTCGAAATCTTTGACTGCTACAGATACATAGTAAAGAGCTTGGTCCAATACTGACTGCTCAAGGCCCTTAATCGCGGCTGTGTGGCGGCATTCGTCAGGAATCCTAAAAATATAATACTCCAGCGAACCGTGAAGTGAACTGTGAGCTGCTTCATGTCTTATTGCCCCAAGCCGGGCTAACTTATTCAGCTTAAGCAAGCGATCTAAACTGCAAATAACACGAGGGTAACCTCGCCAGGCATCGTGCGAGCAAATAAACTCCTCATCGCCACCAGTAGTTATACCTAGCCTGAGTTTATCCTCCTTGAGCAAAGCCCGCATGTTAGCCTCTTTATCCACCACATGAATTTCAACTTTGTACGGAATTCTAGACCCGAATCGTCTGTAGCAGTCACGGAATATATTCTCAATGTCCCTTTTAAAGCTCCAAGGGATATTGCCGCTGGTAATAATGCTTATCTCAACGGTCGCCATACTTGCTAACAACAAAGATAACAATGTTAGTCGGCAAAGTCAATACCGTTGCAATTGACTGCCAAGCACTGTAAGATAGGACAACTTAGGAACAGAATATAGAATGGAACATCTCTGGGCGCCATGGCGAGTAGAATACATACTCCGAACCGAAAAAGTTGGTTGCTTCTTATGCGAGACATCAAAAGGTGATAACGATGAGACCAACCTCATCCTTCATCGCGGAAAAAGCAACTTCATAATTTTGAATTCATTCCCTTATAACCCAGGACATCTGTTGATTGCGCCCTATCGCCATATAGGTAATCTCGATGCGCTGACTGATGAAGAGGCGATGGAACACTTCGAACTGACTAAGTTGAGCCTCAGGCTGCTTACCGAAGTGACAAAACCAACAGGTTTCAACACGGGCATGAATTTGGGTAAAGTCGCCGGAGCCGGGCTAGACGACCATCTTCACACACACGTGGTGCCCCGATGGAATGGCGACACTAACTTTATGCCGGTGATTTCAGACACCAAAGTCTTATCGGAAGCACTGGCAGCTTCTTATAAGAAATTGAAAGATGGTTTGCGGACTATAACCTAGTGGTTAATTGTCGGCGCGGGGATAGCAGCCGAGTATTTTAACGAAATTGGTATGCTGTTTAAGCTCAGCTAGAGCTTCCTGACACAGAGGGTCATCTACGTACTCCTCAAAATCAACATAAAATATATATTCCCAAGGTTTATCTCGGCTGGGCCTTGATTCCAGCTTCGTCAAGTTTATATTTCTGTTGGCAAAAGCCCCCAAACAAGCATATAACGCTCCAGGAAGATTCTTTATGCCAAAGACCAGAGACGTTTTACTTTTTGGCGAAGGTTCTGCCTTCTTTTTGGAAATAACGAAAAATCTGGTGTAGTTATTGGGGTTAGTCTCGATTCCCTCGGCCAGTATCTCAAGACCGTAAATCTGAGCCGCCCGCTTACTGGCCACAGCGGCACTCCCCTTAAGACCAGCTTCCCTTATCCTCTTGGCGCTGCCGGCAGTATCATAAGTAGGCACAATTTCAGCCTTGAGCTTTCTTAAAAACTCTTCGCACTG
>Ga0299915_10003244_pt1 | contig 11814 bp, 15 predicted proteins | sample RVTome_13_FD_200263 | JGI IMG/M metagenome (GOLD analysis project Ga0299915, IMG submission 200263) | Soil microbial communities from uranium-contaminated site in the Upper Colorado River Basin, Wyoming, United States - RVT92D227 (version 2) ... | reverse complement strand
CATACTCCACCAATGTCTCTTTCCGGGATCGATCCCCCCGGTACATCCCGATCAGCTGGGGAATAGTGACATGGCTTTCATCAATGAATAAGAGGTAATCCTTTGGATAGTAGTCGAGCAGGGTGGGAGGAGGTTCCCCAGGTTTTCTTCCTGTCAGATGGCGGGAATAGTTTTCTATCCCTTGACAGTAACCGAGCTCCTGAAGCATCTCTAAGTCAAAGTTTGTCCTCTGCTGCAGCCTCTGAGCCTCTAAAAGCCTATTCTGGGACTTGAACCATGCCACCCTTTTCTTCAACTCTTCCCGAATATTCTGAATGGCCGTCTGCATTCGGTCTGGAAAAGTGACATAATGGCTTCCAGGATAGATGGGGACTTTATCCAAAGGCTGGATGAGCTTTCCCCTGATGGGATCGATCTCAGCAAGGGTATCCACCTCATCTCCGAAGAGTTGGATCCGGATGGCTCGATACTCTTCATGAGCTGGGAAGACCTCGATGACATCCCCCCGAACCCGAAATGTCCCCCGATGGAAATCGATATCATTCCGCTCATATTGAATCTCCACCAATTTTGAGAGGATCTCCTCTCTGGAAATGGTCATCCCTTTTTCCAAATAGAGGAGCATTCCATGGTAGGCCTCGGGCGATCCCAAACCGTAAATGCAGGAGACACTGGCCACAATGATAACATCATTTCTTTCAAGAAGAGAGCGGGTGGCAGAGTGCCGCATCTTATCAATCTTTTCATTGATCTGGGTGTCCTTCTCGATATAGGTATCGGTCGAAGGGATATAGGCTTCGGGTTGATAATAATCATAATAACTAACAAAAAATTCAACGGCATTCTCCGGAAAAAGCTCCTTAAATTCTCCGTAGAGTTGAGCGGCCAGAGTTTTGTTATGGGAGATGACCAAGGTGGGCTTCTGTACCTTCTCAATCACATTAGCCATGGTAAAGGTTTTTCCAGAACCGGTCACCCCCAATAGGACTTGATGAGGGATTCCCTTGAGAACAGCCTCTGTCAATTTTTCAATGGCCTGAGGCTGATCGCCTTTAGGTTCGAAATCGGAGACCAGTTTGAAGAGATTCATAGAAATTATTTTACAATAAAAGAGAATAGAAGGGAAAGGAGGGGGTCACATTGCAGTTAGATTCTTTTATGAATAAAATTCTTTCGCCTGTGTTAGCTGACCTTGCGGTCAAGATATATTCTTATGCTGAGGTTTCTGATGCTTTGAGTACTTGCTTTACAATTTTTGGATGTAATGTCTTTCCGGCATGAAAAGGGATAATAATCCTCTTTTTTTCTTTCAAATAAATTCTATGACTGCCCTTACTTCTTTCGAATCTGAATCCAGACTGCAATAACATTCTTTCCGCTTCTTGTGGTGTTAGACGTGGCAGCTTAGGCAACTTGTACCTCTACTGTAGTTGTAAGAATTTCCTGACTTAATAATTCTTTAATTTCGTCACTGGATAAAGTTTCAAGATAAAGCTCGACAGCCTCTTTTGCGTTTGCAATGACTTCTTCTAAAGAATTTCCCTGTGTTTGGCATCCTTCCAATTCAGGCGAATATGCATAATAGCCATGTTCATCTTTTTCGATAACGATGCTTACTTTATAAGGCATCTGGCCACCTCCTTCTTCTTTTTGTTTTATAATAACAAATATGACGGTATTAAGTAAATAAGCTTTTGATTCTTAAAGATTCTCCCCACCACTTGTCCGCACTGAGCAGAGAACTCACGGACAAATGCCCCTGCATAGTGGGGAGAATCTTTACCAATGTAGTCCGCCACTTCTTCAAGATCTATCCAGGCGGTTTCGGTCCAGGTTATTTTCCGAGCCACTTAGACATCCTTTGCTCAATCTCTTCCTGACTTAGTAAGTGCCCCTCTTGAATGTCCTTCAGCCCACGCTCGATCTTCTCCCGGACATATATGTGATACTGGATGTCCTCGAAAGTTGCATCATCTGGGATCTGCTCAAGCATCCTCCTAACTTCTTCTTTTGCTGTTCTCATCTTTTCCTCCTTTGAAAGGATGGCTGCTAACATTCAAGGCCAAAAGAATTGCACAGGTCTAAATACTATTTCTCCAGTGCGAAGGCTCTCTTGTCTGTAATCAAACTCAATCATCTTCATATCCTTGTTTTGAAGATAAAAGTTTCACCAAGAGGAACCTTCCAAAGCACAACCTCTTTATCTGGATATTTCTCTTTGGCATTTGTGTAGACAACCTCTGGATCCTCATCTGCACATACGACCTCTTTGTCCACAATAGAGATGTATTTATCTTCGTATTGACTTAGGTCTGCTTTTGTAAACCAGTTAAAGGTCTCATCCATCGTCTAATCACGTCTCTTTTGAAATTTATTATACCATACTTTTAACTTTTGCGGCCAATTGTGTATAACGTCTGCGGCAGCATTTTGATGTCAATCTTTTAGCCTTTGCTATCTAAGGATGAAATTCTTCGGATTCAATCAGTTCAGCGGCATAACTGAGAGCGGCCTCGATGTCCTCTTCAGTTACTTCGTATTCTCGCATAATTTCTTCCTTTGTCATGCCACCAGCAAGCCCTCCGACAATACGAGTAATGGGAACGCGAGTCCCCCGGATTACCGGTTTTCCATGCTGTATTTCTGGGTCTATGACAATTCGTTCATTCATCTTTGAACTTCCCTTCGTCTTCATTTTAAATCAAATGGGACTGATTTCACATTACGAATGTCTGGTACAGACAAACTCCCACAAAGCAAGATTTTTTAGTCTGCCGTTGGTGCCAGGGTTTTACGCCGACTTTGCCGACTTTAAGGACTGAATTGATACTTCCTCATTCTCAATTTGATTGTATATGTTACGCTTATCCTTTTGTAAAATGTATAATTCAGTTTTGACCTAAATTAACAACGAGCGGCTAACGTTTTGAGTGCTTGAGAAGGGCGAAGCCTTTGAGTTTTAACCTCAAACACTCTGTTAGCCGTCCGTTGCAGGCATCATTTACAATTTTCCACATTTTTATAAATAGAACCGACCCTTTTGAGGGAAGCAAAATCTCCCCTCAGGGCAGCGCCCCCCCAAGCCCTAGGCCTTCATACACACGCCACAGCGTCTATAGTTCTGCCTCTCCGCTTCATCAACTGACCTCAGGATCACTAGTCTCGGCTTCCTCAGCTTTCGTAGCACCGGGCAGCTAGGCAAATGAACGTACCCGGTCTCCTGGTTCCCAATGTATTCGCCAGGGGGGGAAGGTTTAACCAAACGACAGCCGCACGCTGAGCAGAATCTTGCCCATAAAAGATTACCGCTGCCGCAACGTCCGCACGGACTCTCTCTTCTAAAAACGCTTCCAACTAAGGCCGTCACCACCTCGCCAAAGACCACGACCATCCCTATCACGACCACCACGCCCGTTGGCCCGTGGCCTCCGATGCGAAACACCTCCGACATTATTCCCGGGAGCACCAATTCGACAGCAATCAATGACAAGAGTATGATGCCAGTCGCCAACGGAACGAGCCGCACTTTGGTGTAGACCAGCGGAAAATAGACCTCCGTCAACAGAGCAATGAAAAAGAGGATACCGACCGAAGACTTTCCCGACTCAATAAGCGTTTCGGCTCCGCGTGCCAAAATTTCCCGTCGCCGCGTCAATGCTTCTGCCTTGACTCGGGTGAAGTTGTGTGCTATCACCTCTATTGCTTCCGTTGGGACCCTAGCTTGTGTTGCTGCGTTAACAAACGTTGCAAAACGAGCGCTCGCCGAAATCTCGATGCCCTCGATCCTCGAGATCAAGTTGGGAATCAACAACGCACGCATCGCACTAAACGCTATAAACAAGATCATGACGAAGACCACAAGGTAGCTAATTCGCGCCAACAACACTCTCACGAGGGCCCAAAACGTTGGTGCACTGGTGGCAAGGTATCGCAGAAACCCCAACTTTGCTTGGATTACATAGTCAAATGTGGCGATGCACGCTATCGCAATCAGTAGCGAGTTTGACATTAGAGCCACTATATTGTTCAGGCTCTCCCTAGTCTGGGCCGCAAGCCAGATTACAATGAAAATGAAGAGCACACCGCTCGCGATCATCGGTTTGAAGATCACCCGTTCGCAACGTTCTCGCTGATCCAGGTATATCCACGACCAGATAGCACGAGGCAGAAGAGCGCCTTCAATGAGAAGCGACAAGATGAACAACACAACATTGGCACAGAGAAACACAATGCCCAAGAATAATATTCCGGCCAAAACAACATACCAGAAGTGGCCGAATATTAACCGAACCAAGTCATCAGCGAATTCACGAACTAGGTAATCCGTAGAGCCTATAGGTGCCACCCATTGTAACAGGCGTTTCGGAAGGCGACTCCGAAAAAGCGATTCGAAGTAGAGATGGGCCACGAACAGTCCCCCTAACCCAGCAAGTAAGACAAATAGGCTGGAGGCTGCCGACCTAACACGACTTCGCAGTAGGTGAACAAATAGGGTGTGCCAGAATGAATTTAGCCAGAAAATGGCCATCGCTACCGCCGTTGACCGCCGCTCAGCGTTGGCGCGTTAGGAGAACAGTTCGCGACACCTTCTACTTGAATTGGGCGGACATACCTCTAAGAAATGCAACACCTCTTATTCTCAATCACTCAACATTTTCTCCTTTTGCCTGCAATGTCGGCTAACGGCTGGCGGGTGAGCGAAGTGCCCTTTAAGGGCATTTTGGCTTCAGCCGTTCACTCGCCTGTTGGCCGAAGTGACGCTTCGCTAAGCACCTATGGTTGTTAGAAATACCTTCGGTTGATTTTTGGCTGAAGCCTTTCTCTCACCCGCCAGCCGTTGACCAAAATGCGAACGCCGTCCAGGCGTTCGAGCGAAGCGGCATTTTGGTCAACGTTTTGGATTGGCGAAGTCCCGACAGAGTCGGGATTTCCGAAAGGTGCAGACGCCAATCTTGTGTTATCTGCTGTTGCGGGCATCTCCTTCTAAGTGAATTTTGAAGATTTTCCCCTTCATCCTTTCAATAACAACATACTGCTGCCAAAAAGACATACGCCTTCTAAGATATTTAACGAATTTAGGTACGTCCCCTAAATCCTCCCTATGAAGTGGTCGCTATCACTTCTTCGTTAATTTATTAAGTTGCTGTTTGAATGCGGTTGATTCAACGATTTGTTTTATAAAAGTAACTGACCAAACCATTGAAAGCCCCGTATTTTCTTCAAATATAACGCGAGGACGACCTGTTTGTGTACTTATAGCAACTTCTTGATAAGGTAAGTATTCCCCTATAATTCCTATGAATTTGCCGCCTAATTGGTCTCCCCCGATAGAAATGCCTCCTTTATCAAATCTTATGGGAGAGGGTTTGAGAAATACAGGACTGCCACTGTTTCCTGGAAAAGCAAATGCATCTATATAGAACGTCTTGTCGTCATTGATTAAGCTTATGGTTCCATTTCTTATTACTGGCAATATTCTTTTTTGTGATTGGATACCGGGTTGATATGACAAAAAGAAAACATCGTAAAGTTCAAATAACCTTTCTGTGTCCAAAAACATGCTGTTACGGATTGTTTTCACATCATCCTTTTGGGGATCTAATCCAAAGGGAATGATAGCAATATCAACATCCTTGCTTTCGTGAAATATCCAGTTTACCGCGAAATTCTTTTTTATTTCATCTATAGAACGTGATCCGATATTCCCATCTTTAAGGTTAAATAAAGCCAACATACCGCTATCAATAAAATTATCAGTTCTTGGATCTACAACGACGTGTTTTGCAGTTACTAAATGAAAAATATTCTGGATTTCGACTAAGAATCCAGTGGCATAAAATTGAATCTCTCCTTTTTGAGTAGATTTGCCCAAAAAGACAATAGTCTTTTTTATTTGACCTATTAACTCAATCATAGGGTTAAATCTCCTTTCTTGTTGAGCAAAAGACAAGGTAGTAGCGTGAAAAAAGGAGAAAAAGAAAATCGCTAGAATTAAGCGTTTTATCGCCTTATTCATTATTATCTCCTTAATAAAACCGCCATTTCATATAACGTGAGCATCATAGACAAAGCCATCAGGTTTTGAGTCCCCCATTTGTGCCGTTATTATCTGTCGTTGCGGGTATTCTTGTTTAAATTTCTTTCTTTAAAATCAATATATCCCTTTTTGTCCTTTTACTACTTTAACCCCTTACAGGCCCATTTTGCTTTTGGTAATGGACATGGCTTTTAGCTCGCCTTCTGGCTCGGAGCTGTAGCGGACCGTCACTCTCGTGCCTGCCTTGATGTCAGCAAGGGTCTTGCTTTTACCTTCAGCATCGGTGATTTTCGTGTCTGATCCTACCTTCATTGGAAACGTTGCCGTCCCTAGCTCACCTAGACTTGAAATGAATACTTTCCCTGCTGCAGGATCAACGCCGGAAACTAAGACATCTTTGAATTCTCCAGGCATCTCAACCAACCACTGTTTACCTCTTGGTGGCTCTAGCCGGAATTTCACGCGTTGCACGGCCTCAGTGGCGTATTTCCCCTCGGCGGTCACGACATATAGCTTGAACCCAGCTTCTCCTTCCTTTTTCACTACGTAACTAATTTCTCCCTCCGCCCAAGTCATGCCCACATAGGGTGGTGCAGCCGTCTTTTGAGCCTCAATGATAGCACGCTTCATGGCAGCAATGAGTTCGGAAACATCTAGTTCAGCGCCGGACGCAGAAGTTTCAATTACCCATAGTAGTAGCGACGCCAAAAGAATTCGGAAACCAAAATAAAGCATCATATGCTCACCCCTTTCTATCTAATAATAACCATGTGTTTGAAAAATGTGATGGTAAGATTCTTATACTTAACTCCCATTCTTGCCTGCAATGAGCAGATAACGTGCCGCGCGTATATGACGTGGCCCGAGGCCCAAAGGGCCGAGGGCCATGTGGCAAGCCCGACGCGCCCCACCGATGAACATCGGGGGCGCGGAGGGCGCAGCCCGAAGGCGTCCGAAGGACGCCGGAGCATATACGCGCCGTTAGACGCTGTGCCTTGTTTCATATATCAAAAAGCCTGTTTATGTCTTCAGCAAGTAAAGATAGGCTCCGTATTACTTGCCCTGGTGCAAATATGGACTGATTATCCGGATGAGAGGCGCAATTTCTTAGAATACGCAAAGCATGCCAACGGTTCTTTTCGTCTTCAGTCAATATCTTATGCTTAAATAATTCATCAATAATTGATTTAAAACCATGCCTTGCTATATTAGAACCTAAGAGCTTATAACGAAAAGTGATTGCTGCTTCGCCAACACGAAATAATTGCTCTAAGCCAAGAGTGAACAAAGGATAGAAAAAATAACCATATGCTATAGCACCGCGCGCAACTTCAAAGAGTTTAATAATCTCAATCGGAACTCGCTCGCTCAGGATTGGCTTAAGAATCATATCCAAATAGGCTTCACCCTTATTGATTGTATCTGGGCCAGGTGATTGTATAAAAGAAGCTGATATTCTATCAGCAATGATCCAATTCTCTTTGGTAATCTGTTTATAACCAAATCCAGTCATATATGATACCCAACCAAGGCATTGCGTCTAACGGCTGCGGCACAGACGAAGCAATTAGGTTTGTAAGATTTCCGTTTGTGCCCCTGTTAGGCGCTGTTGCTTCGTTACTTAATAGTGACATCGAGTAAATGTTTCAATAAGGTTTTACAAAACGATTTCAATTGCGATATTTTATTTCGACCGTTTATCCCTAATTCCTTATAAATAAAATCTTCACTATAAACATGTGCTGCATTATTCCTCAATTTATTAAGCTTTTTAGCTTTTTTGATCCAGTCGTCATCAATTCCTGCGGCGACTTTTATCCACTCATCTTCCACTTCGCGATATTTAATTTCAGCCCCTGTCCTTATATCTGTCTTTGGATTCGGCCAATACAGCCTCCCTTTTTGCTTTAAACATTCCGGATGATGCGCTCTGTAATAATCCTGTTCTAGTTGCAACAATGTATTGAAAAACTCAATATTGTTTTTCTTTAAATAAGTAAGAAATGATAGCGAGTGAGGTATTCTATGATCAGGTATTCTCTTATTCAACCGCCTTTGTGATTTTTCAAGTTTCTTTAACAATTCGATACAAGAGTCAAACCTCTGTGGCAGTAAGATATATCTTAAATCGAAATCCTTGGTTATAAACTTTCCTAGATTCAGACCGTTGATTAAAGTTTCTCTTATGCAAAAATCAATCGTGATCCATGCTTGGATAATGATTAATCTAGGGTTTTCAAATGTCGTTATTGATTCGATGGTATCTTTGAGCAGTTTTTCAAAAATACCTAAACCTTCTATCGTTGTATATAAGGGTATCTTCTCTGACATTTCAATGACCTTTCAAGCTTATAGCCCTCTCCCTTCAAAAGCAATGAGCACCTAACGGCCAAGGCTAAAAGAAGCCCCAAAGGGATTGTATGTCAATCTTTTAGCCTGTGTTATGCGAAATTTGGCGTGGCACATTTATTGTTTTTTTATTAATTTCGGCATTCTTTATAATGTACCTTATCAGAAAAAATGCACCAACAAAAATAAAGGTGCAACTTGTTATAAACAGCGGCCAATTGAAAGACGATATTAGACTACCACCGATTGCTAACCCGATACCCCAGAATATTTCAAAATATAAGCGGCATTCGTTTGCACGCTCAACTTTATTCTTATCTACTAGATTTATATCTTCAATGCTATAAAAGGCTTTAACTTTTTCAAGGAGGATTTCCCCATCTTGTGGCATACTATTTCCTCCTTATCAAAGAATTTAGTATTTCTTCTTTTTTATCATCGGGTAGTGATGGGTTAATTGAGTTTTTTAAAATCTGCCTTGCCTCATCATACGAAATTAATCCTTTTTGCATAAGCACATTTAGAGTATTAAAAATTAGTTGAAGCGGATCAAAAGGACCGACTAAGAATGCCAATTTATGATCCTCCTTTCTAAGAGATATCTAACATGTTTCTGTGGCACCAAATTTCGTATAACGGCTGGCGGGTGAGCGAAGTGCCCTTTATGGGCATTTTGGCTTCAGCCGTTCACTCGCCTGTTGGCCGAAGTGACGCTTCGCTAAGCACCTACGGCTGTTAGAAATACTTTCGTTTGATTTTCGGCTGAACCCTTCCGCTCGCCCGCCAGCCGTTGACCAAAATGCGTCCCGATTTATCGGAACGAGCGAAGCGGCATTTTGGTCAACGTTTTGGATTGGCGAAGTCCCGATTAGGTCGGGATTTCCCGAAAGGTGTTAACGCCAATCTTCTGTTATCTGCCGGTGCGGGCAAAATATTCTTCTAAATCACTTGTTCAAATTGTCCCGTGCCAAGGGCTGACCCCGAATCATTTGCGATTTGGATGTTAATCTTTTGGCCGGTGTTATCTGCCGTTGCGGGCAACGGTCTAGTAATTTTCCTGAGCAGAAAGTCTTGAGTCAAAAGGCAATCTATTTATTCTCCTGATAGAAAATCATTAATAAAAATCATCATTCAAATGGACGGCCAAAATAAGTCAATACTGACAGTGCCAGCAGGTAAACACTGATGAGTGACTGGAGACCTGAAACAGTCCTGACCCATCCAGTCGCTCGCAACACATATTCATGAGGTTGCATTCTGATGATCCAGTAACCTACGTTAAAGTCTCGCCAGCCGATATAAAATGCTGACAAGAGGCTAAAATGAAGACCAATCCATATCCTCCTGCGAAGTCCTTTGGCAGACAGTCGGACAGGCTCTTCTTTCCCTTCGTCCTTCCGTACCCGGTCTTTTGACCACTCCTGCCAGATTCCTGCCCGCCCTTTTGGTCTTAAAGCAATCACGTAGGGGATGGAGAATATCAAAATGAGGCCGATAATTATCAATAGAGGTCTGCCTGGGTACATGCCATAATCCGATGTGATCTCAAAAAGAAAAAATCTGAAGGAACCTTCAACCAACCCTGCCACACCTCTGATAAGTCGTCTGGTGTATTCAATTACATGGGCTTTTTCACGCCAATCCATGTCAAGCGGGATTTTCAACGCAATACCAGATTTTTTCCATACTAGTTGTCTCTTAGTGTGCTCAATTGCGTAGGTTATCTCACGCTCCTGCTGGCGCAAACCGGCCTTCTTAAGGGCCTCACGCAATTCAACAAGGGAATGCGGTGAACTCTCATATCTCATTTCGGATAGGAACCTTGCTCGTCCCATGCTATGAATGTCGGGGAGGGCGTTCGGCTTAAGCTCAAAGTTAACCGATTTCAGTTTGGCTAAAGACAAATTGGCACCGCTTAAGTTTGCCCAGTTCAAATCGACACCGCTCAGGTCTGCTAGCCCCAAAAAAGCACCGCTCAGGTCTGCTACCTCCAAAATAGCACCGCTCAGGTCTGCTACATCCAAAATAGCACCGCTCAGGTCTGCCTCCTGCAAAGAGGCACCGCTCAGATTCGCCTTAAACAAATCGGCACGGCACAGATTTGCGCTCCACAAATAGGCACCGCTCAGGTTAACATTCCTTAGGTTGGCCATGCAAAGATTTGCTCTCCGTTCATCCTGTCGCAAAGCTTTGCCTGTACGGAAATCTTCGGCCCATTCCTTGTGGCGTGCAAGGATCTTCTTCAACTCTCCTTCAGTAAGTTTGATGCCTTTATATTCGCTGTTACAAACAGCCTTGGAGATACTATTACCAGAGTTGGCAAATAACAAACCCGCGAACAACAGACCGGTTAATAGCATAATTTCAGAGGCGAAAAACCACTTCCTTCGCGTATCAATCACTTCGAATCCTTTATCGTCTACAATAACTCTATTCCCATTTCTTTTTTCGTATATTACCTTCTTCTCCAACTTCTTCGGTTGTGCCTGCAATGAGCAGATAACTTCTTTGGAGACGCTTTGCGTCTCCCTTCGCTATGGGTGGCAAGGTGCAGTGCGTCTATTCTTCCCGATTGGAATATTTCATGCAGTTGCCGCCCTGCCAGCCTCCCTTTGACTATTGGTTGGTTTTGTTTCTCCCTCCTTTCTTTAAATCCAGATTGTCAAGCGGACTCCGTATCCTGCTGATGTTCCGGGTGCTGACGTGGGTATAGATTTCTGTCGTCTTGCTCCAGTGTTTCTCAGCAGGATGCCATCTGCGGCCATCAATAGTCTTTACCTTTTCAACGAGGAGAGGATCATATGGGAATGAAACGATTATGGGACCAGATAGATCATTTGAGATTTGAATTCTGGCCATCGGGCAACCCCCCTTTTCTATTTCGGAATTCGGAATGCGGAATTCGGAATCTGCCCACCCCGCAATCCGCATTCTACACATTTTTCAGTTAAAGAAAAAAAGTTGGAGATGTTTATTTTTAGGTGCAAAATATCATAACGGTGAAATATGTCAAGGGGTCTTTGAATCGGAAAGGATTGGGGATTAAATTCTGTCGGCAATTAATGCCGACGCTACACTACTAACCTTTGGAATTTGGGGACGAATTCGGTTCGGGTTTTAATTTTTTCTGAACACCAGAGGAATAAACAATGATGGCGGCCTCCCCATCGACCGGGCACTTGTTTTCGCAGATGCCGCAGCCTGTGCACTTTTCTTCTTTCACGATAGGGCGCTTCTTCTCATCACCCACGATCGCAAGATAGGAACACTGCTCGTTGCAGACGAGACAGATCTTCTCAGTATCCCATGCAATGCATCTTGTCTTGTCGATATGGGCCACACCCACCTGGACGAGGCGTTTTTCTTCAATAGGAAGGTGTCGGATCGCCTCTGTGGAACAAACCCTTCCACAAAAATTGCAGAATTCT
>Ga0299915_10003243_pt1 | contig 11815 bp, 9 predicted proteins | sample RVTome_13_FD_200263 | JGI IMG/M metagenome (GOLD analysis project Ga0299915, IMG submission 200263) | Soil microbial communities from uranium-contaminated site in the Upper Colorado River Basin, Wyoming, United States - RVT92D227 (version 2) ... | reverse complement strand
AAATTGAATCCCCAGATCTCTGCAAATTTTCAGGGCAAGGATATCGCTTATTTCGCTGTGACGGGGGATGGAGGAACGTTTATTCTTGGATGGATTAAACCACCATGAGTGCCGGCTTCCCTCGCGCAAGAGCAAGCAGCCGTTTCTTTGCAGGTGCCTAAGAAGTTCGCTGCGCTTCATACAGTGAGAGGCTCTTCACTGTAATCCGAGGAGGCTGCCTTAATAGCTTCTTTTCGATTGAATTCAAGCGCTTCTTTTAAAGTTTGCTTAAGGCTTCTCTGAAGTTCCTTGTGGGTTTTTTCTTGGCAATTCACGCCGGGGACCTCTTCGATCCATCCTATCCACCACTTCCCTTCGCGTTTGATGACCGCCGTAAAGGTATTGGCCATAGGCGCTCCTCCCGTAATAATAGCCTTATATATTATAACTCAGTTTCCAATAAAGAATTCTCATTCAGGCTATTTTCAGATTGGTCGATTTTGCCTTCAGGAAAATAAAATGCCTTGTTTTGGCCAAGATAGCCGCCGGTGCTGCCCGAGGAAATCGAAGATGCTGGCGATAGCCTTTTGGCTGGAAAACGAATACAATGAAGCCCGATGTGCGGCATCTGCGGCGTTGTGAGCCTCAGCCCCAACCCCCTTCCCCCCGACAGCCGGGACGTAACGAAGTCCATGTGCGACGCCATCGTCCGCCTCTCTCGCTTCATGGCCCGGTTTGGAATTATATAATTTTAACAGATATAGAACAGTGATCCTAGAACTTGTATAATCTGTTTTAGCCGAGAAAGAGAAATGCTGGCGGTAAAGCTTCACAGAAATCCGCGCCCGTTGCTAGCCAAGGATGACTGGCTCATTCCGATCATCGATTGGAAATCCGGCCGCGTGCAGGTCCGGGTGGAGCTCAAATACAGGGGCAAGAAATATCGTTACATTACGCTCTTGGATATTCCTGACGACTGGCCGGTGTCGTTTCTGGTCCGCTACGGGGATTCAAATTATTTAAAAAGTTTTTATTTACCGCTGGCCTTCGCCCCCTTGAGGGATTGGCCGCCTGAAACCAAACAGACGATCCGGGAATGGTGGGATGCTCGCTCTTCTATCTGGTCGGATACGGGCGTTGAGCCTGGCGGACTGATGTGCGACGAGCCCTGCGTTATCCTGGGCAAAAAATTGCCAAACAAACATGTCAAATGGACTAAAGACCTTAGGCTGTTTCTCCATGGAAATGAGCGGAGGAAGAAGGATTTCCCCGCTACATGAAATCTCTTCACCTGCAAAGTCAGCTTAAATGCATCCTTGTCTTATTTGGACTTATTAAATACCAGGGAACCTTCCCTGATGGCAATTTCTATGTTCATCACTTTTTTTCCCCCCTTATTAAGCTCGAAATTCGCTAGCGGGGAATTAATCAACTCGTCAACGGCCCGTTCCAGGTTGCGAGCCCCCCATTTCTTACTGAATCCCTTTTCAATAATAAATTTTACAGATTCCTTTGTAAATTGGAGATTCATGCCTTTTCTCTGCCATAATTCATGCAACCGGGGGATAATGCATTTAATAACGATCTTGGCGGCGATATCAGCTGATAGGATATTGAAGACTCCGATATGGTCAATGCGGTTGATGAATTCATTCGAGAAATAATTGGTCAGCTTGTCGCGTACCCCCCGATCCACTTCATCCGAAATAAAACCAATGCAGTGATCCTGGTCAATGGGAATATTGGAGGTCATGATGATGATGACGTCGCTGAAATAGGTATGACGCCTATAGGTGTCGGTCAGCACGCCGCTGTCGAACACTTGCAGCAGCAGCTTGTGAATCTCCCGATGCGCCTTTTCGATTTCGTCGAGCAGCAGGACGGAAAAGGGCTTCTCCTCGATCTCGTTCAGGATGGGACTGCCTTCCGTGGCCCCCAGGTAGCCGAAAGGCGCTCCCAGGAACTTGGCCACGGCGTGAGGCTCCGAGAACTCTGACATGTCGACCCGGATGAGTTTATCCTGGGAGCCGAAAAGATACTCCGCCAAGGCTTTGGCCAACTCGGTTTTCCCGACGCCGCTGGGGCCGGCAAAAAGAAAAATTCCATTGGGCCGTTCGGGATGCAGGTCCGCCGCCAGAGTCTTGGGCCAGACGATGTCCACCACCATGTCGATGATGTGGTCCTGTCCGAGGATACGGCTCTTCAGAAACGCGCTCAGCCCTTGAAGCTTGTTCCTTAATTCGTCTTCCAGCTTGCCGATCGGCAGTCCGGTCAAGGAGCCGATCTGTTCTTTGATATCCTCCATCGTGATCTCGCGCTTGCCCGTGCGGACCGCCCTCCCGACCGCATGATCGAGGATATCGATGGCCTTATCGGGGAAATATCGGTTTCTCATGTAGCGCTGCGAGAGGTCGATGACCTCGGAGAAGATGCGGCGGTCCATGCGAAGATTGTGGGGTTTTTCGAACTTGACCGGCACCAGCTCGTTCAGCACGTTTAGCGTTTCTCCGGCGGATAGCTCCTCGATCCGTATCGGCTGGAACCGCCGGTCCAGGGCCTTGTTCCTGGCGACGAACCGGTGATAATTGGTGTCCGTGGCGGCGCCGATGCAGGCGATCTCGCCCCGGGCCAGCGCGGGGAGAAACATCGTGGAGGCGTCCAGGGCGGTCCCTTCGGTGATTCCGGCGCCCATAAGGGAATGGAATTCATCGATAAAAAGGATAACGTTGGAATTGGTCAGTTCCTGGAGGATCTGAATGATCCGCTCTTCGAACTCACCGCGATATTTCGTGCCGGCCAAGGCAGCGGCCATGTTCAGCTCGTAGATGCGCTTGCCCTTCAGGGCGTCAACGACGTCCCCGGCGGCCAATTTGTTGGCCAGCCCCTCAACGATGGCCGTCTTGCCCACGCCGGCCGGTCCGATTAGCAGGGGATTGCGCTTGAAAACCCGGCACAGCGTTTCGATCACCAGGCCGATCTCCTGGTCGCGGCCGATGATCTGATGCAGGCCGCCCTGTTTGGCGATCTCAGTCAAATCCCGTCCGAATTTGGATAAAAACTCGCTCAAGGGCGGAACCGGCTTGATCTCTTCTTTCAGCGAATCCATGTCGATATTGATGTCTTGCGCCTCTTCTTCCTCGCTTTGCCCCGGCGCTTCTTCGCCGGCGGGTCTCATCGGAAAACCGCAGGCCTGGGCGGCGACTCTGATCAAATGGTCCAGGTCGATGGTTTCTTTTTGAGACAGGCCCCGGGCGTCTTGCAGGACCTGATCTATGCCGTCCAGGCTTTCTTCAGCTAGGAGATGATCGTTGATTAACGTATTGATATCATTCAACTTTAAGTCTGAGACGATGCGTAATACCTGTCTTGGAAAAATATGGGTCAGGGCATACATGATATGGGCCGACGTGGCCCGCGGCTGCTTGAACTGATCGGCGATGGTCTGCGCCTGGTTGAGAACCCGTTTCACCGGGTCCGAGAGCTTGCTCCAATCCGGCCATTTGGATTCTGACATGGATTCTTCCTTCCTAGCGTCTCTCCAAATAATATGTCTTTCATTCCAGCATTTTTTTCAGCTTATCCGGGCGGAAGTCTATGGAGATATAATGATCTCCGATGTATTCCAGGTCGTAGCCGGGAAATATGGTCGATATAAGGTATATGATAAACGAGGGATCTCCGGCCGCCATGAAGATGGAAAGTTTGTTTTCGGCGTCCAAGTCAAATCGCAGGTTGGCCTCGAAAGCGTAATTCCTCGCGAAGGAATCAGTATATTCCGGATTTCCTCCCAGAGTGAGATCTTTTTCTTTTAAGATCTGATAATCACGCCAGCGTGATTCTCCTTCTTTCTGGCTTGAAAACTGGCCGAGGTACCAGGTTTTGAGCCTGGCGCACTCATCCGCATCCAGGCTATCCAGAGGCCGAATGCAAAAATTAATGCTTACCCGCTTTAGGTTCTCTTGGACGCGATCGATAAGAATCTTCAATTCCTGTAGAGAGGCTGTATAACTATAAGGACAGTATTCATATTTATTTTCTGCTTTTTCGATTTTCCCCTTGTCTGCCAGATCGGACAGATGGGAATATATTATATTTTCCGTTAGTTTGTCTTTCCCGCCGAAGGCAAACGCCGCCTTATTCCAGAGCAAGGGAGAGGATAATATTCTGTTCAGATACCGCCAGCCCTCCTCCACATCCGCCCCCCCTTTGAAAAACCCGTAATACCCTTCCGAGCTGTCGATTTCAAATCCATTCCAGCGGGATATGATCATTTATTTCTTTTATATGATTTATTTTTCCTGATTTTAACCGTTTTATTAGTTATAAAATTATTAATCGTAAACCGATTTAGTTTATATTCTTGACCGCAGGAAGAACATTTTGCTTCTTGTCCTATTGATGACTTCTCGATTTGATTTTTACAAAAACATGACGGACAAAAAAAGAAATAATTATCTGATTCTCGAAATGAAGTGACTAATATTGGGAAAATATTAACATTTTCCAAGGAAATAAGAATTACTTGTCCTATTGAATCTCCGACTACTATTCTTTTTCCATCGGGACTAAAAGAACAATCCATCACATCCCCTGTGTGACCAACAAAAATAGCAATGCCTTCGCCTGTCTCAGCATCATAGAGCTTAAGAGTCTTGTCATTGCTTGCAAAAATAATTGTTTTTGCATCCGGGCTGAACGCGCAGAAATCCACATTTTCAAGTTTACTTTGACCTGCGATGGCAAATAAAAGCTCGCGAGTTTGAGAAGACCAAACATTAAGGCTCCTCTTATGGACCACACAGCCCATTTCCTCAATTGTTGCCGAGATAATTTTTTCCCCGTTTTTGCTAAATGCACAAGAATACACCTCTCCATTGTTACCTTTTAGAGTAACAAGCTCCTTTCCTGTCTCTACATCCCAAAGCTTTAGAGTTTTATCTTCGCTTCCAGACACAATATACTTTCCATCAGGACTGAAAGCACATGCTGTTGCAGGGCCAGAGTGACCTTCGAGGATAGACAATTCCTCTCCAGTATTAGCATCCCAGAGTCTGAGAGTTTCGTCTCCGTTCGCAGAGACAATATTCTTCCCATCAGGGCTAAAGGCACAATCAAGTACATCAAAATAGTTTCCTTCAATGGAAAATATTTCCTCCCCTGTCTTAGCATTCCTGAGCTTGAGAAGATTTCCATCCGCACTGGATGAGACCATATATTTTCCATCGGGACTGAAGGCCCAAATATCAAATTTATTCCTATTACCTTCGAAGGCAAAAACTTGCTTCTTTGTCTTAGGACTCCAAAGCGTGAGAGTTCCATCATCAAATGCTGAGATAATGCGCTTTCCATCCGGACTGAAAGCACAAGAATACACATCTCCTTTGTTACTTTCGAGGGTAGCATATTCCTTCCCTGTCTCAGCATTCCAGATCTTGAGAGTTTTGTCTTCACTTCCTGACACAATGAGCTTTCCATCCGGACTGAAGACACAGGCAAACACCGCTCCAGCGTGACCCTCGGGGGCTACAAAATCCTCTATATATTCAATATTCCAAATATTTAGAGTTCCATCATCGCTAGCTGAGACAATGCGCTTTCCATCCGGGCTGAAGGCACAGGCATTCACCCAACTATTATGACCTCGAAAAGAGCGAAGTTCCTTCCTCGTCTCAACATCCCAGAGCCTGAGAGTTTTATCGGCGCTTGCCGATATAATCTGCTTTCCATCAGGACTGAAGGCACAGGAGTTTATGCTATCTGTATGACCTTCGAAGGTAGCCAATTCCTCTAAATAATCAGCATCGCAGAGTTTGAGTGTTCCATCAGCACAAGCTGAGATAATCCGCTTTCCGTCAGGGCTGAAGATACAGGCAGAAACCTCGTCATCATAAGCATTTTGAGTAACAAGCGCTTCCCCGGTTTCAACGTTCCAAAGTTTTAGCGTTCCATCAATACAACCTGAAACAATGTGCTTTCCATCAGGACTGAAAGTGCAGGCATTTACAGAATAGGAGTGACCTTCGAGCGAAGCAAATTCCTTCCCTGTCTTAGCATTCCAAACCGTAAGACTTTTGTCGCTGGTTCCCGATACAATGCGCTTTCCATCCGGACTGAATGCGCAGGCATTCACCGCTCCAGTGTGACCTTCGATTGTAGCCAAATCCTCTCCAGTCTCAACATTCCAAAGTTTAAGAGTTTCGTCCCAGCTTCCAGAAACAATATTCTTTCCGTCCGGACTGAATGCACAAGCAGCTACTTTATTGGTGTGACCTATTAAGGTAGCGATCTCCTTTCCAGTATTTGAATCCCAGAGCCTGAGAGTTTTATCAGCGCTTGCCGAGACAATGCGCTTTCCATCAGGACTGAAGGCACAGGCATACACTGCTTCAGTGTGACCTGTTAAAGTGCGGACCAAGGTTGTCCTTGTTGCAAATTGATTTATTATTCGAAACCAGGGTCGTTTAAATTTATTCTTTTCAAAGTGCAATTTTTCTTTTAATTTATTTTCCTTCTCAGCCCGCCATTGAATTCGATTGTAGATCTGTGGAAAAACAAGCTCCGGATTTTCCTTTAGTACAAATGAAGACTGGTCCAGGCCTTTTAGAAAAGCTTCTATAACTCCTCGCTTTTCCCCAATATTATCCAAGATAACACCTTTCAGCTTAATTGGCCTGAACTGGGCAGTGGGGATCGGGATCCATAAAACCTGCTCCCAGCTCTTTCACCATAGCCCGGCAGCCACGGCACACCCGGAGCATCTTGCACCCTTGGCAATGCCCGTTCATATTATGTTCCAGACCGCGGAATTTTTCGAGAACGGCCGAATTTTTCCAGGCTTGGACAAAATCACCGTTTGAACCTATGGCCTCCCTGAAATGGCTGCAAGGATAAATCGTTCCCGAAGGATCGATTGTGAGGAACCGCCGTCCGGCCCCGCACCCCCATACCCCGCTTCGATAGAGTTCTTCCGGATTGCGATGGAACGCCAGGAATGATAAGGATTGATCGAGTGTGACGGGGATCGTATTTTTCCGGCTGACTTTTCTCAACAACCTATGGAATTGGAGATTATCCTCGGGAGTCAGCGAAACTCTCTCCAGCCAGCCGGATGAAAGCACCGGTGGCTTGGGCCGCAGGAGGTTGATACCCGAAGCCCCCGCCTTTTCGGAAAAATCGACCAATGAGGGCAGTTTCCGGAAATTCTCCCGGGTGACCAGCGCGTTGATCCCGAAACGCAGGTCCGAGTCCCAGCAGGCAGCTACGGCCTTTAAAGCCGCGGCATGATTGGGACGGGTTTTCTCATTCAGATCTTCGTCCGCGGCATCTAGGGATATCTGGATCTGGCCCAGTCCGGCTTCTTTCAGGTCCCGGGCCAGTTCCGGGGTCAGCCGGTTGCCGTTGGTGGTGATGTTGGGGACGATATTTTTATCCCGGCTTCTTTTTACAAATTCCAAAATCCGGGGGTGGAGGAGGGGTTCTCCGCCCCCAAAGGCAAACTGGAAAACATGGTGTCTGCTGGCCATGTCCAGGATATGCTGGAAGAGCTCGGCGGCCATATATATCTCCTGATCGGCTTTTCCCCTAGAATAGAAACAACCGGTGCACGTTTGGTCGCAGGTATTGGTCAAGGCCAGGTGTAGAGTTTCCGGCACGGACAGAGAATTGTCGATATGGGGAATCCGGGTTTCCAAGAGCGTATCGATGATCTCGATGGAATCGCGAGAGTGCCTGCCTTTTTCAACTAGAATTCCGCAATTGCGCAGGTACAAAAAAAAGGAAAGGAGAAAGCCGGCGCCAGGGAAGCTCCCGGATAATATTTCTCTTATAAATGATAAACCCTCGCGGTCGAGATACACCGTCTCGGCACTTTCCGGATTGAACGCCAGTGCGCCCCGGGCCTCGGGCCTGAAAATCGCTTTTGGATTCAAATTCAGCATCTTTATATAAAACTCGGCACGTCTTCCCTGACATCCTGTTTTTACTCTATCATGATTTGCTTGCGGCCTGAAGTTAGGAAGGCAATTATTTTTGATATTTTCGCATAATGCATTTATTCGTGCTATAAATTGGACAAGGGTGAATAGGTTCCAGGCAGCCTTTTCGAATCCAGGCGATACGGATCGTAAAGGAATATTTTATCACCCCATTTGGAACTATGTGAGAAGGGCAGCTCCCGCATCGCAAGATTTAGGATGAACTTAACCTGAATATCAGATCAAATATAAGGATTTATCTTATTCTATTTATTACCCAATTCACCCCTGGCAATTGTCAGATTTTTTCTGGCAATCATATCATTTGGGTCGAGTGCCAAAGCGATCTCTAGATCTTGAATTCCTTGCCTAAGATGACCCTTGCGGCAAAACAACGCTCCTCGATTGGAGTAAGCCCTTTCAAATTTAGAATTATATTTTATTGATTCCTCGTAGCTGCTAATTGCTTCATCCAACAATCCTTGCTTCTCAAATGCGACCCCTCTGTTATAGAATATTTCGGATGTTAGAATAGAATCAGAACTTGTAGATATGGACTTATCATACATTTCAATAGCCTGGTTAAATTCTTTCAATTTGTCATAACATAATCCCATTTTATAAAGACTGTACGTGTGATCCGGATAAATGCCCAAAAAAGTTTTAAACTTGGATATCGCTTTTTTCATATCATTATTATTATAGGCCTCTACTGCATAATAAAAAAGTTCCCCCTGCTCTAGAAATATCATGGATTTCACCACATTATCCAGGACGGAGGCATAATGGCAATAATTTTTGAAACTATCTGTTATTCCGAACGTAAAGACAATTTCAACCGGGTTTTTTAATATGGGGTGTTCTATAACAATTGAATATCTTCTAATCCAATAATTTCCTCTATGATACGAAACAACAAACTGACTGTAATTTTCTATGAATAATAAGTGAACCCCTTTGACTTCCGCATGGGTTTCCTTAAGATAATTATTTGCAAATTTGATTATCGTATCATAGATCTCCCGGTCATCGGTTTGCCTCAATTTAAGGCGTTTTACTGCTTCAGGTTGATTGTAAAAACCATAAAAAACGTTAAACTTAATATTACTGAGTTTATTATAAAAAGTAAATTCAGGCCCCCCCACAACATATGGATGTTGAGTAGGATTGTAGCCCGATAGTTGCCATCCTTTTACATTCAAGCAATAGGGATAATTGTAAAGCTGATCATAATATAGATTGTCTTTGAGATTCGTAACATATAGTTCTCTTTGTAATTCCCAGGCCGTTTCTTTTTCTATGAAATTTAATATTTCATTTATTTCTCTGGACTCCAGTGATTTTGCCTTAGTTGATAATTGCGTGAATTTCTTGTGAGGCAAATCTTCTCTGGGAAGTTGGATTTCCAATATATTACCTGGATGACAATACTTTAAGAGCAGGTCTATTTCTCTTGAGCAATAGGGAGATTCTGCATATGGATCATTAGTTATTGCCAATCCATAAGTTGAATGCTGAGCACCATAGTCTATAGCCTCCTGAAATTTATTTCGTTTGCTAAGAAGTATTTCATATTCGGCAAACCAGGGCTTTTTCCCAGAAACAATGAGGATATCTGCCAATTTTCTGGCCAGTTCCACATCCTGACTTTTGTAGCTAATAAAGATATCATATGTTTTTATCTGTTTTGTGAATAACATAGCCTCCCCCCCATGTTGTAAAAATGCGTTAGCTAAAATTAGCCACGCTGTCGCGATATTTGCTTAATGTTTTGCACCTGTTATTAGTTTTGCTCATATGGGTTCTTTATCCCAGAGCCTTAGAGTTCTGTCATAGCTTCCAGAGACAATTTTCTTTCCATCAGGACTTAAAGCAAAGGCATCTACTGATAAATTGTGACTAGATAAGGTGCGCATTAAAGCTGAGCTTTCTACCGGTCTGGTTAACAGTTTTAACCAAGGTTTTTTGAATTTATTTTCTACTTTTTCAAGCTTATTTCTTATTAATTCATTTTTATCAGATTTCCATTGAACTCGGTTGTAGATTTGGGGAAAGGTGATTTCTGGATTCTCCTTTAGTACAAAAGCGGACTGGTCGAGCCCCCGCTGGAAGATTTCGATGACTTCGCGTTTTTCTGATATTTCACTCATGGGGGAAATTATTCGAGGGAGTTGGGAACCTGTTTAATCAAGTTTTACATAAAATGGATTCAGCTTATGTTTTTCCCCACAAAAACCGCAGCTTACCACTTGGCCCAAGGATGACTCTTCAATATCATTCTCCTTTTGACAGAAAACGCAGCGGTAATTTAATTTATCCGATTTAAATCTTTTGAACAAAGTTTTTATCTGATTTTTATTAGGAGTGATTATTGGAAAAAATATCTCAACATTTTCTAAGGAAAGAAGAAGCACTTGCCCAATTGAATCTCCCAAGACAATTCTTTTCCCATCAGGACTGAAGGCACATGCGCACACCGAATCAGTTTGACCTTTGAGGGTTGCAAGCTCCTCTCCAGTCTCAGCATCCCAGAGTTTAAGGGTTTTGTCATAGCTTCCAGAGATAACACGTTTCCCATCAGGACTGAAGGCACAGGCATACACCGAGGAACTGGAGGCGCAGAGGGTAACTAACTCGTCTCCAGTTTCAACATCCCAGAGCTTGATAGTTTTGTCCCAGCTTGCAGAGATAATTCGCGTGGCGTCAGGACTGAAGGCACATGCGTACACCGAACCAGTATGACCTTTGAGGGTAGTCAGTTCTTCTCCCGTCTCAGAATCCCAAATTATTATATAATTTTTTCCTCCTCCAGTTCCGCTGCCGCTTCCTGAAATAATGCGTTTGCCATCTGGACTGAAGGCACAGACGTTCACTGGTTCAGTGTGGCCCTTTAGAGTAGCGATCTCCTTTCCTGTTTCAGCATCCCAGAGCTTGAGAGTTTTATCATAGCCTCCAGAGACAACGAGTTTCCCATTAGGATTGAAGCTGCATGTTTCGATAGATCTAGTATGACCCTCGAAGACAGCAAGTTTCTCTCCAGTCTCAACATTCCAGAGCGTGAGAGTTCTGCCATAGTTTCGAGAGATAATGCGTTTGCCATCTGGACTGAAGGCACGAGCGTACAGGCAACCCATTTGACCTTTGAAAGTAAATAATTCTCCTCCAGTCTTAACATCCCAGAGTTTGAGAGTTAAGTCATGGCTTTCAGAAACAATGCGCTTTCCATCAGGACTGAAGACGCAGTCTACTACCCTATTAGTGTGACCTTTGAAGGTAGTAAGCTCTTCTCCGGTCTCAGCATCCCAAAGTTTAATGGTTTCGTCATCGCTTCCAGAGATAACGCGTTTCCCATCAGGACTGAAGGCACAGGCATGCACCTCATTAGTATGACCTTGGGGAGCAGCCAACTCCTCTCCAGCCTCAGCATCCCAAAGCTTGAGAGTTCTATCACCGCTTGCAGAGACAATTCTCGTTCCATCAGGACTGAAGGCACAGTTAACAACGCTGCTATGGTGACCTTTGAGGGTAGCAAGCTCCTCTCTAGTCTGAGCATTCCAGATCTTAAGAGTTTTATCATCGCTTGATGAGACAATTTTCTTCCCATCAGGGCTGAAGGCGCAGGCGTACACCGAATCAGTATGACCTTTGAGGGTTGCAAGCTCCTCTCCAGTCTCAGCATCCCAGAGTTTAAGGGTTTTGTCATAGCCTCCAGAGACAACGAGTTTCCCATCAGGACTGAAGGCACAGGCATGCACCGAACCAGTATGACCTTTGAGGGTAATAAGCTCCTCTCCCATCTCAACGTCCCAGAGCTTAAGAGTATCGTCACCGCTTGCAGAAACAATTCTTTTTCCATCAGCGCT
>Ga0299915_10003241_pt1 | contig 11817 bp, 14 predicted proteins | sample RVTome_13_FD_200263 | JGI IMG/M metagenome (GOLD analysis project Ga0299915, IMG submission 200263) | Soil microbial communities from uranium-contaminated site in the Upper Colorado River Basin, Wyoming, United States - RVT92D227 (version 2) ... | reverse complement strand
GGAGTTCTCGACAAGACCAAATATTTTCAGTCTGTAGTCTTTTATATCCACATGCTGAGGACCTTTAATAGAGTTTTCTCGAAAATCATTTATCGACGACAATTTCTCTCCCTGGTATTCCTTAATTTCTACAGGCTGTAGACGACTGGTGCTGGTTCCTCCACAACCGCTTACTATTACCAACACTATGGACAGGAGCACCAGACAAGCCATAATTTTCAAGACCATACTCCTCATATATACCAACCTTTCAAAGAAAGTCGTCACTTCTTTACAACTCTCCCACACGTGGAAACAGGATTTTTCGGGCAGGCAGTGCATGCCCCTAACCTTAAAGGTACAAGCTAAAGAACGAGCTCACCATATCCGCGGCTGACATGCTTTATTTTCGACTGGTCATCCGAACCATACGCCCAGATGATCTTGTTCACTCCTTTAAGCAGCTGATGGTCGTACTGATCGCCGGTATTTAGCGCCCGCTTGAATTCAATGGTACTGTACCCACCTGCCTCTTTGCCACCGAACTCAAGGATATCGTTGGTGCCACCAAGTTCCGTGTCTGGCGGATGCGGACCAAAATCTCCAGTAGAGAACTGGTCATAAACGGTAGTTTTGTCATCGCTGACAAAGCCGAGTACCATGTCAGCTTCTTTCATCAGAGTGCCCGGCTGGATACCGAACGCTACCCATCCGATCGTTTTAACTTTCAACCCGATATAGATATACTCTTCGTCACCACTCCAATTGATTTCATAGTCGCCATAGGTATTTACATTAGTATATTCGCCTGAGCTAATTACTCCATCAGCCGACCAGGCGCCTGGCTGCGGTGCCGGGGAAACGGGCGGCGCCGGCGGCAAGGACTCCGGGGGAGCCAGCGGTGGCTCTGAGGGCAGCGATGGCTCCGAGGGTACTTGCGGCGGTGCACAGGCTACACCCCAAACGAGCAGTAACAAGAGCACGACAAACACAGTCAATAGGCACCTTTGCAATCTTTTACCATGTACCTGGCTAGACCTCATCTAAACCTCCTTCTTCGTTTTCTTCGCTTCTGACGCTTAATAGCTGATTCCTGTAAAAGTATCCTTTTCTTGTCGGGCCAAAGCTCACCCGCCGAGCGCCTGAATTATCGCGCTATTAAATACCGGCAAATCAGATGGCCTGCGAGAGGTAATGATATTCCCATCTTTAACTAGCGGCTCATCAACCCAGATTGCACCCGCATTCTTCAGGTCTATTGCCACCGAGGGCCAGGACGTAATACGGCGCCCGCTCACGATACCAGCCGAGATAAGAAGTTGCGGTCCATGACAGACAGCAGCAATTACCCTGCCCAAATCATGTACCTTTTTTACCAGATCGATCATAGATTGATGCAGACGCATCTTGTCCGGTGCATATCCGCCGGGAATGATAATAGCATCAAAGTCTTCAGCCCTAACCTTATCGGCGTCGATATCGACTTTAATTGTTGCTTTGCCACGCTTCCCTTGATAACTTGTCTGAGAGCCGCTGCCGACAATAAATATCTGAGCACCGGCTTCCTTCATAGCCTTCAAGGGCTCGGTGAGTTCCACATCTTCAAAATCTTGCTCCACCAGTATGGCAATTCGTTTCCCTTTTAATGACATTGTCTACTCCAGAATCAAAAAAGTAATCAATACATCCAATCCCTTTAAGATTTCTCCACTTCCTCCAGAAGGTCGTCGAATACTTCTACGTGATAGATTTCATGGTCTCTTATCCGAATAAGCAGCTTCTTCAAGCTCGCATCTTTGGCTTCTTTAGCGGCGCGGTCATACTCAGCGGCTACCTCTTTTTCGATTTTAATATCAGCCCGAAGCATATCACTCATCCTGGTCGATTTATCAATATTGGTATGCTCCAGCCTGGGATTGCCCTTGCCGCTGACCATCTTCTCAGCCAGCCAGCCCATATGCTGCATCTCATTTATCGCCTGGTCTTCCATCTCCAGCTTCATTTCCTCATTCGTCGCCATATATGAGTGCAGTAGATATTGCAAAACGACAGTATATTCATGTTCAATACCCCAATTGAGGACCTGAGTCACCCCATCATTGCGGTCACCCCTCAGGTCCGTAGCGCCTTCCTTCTTAGCCTTCTCGACAAAGTGGGCAAAGTCACCATGATGAGATTCCTCATCTGACAGGATGCGTTTCAACAATCGCTTCATCTTGCGATCACTGATAGCCTGGATGTGCTCTTTATACATATTTATTGCGTCCTCTTCCAGCAACACATCGTTTTTCATCCAATCACTAATTGATTTGCCTGTCATTCGCATCTTGCCTCTTTTCATGCTCGGTTTACCGCCCAATTCAACTATAGTCTCAGCCAGCCAATCAAGATGTCGCATCTCCTCCCTGGAAATAGCTTCGATTTCACAAGCTAACTCGCCCTCACCCATAGCATAAGCATGGCTCAGGTACTGAATTATGGCACCATGCTCACCTTCAAGGTCTTCGTTGAGTAAAGCAATAATTTCTTCTTTTTTCATTTTCCCCCATATCTAATCTATTTTATGATGCCGTCGATAGCAGATTAAAGTAAATCACATTTACTTGAAAAACTGTTTTTAATCCTATTTGTTTTTCTTACCGATGTATTTCTCCGGATTCTGGTCGAAAGCTTTTTTGCAGCCAACCGAGCAGAAATAATATTTCTTCCCTTTGTACTCGGAAGTAGCCGGAGCATTTTTTTCATCCACCTGCATCTTGCACACCGGGTCTATTGCTGCCATCTTGTCGCCTCCTCCGATTATTTACCAGCCTCGGCCGGCTTGAATCTCCTCAAGCGCAGCGAGTTCGATACTACAGTGATGGAACTGGCTGCCATAGCCGCCGCTGCCATAATAGGATTGAGAAAACCGTAGTCACCGAATATAAAGCGCAGCCCCACAGGAACTCCAGTGCGAGAGAAGAGAAGATACAGCACACCGGCGGCAACGGGGATAAGAGCCACGTTATATGCAAAAGCCCAGAAAAGATTCTGTCTGATTATACGCATGGTACTTTTACTAAGTGATATGGCAGTTACAATGCCCATTAAATCTCCCCGAATCAGGGTAACTTCTCCGGTTTCCATAGCGACATCGGTACCTGTACCTATGGCTATGCCTACATCTGCCTGAGCCAGTGCCGGTGCATCGTTGATGCCGTCTCCGACCATTGCCACCACCCCGCCATTCTGCAATTTTTTGACTTCCTCGGCTTTATGCTCGGGCAGTACTTCGGCTAAAACGCGCTCTATACCAGCCTCACGGGCAATCGCCTCAGCGGTACGCCGATTGTCACCGGTAATCATCACCGTCTCAATGCCCATCTGCTGTATCGCCTTAACTGCCTCCCTGGCATTTGGCTTCAGAGTATCAGCCAGTGCAATTATTCCCATGGCTTTGTTAGCCACGCTCAGGAACATTACTGTTTTACCTTCACTAAAAAGTTTATCGGCTTTATTGCCCAGGCCGTTCAGCGAAATACGTCGTTCTTTCATCAGCCTGAGGTTGCCCAACATAATCTTCTTGCCGCCCACCGAAGCTTCTATGCCCAGACCGGGTAAGGCAGCAAAATCCGAAGCCTGGGATATTTTCAGTTTTCTCTCAGAGGCAGCCTTTATTATTGCCTGGGCGAGTGGATGCTCCGAGACACGTTCAGCCGAAGCCGCCAGACGGAGGACTTCTTCCTCTGATGAAGAGGAACTAGCCAGTACATCAGTCACCGCTGGCTCACCTCGGGTCAGCGTGCCAGTTTTGTCCAGCAGTACGGTATTTATCTGATGAGCTCTTTCTAATGACTCACCGCTCTTGAAAAGTATACCGTTCTCAGCGCCCTTACCTGTGCCCACCATGATAGCAGTGGGCGTGGCCAGTCCCAGAGCACAGGGACAGGCAATTATGAGGACTGCCACGAAGTTCAGGATAGCCAAAGTGAGGGTCGGCTGCGGGCCAGCAAAATACCAGATTATGAAGGTTACCAAAGCAATACCGATTACAGCCGGCACAAAATAGCTGGCGATGACGTCAGCCAGGCGCTGGATAGGCGCTTTACTGCCCTGCGCCTCGTCTACTAACCTTATAATGCGCGCTAGCGTTGTGTCCTTGCCCACCCTGGTCGCCTCGAATTGAAAACTACCCGTTTTGTTGATAGTAGCGCCGATAACCTCATCACCCACTTTCTTATCCACAGGAATGCTTTCGCCCGTAATCATAGATTCATCAACGCTGGAATATCCCTGCCTGACTATACCATCCACGGGTATGCGCCCTCCGGGGCGTACCAGGATAATATCACCGACCTGGACTTCTTCTACCGAAATCTCTTTCTCCTCGCCGTCGCGTATGACCACAGCGGTCTTAGGATTGAGACCTATTAGCCGTTTTATCGCTTCCGAAGTCTGCCCTCTGGCTCGTGTTTCCAGATAGCGCCCCAATAAAATCAGGGCAATAATTACGGCTGAGGTATCGAAGTACAAATGAGGTTCTACACCCGCAGCGGTGAAGAGGCTCGGGAACAGCACTGCCACCACACTGTAAAAATAAGCGGCTGATGTGCCCACAGCTATCAATGTATTCATATCGGCGGTCCGATGTCTCAGCGCTCCCCAGGCGCCACGATAGAACCGCCACCCTGCCCAGAACTGCACTGGTGTGGCTAATGCCCAGAGCACAAAAGGCATGTAAGGTTGCATCATTACAGCAGGTATAAAGCCAAGGGTCATAATTAATAGACCGAGAACGATGGCGAATATAAATCGGTTCCTTACTGCCCTGAGGTCTCTTTGTGAAGCTGTGGTCACATCCTCCAGGGTCTCTGCTTCAGGACCAAGCTCGTAGCCGGCTTCATGTACCGCCTTCTGCAGGTCAGCCACACGCACGTCCTCATTGTACTCTACGGTGGCCTTCTCAGAAGCCAGGTTGACATTGACCGAAAGCACCCCGGGTACGCCAGATAGAGCACTTTCTACACGACCGACACATGAAGCACAGGTCATGCCGCTCACCGGGAAAATGGATTTCTTGGTGGCTACCCCGTAGCCTAGTTGCTGGATAGTTTCTTTAATTTTAGCCAGGTTTACCTTATTAGGGTCATAATCCAGTGACACTTCCTCAGAAGCGAAGTTAACATTCGCCCGCTTCACTCCGTGTGTTTCAGAGAGACCCTTCCCGATGGTACGAGCGCAGGTGGTACAGGTCATGCCAGTTACACGAAGGCGAGCTTTCTCGAATTTCTTACCTTGCGTCTTTTCCGCCATATTACATCATCTCCCGACATCAAGCCTTTATCATAGTGAGGACCATCTTGAATCTTTTAATTGCCTTTAGAGAATGCGGTTGATTAGCTGGCATTATGACCATCTCACCTTGCTTTAATTGAAGAGGTCTTCCGGAAATGATAATCTCAGCTTCGCCGTCAAGAAGGTAAACTAAGGCGTCACAGGGTGCCATGTGCTCACTTAGCCCCTGCCCTTCATCAAAAGCAAATAAAGTTACCGACCCTGCATTCTTATTGACTATCTCCCGGCTGACCACAGCGCCAACCTGGTAATCGACTAAATCAGTCAGTTTCGCCATCTTTATCTTAAATACTTTATCACCATGCTTCATTCCTAAGCTCCTATATTAATTTATCACCAGACAAGGATTTATTGTATTTCTACGCTGATATCTATGCTTTCTATATCCCCTACATCTCTCAATGAAGAGACCAGTCCCGATAGAGTATTGGAAATAATATCGTTAGGGAAAGGAGTGAGTGGAATTTGGCTGCTGTTGACGGTAATTTCGACATTACCCTTCTTCTGATGTATTTCCAATTTTCTTATGTTCTCTGCCCCTCTCAGTGAGGTAACGGCACCCACCGTAGTATGAGACAAGAATTCTTCGACAAAGCGGTTCATGGGGATTGGTTTTTTATTCACCCAAAGCTCTGCCCTGTAACTCCTCTCCATTTTGCACCTCTTATCCTTTAACGATTCACCAGACTACTCATTGATATTGCAGGTAAGCAGCCAGATTTTCTCCCTTCGTTCGCTACGACGTTAATTAAAACCCTGCTCCTTATGTTTCTGCGCAATGGTCTCAGCCAGATTATCCAAAGCCACAAAATCAGCTTCTCTGGGACATCCTTTAACAATCACCGTCGGCAGCACTTCCACCTTGAGATTAGGTATCATGGCCACCAGTTGTTCTACCGTCTTACCGCCCCAGCCATAGGAACCTATTATTGATGCAAACTTTACATTTGCTCTTATGGCATTTGCCAGGTAAGCAGCATATACAGCGCCGGGATGGGGACCGGCAAGCACGGTTGGTGTACCGATTACAATGGTCGCAGCATCGACCAGAGACATCGCCAGCTTACCCAGGTCGGTAACCGTCAGGTCGAACTGCTTCACCGTCACACCTCTTTTGGCTAAAGCCTCAACAAAATAAGCTACCATACTACGTGTGCTGCCGTGCATCGAGATGTAGGGCAGGACGACAATATTTTTGGGCTCGCAGAACGCCCAGTCGCGATAGGCTCTGATAATAAAGTCCGGTTTATCGTACATAGGCCCGTGACTGGGACCAATGATGTCTATCCGGTAGTCCTTAATCTTCTCCAGATTCTTCTGGATATTGGTTCGGAAGGGCATCATTATTTCCGCATAGTACCTCTTAGCCGCCTCATAGACCTGCCCTTCATCGGTCACATAAAGATTGGAAGCAGCCAAATGCGAGCCGAAAAAATCACAGGGGAACAATATTTTATCTTCCCTTAGATATGTAAGCATAGTCTCCGGCCAGTGGACCCAGGGAGCATGAATGAATTCCAGCGTCCTGTCTCCCAGCGAAATGGTCTGCTTGTCTTCGACGGTTATGAATCTCTCTTCTGCAACCAGCAGGAGATCTATAAGCATCCCCTTACATCGGGGCGTGCACACCAGTTTTGCCTCGGGATATTTTTCAAGTACACGCGGAATAGTCCCGGAATGGTCCTGCTCAGCGTGATTAGCAATAACATAGTCTATGTTTTTAACTTTAAGCTCGTCCAGATGATTTATCAGGACATGCTCCATAGTCGGGTCTACCGTATCTATAAGAGCCGTTTTTTCACTTCCCTTTATCAAGTATGAGTTATAGCTGGTGCCATCTGGAAGCGGTATAAGTGAATCAAAAAGCCGCCTGTCCCAATCGACAGCTCCCACAAAATAAATGCCTCGCTTTATTTCTCTCAGTTTCATCTCGCCCTCCGCTAATATTCGAGAAGTCTCCTTTCACCTTTAATCTTCTTTATGTCCGTAATATCCTGGGTAACCTCCAGACAACCCAAGTAATCGCCGCCTTTGCGAACTGCAAAATAGCGGATATGAATTAATTTGCCTTGTAGACTAATCCAGAACTGAGCTACGTCTTTCTTACCGCTTCTGAAATCTTCCAGTATCTGATTCACAATGTGTACGCTTTTTTGAGGATGACACTGCTGGACCTTCAGTCCGATAATCGCTTTGGCTCTCGGGAAAATCCTGTCCTTCGATTGGCTGAAGTAGCGTACCGTGTCATCTTTATCCACAAAAGTGACATCAACCGGCAAAGTATTTAATATTGTTTCGATCTGTTCTCCGGACAAGCTGCCCGTTTCAAAAGAAATCATACCTTTGACCTCCGTTTTAGATACCTGCCTCTTTATCTCTCCAAAGGCTACCATCGCCGGCTCGGGAGTAAAACAGCAATAGCCAAGCTCATCGAACTGATGTCTGATGTCGAGCCATTCGTCTTCCCCTATAACATCGAGTGCAGCCGGAAACAGAATATTGTTTTCCTTATAAAAGTGGTTTGAGAGCATTTCGGCCAAAGCCAGCGCGGCTGCATCCAACTGTCCGATAAAATCCTTAAAAGCCACGTTCTTACGGTTATCAACTACTCGATAAATACCTTTCTTTATGTCTCTTATCTTGTCGTGTTCCATCCACATTACTGCCGGCGGTTCTTTAATGCCATGCTTCTCCAGAGACGGGAAAAGAACATTTTCCTCTCGCACGTAGTGACTATCTGAATCCCTGAGATGCTTAACGATATGGTTGAGCTGGTCCATTTTTCCGCCGACCGATGCAAAATCCCCGGCTCCCGTTATCACCTTGGCCACATTCTTCAGCTCATCGGCAAACTGTAGGAGCATTTTATGCTCTTCCATAAGAATACGGATGGGATGCCCGGCGGGTGCCAGAGGTCCTTCTTTTTCAAACGATTCTTTAAGTACTGCCAGATGGACATCACAGAATTTCTGTATCTGCTCCCTGGTCGTACCTTCTTTTATGAGTTCTTCCTCTACCTGTGCCATCTCCATCGCTGGGACATCTCCTAGCGTTCTCTTGAACTCTTCCTTAATTTGCTCAGGGTCGGCACCTTCATGCAGACGCTTGAGCAGACCCTTTAAGACTTGCTTTCTGTCTTCCCCCATAGTTACAGTCCTCTCAATCTAGCTTGTCAAACTGGTCTTTGCTGGCCCCACATACCGGACATACCCAATCGTCAGGTAGCTTTTCAAAAGGCGTGCCGGGCTTTACATGACCATCGGGATCTCCCAACCCAGGATTATAAATGTAACCGCAAACGGAACACTTGTATTTCGCCATTTTGGTTGCTGCCTCCTTTTTCTCTTCGATATAAGTCGGTGCTGTCTTCGGTGTGGTGCCCCTCTTGACCTGCTGATAATAGGCATAGGTCATCAGTTCGCCCTCTTTGATTACATCGGCTGCCACAATTTCCCCGACAAAGATAGTGTGGGTGCTGACGTCCATTCGATTAATCACCTTCGCCTCAATATAAGCCAGTGTATTGTCAAGAACTATAGGAACACCGGTCTCCCCCATCTTATAGTTGACGCCTTTGAATTTATCCACATCCCGACCTGTCTTGAAACCAAAGCTTCCAATAAAGCCTAGAGGCGTTTCCTGAGACAGAATCGACACCGCTAAAACTTTGCTCGCCGAGACGAACTCATTGGTCAGATTTTGCTTATTCAGAGCCGCAGCTATAATAGGTGGTTCGGCGCAAACCTGAAAGACTGTATTGGCAATTTGTCCATTGAACTTACCATCTTTTTTAGAACAAACAATATACAGACCGTAGCTGAACCTATGAAGCGCTTGCAGATTCATAATTTACTCCCCTCTTACTTTGCAGTATCGAAAGAACGGTCTGTTATGGACCCGTCTAGAATTTTATTTCCGGGATACTACTTAGCCGCCATCCAGTGAATGGTGTTCTGCTTTTCGGAAATAGCCAGCCGGGTCAATCAGGTATTCTCGATAGTCAACCAGAGTCAGATAGTGGCCTTCCTCTTCAGCAGCCAGAGCCGAATACAGTCTCTTCTCGGCATCATAGTCCGCCTTCTGGTTCCGGTTGTCGTAAAATTCCCGAGTTTTGTTCTCCATTTCCATAGCTTTGGCTATATTGCCGAGTTCAGTTTTAGATGCTTTTACTGTAGGTGCAGCCGCTTTCATCTCCGTGGAAAATATGGTGTCAAGTATGGCACCCTTCCGAGGCTGGATGCTAACCTCAGGCCATGCCTCCCGCTTTCTTATAGCGTTATATATACCTCCAAATATCTGTCGGTGCTTATCTTCCTGAGCTGCCAGCCATTCAAAAAGCTCTCTCCCAACCTTGTTATCGCTCTGTCGACTGGCTGTCTGATAGTATTCTTTGCCATCGATTTCCATCTGAATAGCGAATTTAATCGCTTCTAAGGTCTTGCTTTGTTCTTCCTTCATTGTCCCGCCTATCTAAATGTACACAAGCAAACTATTTTGTCTTTCTTACGTACGCTCGGAAGACCCCACCTTCCTGTTCTATGCCCAGACATTCGTTCCCTGTTGTTTTGCACCAGTTGGGGATATCATCCTCTATACCCTTATCATCAGCTAGAATTTCCAACACTTGCCCCGGTTTTAACTGCTTCATTTTTTGGGCGGTTTTAGCAATAGGCATGGGGCAATAAAGTCCAAGGCAATCCAGAGTATCGTCTGCTTTCATCCTTTCTCTCCTCGATAGTAATCTCGTCTTACTTCTTTCGTCCTTTCTTCAGCGGTGCACCACATTCAGGGCATATAGTAGCCTTACTATCCAGCACCGTCATCTTGCAGCTAATACAATAGCTGAGAACCGATCCACAAGCTTCGCAAAAGGGGCAGCTAGCGATAACCAGCTCTTCTTCGCAGTAAGGACAGAGACAACTATGTTTCTTATCTTTCTTAGCTTTATTAACAGACTTCACATTCTTCTCCTTCTTCATCACCTTCTCCTTTCTCTTCTAGACCTTCGATTTTGATTCCCTTCTTTTTGGCGTAATCTCGAATTGCTTGTTGTAGGGCTTGAGCCCCCAAGTTAGAGCAATGATATTTGTTCTTAGGCAAGCCTTCCAATTCTTTGGCTACCAGACTGGGTGTGATTTTAACCGCCTCCTCCAGTGTTTTACCTTTTGCCATCTCGCTGGTTATGCTGGAAACAGCCACTGCAGCCCCACATCCAAAGGTCTGAAATTTAACGTCTTCAAGACGGTTATCCTTAACCTTGATGTAAAATGTCATCATATCTCCGCATACCGGGTTGCCTACTTCACCAATGCCATCAGCATCTTTAATTTCCCCGACATTTCGAGGGTTCATAAAATGGTCCATAACTTTTTCATTATATGCTGGCATGTAACTCACCCCCTCTTTTCTTTCATGAATTTAGCATATAAGGGAGACATCTGCCTCAATCTATCGACAATAGGAGGCAACTTCTCCAATACGTAGTCTACGTCCGCCTCGTCATTATCGACTCCCAGGCTAAAAAGCAAGGAGCCCTGTGCAATTTCGTGCGGAATACCCATGGCAATAAGCACGTGGGAGGCTTTCAAAGCTTTAGATGTGCAGGCAGAGCCGGAGGAGACAGCGATGCCCTGGCTGTTGAGCAGCAGGAGCATGCCTTCACCTTCGATAAACTCAACGCAAAAGCTGGCATGTTGGGGAAGACGCTGGGTCGGATGCCCGGTAAGAAATGTGTGGTCAATTGCTGCAGGTAAACCTTTTATTAGCCTGTCCCTGAGACGTACAAATTTTTCCGCGCGCGATGGCATATCTCTCAGCGCCAGTTCAGCCGCTTTACCCATACCAACGATAGCCGGTACATTTTCCGTGCCTGGCCTCCGTCCACCTTCCTGCGCACCGCCGTCCATCAACGGTATAAGACGAACCCTCTTGCGTACCCAAAGGGCACCTGAGCCCTTTGGCCCGTAAAATTCGTTTCCCGCCAGGCTCAAGGCGTCTGCTCCCAGTTTATTGACATCAACGGGTATGCTCCCTGTGCTGGCGACGGCATCGGTGTGAAACAGAACACCAGCCTCTTTAACCTTTTTAGCTATCTCAGCAATGGGCTCTATGGTGCCCACTTCTCCATTGGCATGCATCACCGACACCAGTATGGTGTCTTTCTTGATATTCCTGGCCACTTCATCAGGGTCTACCAGCCCGTATTTATCGACGGGCACCTCTGTAATCTCAAAGCCGGCTTTCTCCAAAGTTCGGGCAGCGTGTAGCACTGAAAAATGCTCGACCGCGGAGATAATTATGTGCTTCCCCTTTCCTGCCTGGCCCTGAGCCAGCCCTTTTAGCGCCAGATTATTGGCTTCGCTGCCGCTGGAAGTGAAAATTACTTCTTCAGCATCGCCGCCTATGAGGGCGGCAACCTGTTCTCGAGCTTTCTCTATGGCTTCCCTGGCTTCGTCACCCCATGAATGGATTGATTGAGGATTTCCATAGACCTCCCGGAAATAG
>Ga0299915_10003240_pt1 | contig 11818 bp, 7 predicted proteins | sample RVTome_13_FD_200263 | JGI IMG/M metagenome (GOLD analysis project Ga0299915, IMG submission 200263) | Soil microbial communities from uranium-contaminated site in the Upper Colorado River Basin, Wyoming, United States - RVT92D227 (version 2) ... | reverse complement strand
AGGCGAAGTCCGCCCCAATGCCGACCGCGTCACCTACACCTGGGATGTCGAGAATCACCTGACCAAGGTGGAGTTGCCCAGCGCGGTGGTGAACACGATTACCCTCGACGGCGATGGCAAGCGGCGGCGGATTGAGGACTCCGCCGGGCTCAGGAATATCGTCTGGGACAGTGAGAATATCCTAGTGGAGACTGATTCCAACAATGCTACCGCCGCGGCATACACGATGGAGCCGGAAGTCTATGGCAACCTGGTATCGCAGCGTAGAAGTGGCGCGTCCTCCTTCCACCACTTTGACGCCCTGGGAAGCACCAACAAACTTACCGACGGGAGTGCCGCCACTCTTATTGAGTATCTCTATCGCGCCTTTGGCCAGCAGACTGTTCTCTCCGGCTCCTCCGCCAATCCCTTCACCTGGGTGGGACAGTTGGGCTACTACCGCCAAGCCGACGCCAACGACTACTGGGTCCGGCAGAGGATGATGAAAGATCTAGGCGGGCGCTGGCTAAGTCGCGACTCGCAGTCTTCAGGACTTCCCTTGTTTGGGGTTTCGCGTCATGCGCGAATCGCCAATCCTTACTCGTATGTACAAAATGGACCGCTGACTTCCGTCGACCCAAGTGGGCTGTTCCTTATCATTCTGCCCATCATCGGTAAAGGCAAGAAGAAGAGTCGTGACGAGTGCCGGAAATACCTCGACCGCAACAAGACACACATACCGGAGATCCTAAGGCCGCGAACATCCCCTCCGGTAGGACATTGTGCGGCGGCGGTTAAAAATCTGGCAGATTTTGTTCTGGGAGGATGTCTGCGATTCGCTGATCTCGCGCAGGAATTTGGCGACCAAGGTGGGAAAATAGCAGGGATATGCTCAAGAGCATTTGCCGGCGTGGTTGGCAGGATAGTCATAGAGGCAATTAAGGAAGCAGCGTCGGGGGGAGAGATGATCATCCTACCCATGCCCAATATCTTCCCTCTTATCGAGCGCTTTCACCCTGAGGGAACGCGATGCGAAGACTTGACGGCTTAACTTCCTGAACTCATCCCTTCTTGGCATACTTGTGTTTAGGGAATTCCCCTGACATGTCGTAACTTCATCAGAACCGACTTGGTCTAAGAGAGTCCGTGTCGGAGAAGGAATGTCCCTTCATGCCCAAGACTTGCCAGGCAGAGAAAATCTGGAGCGCACTTAGGAAAGGGACTGAGGAAGCACTCTCTCACTGGGGAGGCGGGCGTCCTCAAATTAAAAGATATGTCCGCAATGCACTAAAACTGTGGCCGGAATCACCCGGAGTTCCGCGGTCGGAGAGCGAAAAGAGGATATCGACTCCATTATGGTTTATCCTTGAGAACTCCTTTGGTGCAGAACTGGTGGTTGAAGAAGTCCATCGTTGTCTTACCGCGCAGAAACCGCCTCCATTGGATTCCTTGTTCCAGCTTCTCGTGCACCTGAACTTCTGGTTCGAGGACATGCGGGATGATTGGGCTCGCTGTGTCCCGTTCTTCGCTGAGTACCGAAGCATTATGTGGAGCTGCTTCTTATGGGAATGGCCCATTCCATTGCCTCATCTGAAGAGCGCAGCGAGTCATCTGAGCCGGACATCGAAGAAGAGAATTCGGACAGTATCAAACGCTCTCGAAGGCATGAGAGTGTTGAGTCCCGGGAGATCCAAAAGGTTTGAGGCACTCCTAGGTGAGATGATAGGGTATGTGCTCGGATTTCGAGAGACCATGCGACACATGCTTGAGATTGATAATGCGAAATTTTCCTGGCCGACTTTGTTCCGCCTGAACTCGCCGCCCGTGGCACTGGCAGACTTGCACAAAGACATCACACGTCTCATGACCTACATGAACAGATGGACGGAAACAGAGACGGTCATGCATCGTGAGCTTCAAGTCATGGTGAGGCGTCTCGAAAGGGCGAAGCGCTGAACAAGTTCAATCGAGTTAGTTGAGCCCAGTTAGTTTCATGGCCGGCCGCCAGGTATCGGTTCAGGATGCGCGGGGCAATATCACTACCAGCGTCTATGATAGCGCGGGCCGGCTGATTGCTGGTGTGGATTCCCTCGGCTATCGGACAACCTATTCCTATGATGCTGCCGGCCGACAAATTTCCCTCACCGACCCCCTGGGAAACATCGCCACCACGGTGTATGATGATACTGGGCGAGTTTCCGCCCTGGTAGATTCGCTGGGCAACCGAACCACCTTCTCTTACGACGCGGCCGGAAGACAGATAAGCATTCAGGACGCCAATACTCGCTTGACGAGTTTCTCGTATGACGCGGCAAGCCGATTGGTGGCTGTAACAGAGGCAAACGGCAATATTGCGACGAACCTTTATGATGCGGCGAGTCAGAGGACAGCCGTGGTTGATGCAAGGGGGAACAGGCTGACTTTCTCCTATGATCAAGCGGGGCGGCTGGAGGCCCTGGTGGATCAGTTGGGCCAGCGAACGACCTATTCGTATGACGCGGCCGGGAGGCAAATTAGCCGTGTTGATGCGAAAGGCCAAAGAACGACTTATGTCTATGACAATGCGGGGAGACAAAGCAGGATCGAGTATTCCGATGGGGGTAGGGTGACCTTTGCGTATGATGCAAGAGGTGAGCGCACGCGCATGGAGGATTCGACCGGCATTACGACCTTCTCCTATGATGCTGCGGGACGTTTGCAGGTAGTGAACTACCCGGCCGGGAAAACTATCACCTACTCCTATGATGGAGTCGGGAATCGCGCTAGCATGATTGATCCTGATGGCGGAATCACAACTTATTCTTATGATGCTCGCAATCTCCTTGCGTCGCTCGTTAATCCCTTCAGCGAGCGTACCACCTGGCAATACGACGCATTGGGCCGGCCCACTACTATGACGTTGGGGAATCTCACGACTGCGGAGTATTCCTATGACGCCGCCAGCCGGATCACCAACCTCCTCAACGCAAAATCTGACCGCACGGTCATCTCCAGTTTCACCTATACCTATGACAGCGTCGGCAACAGGGTGAGCGTAGCCGAAGCAAGCGGGGATCGGGTCACCTGGAGTTACGACCCCGGCTATCAACTCACGCGGGAGCAAAGGAGCGGCGCGAACGCTTACGATACTACCTATTCGTATGATTCCGTAGGCAATCGGTTAACGAAGATAGAGGGTGGAATCACAACAACTTATTCGTACGACGCCGCGAATCAACTCAATACGAAGCAGGACAACACTGGAACCACGACTTTCACTTTTGATGCCAACGGCAATCTGGGCAGCAAGACGAACCCGGCCGGCCAGATCGTGACACATAGTTGGGATCTGGAAAACCGGATGACGGTTTTCACGGATGCGAGCGGGCAGGCGACTACATTCTCCTATGATGGCGGGGGGCGATTGCGTCAACGCCAGGATGCGGCCGCCACGGCAAAGCCGCTGTGGGACGAAGAGAATATTTTGCAAGAAACTGATGGCGGCGGCACAACTCAAGTGGCCTATACGCTGGAGACTGCAGGGTATGGAAACTTGGTCTCTCAGCGCAGAGCGGGAGCGACAAAGAACCACCACTTTGACGCAATCGGCTCCACGCGCAACCTGACGGACGGCAGCCAGGCCGTCACGGACAGCCGTGACTTTAAGGCCTTCGGGCCCGTGAATGCTAGCGCGGGCACTACCCAGAACCGCTTCTGGTATATCGGCCGCCACGGCTACTGGACCGACCCCATCGGCTTACTCCTCCTCCGTGCCCGCTGGTACGACCCCGAGGAGGGGATATTCCTGAGTCGCGATCGGGTCCTCACTCTAAGTGGTACTTATACCTATGTTTTGAATAACCCCATGAGTTATGTCGACCCTAGCGGTCTCTTGCCATGGTGGCTCTGTTACGTCATCTGCTTAGGTTTTCCTGGGGTCTACGTGCAATGCTTGCATGCGTGCCATGGTGCGAGTAGCATAGCCGAACTCCGAGAGATTCTGGATAGAGAGGCGGAAAAACAGAAGAGATGCACCTACCCCAAGAGCGTGGAAGACTGCTATCAATGCCCTGGGGTAGGCGCCATTTTCGAGGACAAATGCTCGCAATGCTGCGAGAAACTCTTTGGAGATCCAGGGGACCGGGCACTCGAGTGCTGCAGAGCGGAATGCAGACGCATTCGCCTCAACACCTAGCCTCAAGCCGGCCGCTGAGGATCGAAAGTGGGAGGATAAAAATGCGCCTCGCCAAAGATGTCTTCGCTGTGCTGGCCGGCATTATAGTCCTGTGCGCATCGGCCATAGGAGTCGATAGCATTGTTACACATATTTTTCCTCTACGCACGGTCGCCGAGACCATTTCACTTGCCGTGGCCCCCCTCGAATCTTTTCTCGGTGGTTACACGGCAGGATGGCTTTCGCCTCGCAAGGGAGCCCTCAAGGGAGCGCTTGTGGCGGCCCCATTTTCAACCGCCTTCGTCTTGGGAATGGTCGGGTGGTTTCTAACCAATGTTTGGGCCGGGAACATACTAGGAGCTTTCAAGTTGCTGTTCGGCCCATTGGTTATTCTCAATGCGTTTGCTGCACTTGGAGGACTATTGACAGCCGCCTTGGGAGGAGCACTTGGCTCCCATACGCGCAAACTCCGTAACGAGTCGGGAGCGCGCGTAGCGGTGAAGGGGAAGTGAGACCCGCCGGCCGAGGCAAGAAGAGGTAACGGGTGTCCTTGTCAAGCACAATTGAGACCGACGCCAGATAGCCCCTTTCGTGTTTCATGATCGGGGAAATGGTGGCGACGGTTGACCCGCTGGGAAATCGGACGACCAGCGTCTATGACAATGCCGACCGGCTCATTGCCAGCATTGATCCTCTCGAAAAACGCACCACCTTTAGTTACGACAGTGCGGGAAGGCTGGTTGAGACCCTTGATCCGCTCGGCAATCGCGCTACCCAGGTGTATGACAACAATGGCCAACTGGTGGCCACAGTTGATCCTCTGGGCCAGCGGACCACCAGCGTGTATGATGACGCCGGGCGCTTGTCAGCAACCGTAGACGCGCTGGGCCAGAGGACGAGTTATAATTATGATGCCGCCGGGCGGCAGGTCTCGGTTCAGGATGCGCGGGGCTACCTCACGACCAGCGTCTATGATGCGGCCGGGATGCTGGTGGCAACGGTTGACCCGCAGAACAACCGGACGACTTTCGTCTATGATGCCTCCGGCCGACAAATCGCCCTGGTTGACGCCTCGAACAACCGCACTACCCAGGAGTATTATGAAACCGGGTGGCTGAAGGCGACGGTTGATCCGCTGGGCCAGCGTACCACTTACATCTATAACGCGGCGGGCCGGCAGGTTTCGGTGCAGGACGCCGCAGCGCGGCTGGCGACAACGCTCTATGATGAGGCCGGGCGAATGGCGGCGGCGGTTGATGCGCGGGGCTATCGGACAACCTTCGTCTATGACGCCGCCGGAAGGCGCATCGCCCTTCTTGACGCCCGCGCCAACCGCACCACCTTCGTCTATGACGAAGCCGGAAGACTCGCCGCCGTCGCCGATCAGTTGGGCGACCGCACCACCTACGGCTATGACGCCGCGGGTCGCCAGACCTGGCGGCTGGACGCAGAGGGCCAGCGCACCACTTACGCTTATGATGATGGCGGCCGCCAGACCGGTATAGAGTATTCCGATGGCAAGCGGGTGACTTTCGCCTATGATGCGACCGCGAATAGAACGCGGATGGAGGATTCCACTGGGATCACGACCTACACGTATGATGAACTGAGCCGGCCCAAGACGGTGACTTATCCGGGCGGAAAGACAATCACTTATGCCTACGACGCGGCCGGGAATCGCTCAACGCTCAACGATCCCGACGGCGGGATTACGACCTATTCCTATGACGGCCGGAACCTGTTATCAGCGCTGTTGAATCCCTTCGCAGAACGCACCACGTGGATTTACGACGCGTTGGGCGGAGTCACGACAATGACCCTCGGCAACGGGGCCCTGGCGCAGCATGACTACGATACTGCGGGGCGCTTGACCGCGCTGCGCAATCTGAAATCTGATGCCTCCGTCATCTCCGTGTTCACCTACTCCTATGATGCCATCGGCAACCGTCTCGGCGTGCAGGAGGCCAACGGAGACTTGGTCACTTGGTCTTATGATGAAGCCCACCAGTTGACCCGCGAGCAGCGCTCCGGTAGCAACGCCTACGACATCACCTACACCTATGACGGCCTCGGCAACAGACTCACCCAAGTTTCTTCAGGTGCGATCACAACTTACACCTACGACGCCGCCAATCAACTTCAGACCGAGGAAACGCCGAGCGGAATCACCACTTTCACATTTGATTCCAACGGCAACCGCCAGGTTGAAAATGCCAACGGCCAACTGACCACCTATACCTGGAACGCCGATAACATGCTCATCGGGATCGCATTCCCGGCCGGCGGCCTAAACACTTTTTCGTATGACGCGGATTTGAAACGGCGACAAGCCGAGGACAGCAACGGCCTCACGAAATTCCTCAATGATATGGAGAACGTGTTGCTGGAGACGGATAACGGCGGGGCCACCCAAGTCGCGTATACCTTAGAGCCGGCCATGTATGGGAATCTAATCAGCCAACGCCGAAGCGGGGCGACTTCACATCATCACTTTGATGGTTTGGGCTCAACCGACCGCCTCAGCGATTCTGCCGAGGCCGTCCTCGCCTCGTATATTCGCACCGCCTTCGGCGTCCCCAAACTCGCCACCGGCAACCACCCGAACCGGCTTACCTACATCGGCCGCATGGGCTATCGTTGGGAACCCGATGCGCAGCAGTATGACGTACGTATGCGAAGGCCCGATCCCGCCCGGGGAGCCTGGATCAGCGGAGATCCGCTACGGATTGGCCCGAACTGGTATGGGTATGTCGGCAACAGACCTCTTGTGCGAATAGACCCGACTGGAATGGGTGAGTATCATATTTGCAAGGGAAGAGGCCGTGCCTGCGAGCCCTCCCTGGCGACTGGCCTCTGGGATGCTTTGGCCGCAAGGCAGAAACGGTTCGGCAGCCAGAACCCCACAACGAAAGACTGGGAGAATTATCTCTATGTATGGAGTTGGCTTGGCGGCTGGCTTGCGGGGTTCAGGGAGGCGGCTGCAGCCCTGCGGCGTTTTCTTGGCAAGAGTGGCACACCGCGCAACGCTAGCTTGGAAAGGTTGATACAGAATACCAAGGGCGGCGAAGCCATAGTAATACGTGAAATCAATGCTGTGTGCCAATGGGGCAGGGGTTGGAGGCTCGGCAAGTACCATGTCGCTAACGGCTGGATACCTGAACTGCATCCTACTGATATGGACTGGTATCATACCGTTGGTAGTTATGGTGTGTGGGGTGAGGCAGATGTTGAAGTGGGGTGCAAGAGGATAAGTGTCAAGTTCACTCTTCACCTTGTTGATCCTTATTGGTGGGATGATGAAGGCGAGGACTGGCTATATCGCTTGCACCTAGTTGGGCTGGCGCAGGAATACATGACAGTTGGTGATCTAAACAGAAGCAAAACTTGTTACAGGTAGTCTTCTGTCGCAAGAGGGGGACTTTAGCATGCAGAAAGTCGCATTTTGTGTACTATTCGTCTGTTGCATTTCCGTCTCTTGGCTGGCCGGTTGCAGAAGGATGCTCTACCCCCTTTTGCCGCACAAGCGTCAAGTTAGCTTGAGTGATATCTCTGCCAAGACCGGGCTTGTTTTTCCACACAGCGCGCGTCTGAGAAGGTCACAATACGTCCGCTACGCGAGGACGTCATTTCTGTGGGCGGAGGTAACCACGGACAAAGAGAGTGTTGGCCCGTTCGTGGACCAAACGTCCTCAACGCTTGGGCTGAGGTTCTCCAAAGATTTCCAGATGAGCAGACTTGTTCCCGATGAGGCCGAATGGCGAGATAGCGTAAGTATCCCTTCGTGGTGGCGACCTGACGATGTCCGAGCCAGCTTGGGGGCTGGAGGCCAAGTGGGCCTCGAAGGATGGCTGGAAGTACTCATCCATGAGAGTAGTAATGCCCACGCGACTCTGTATATACAGTGGACTAAAGGTTAACACCGGGTGTCCTTGTCAAGCATAATTGAGACCGCACGGAGGCGCTTTTTGCAGGGTTCCAGGGTCGCGAAAACGCAATAGATGAGAGAAGAGCGGCTGGCAAGGAAATCAGCCGGCTGGACGCAGAGGGACAGCGCACCACTTACGCTTATGATGATGGCGGCCGGCAAACCGGTATCGAATACTCCGATGGCAAGCGGGTGACTTTCGCTTATGATGCGACCGCGAATAGAACGCGGATGGAGGACGCCACAGGAATCACCACCTATGCCTATGATGAACTTAACCGGCCCAAGACGGTGACTTATCCGGCCGGAAAGACAATCACTTATGCCTACGACGCGGTGGGGAATCGCTCAACGCTCAACGATCCCGACGGCGGGATTACGACCTATTCTTATGACAGCCGGAACCTGTTATCATCGCTGTTGAATCCCTTCGCAGAACGCACCACGTGGATTTACGACGCGTTGGGCGGAGTCACGACAATGACCCTCGGCAACGGGGCCCTGGCGCAGCATGAGTACGATGCCGCGAGGCGATTGACCGCGCTGCGGAACCTGAAGTCCGACCTCTCCGTCATCTCCATCTTCACTTATTCCTATGATGCGGTTGGCAACCGATCCGGCGTGGCCGAGGCGAACGGGGATCGGGTCACCTGGTCTTATGATGAAGCCTACCAGTTGACCCGCGAACAGCGCAGCGGAGCCAACTCCTATGACATCACCTACACCTATGACGGCCTCGGCAACCGCTTGACCAAGATCGAAAGCGGCGCAGTCACCACCTACGCCTACGACGCCGCCAACGAACTAAGCACCGCCGAAGACAACACCGGCCTCACCACCTTCACCTATGACGCCAACGGGAACACCACGGGAGAGATCCGCCCCAATGCCGACCGCGTGACATACACCTGGGATATCGAGAACCACCTGACAAAGGTGGAGTTGCCCAGTGCGGTGGTGAACACGATTACCCTCGATGGAGATGGCAAGCGGCGGCGGATTGAGGACTCCGCCGGCCTGCGCAACATCATTTGGGATATGGAAAACATCGTGGCTGAATTGGACAGCGGGAATGCGACCCTGGCTCAATACACCCTTGCGCCGGAAGGCTACGGCGCGCTCATCAGCCAGCGCCGCAGCGGTTCTTCCTCCTTCCACCACTTCGATGCGTTGGGCTCAACTGACCGGTTAACCGACGGGTCTGCGAACACACTCGCGGCCTACCTCTACCGCGCCTTCGGCCAGCAGACTATCGTCAGTGGTTCCTCTCCGAACCCCTTCACCTGGGTGGGCCGGCTGGGTTACTATCGCCAACCCGACCCGGATGATTACTGGGTCCGCACAGCTGTACTCAATCCCAAGCAAGGAAGGCGATTGAATCGGGAGACACTCTCAGGAGGTAATAACCAGTACCTTTGGGTCGAGAATGACCCAATCAACTGGGTCGATCCTGAGGGGTTGAAGAAGAAGCCGCCTTGGCCAAAGCCTCTACCCCCCACGGCGTGTCAGAAGACTCTGGCCTGTTTCAAGCGACTAGGGATCAAGGAGCATCCGACAGATTGTCAAAAGTGCTATACAGAACCACCGAGCTTGGCAAAGTGGATTGTCGCAGTGGCATTTTTGAGCGGCGGCACTCGCGTGCATCGCTGGGGGGCAGATAGCCTGCGGGCGGCTGGTGAAGAGATCAAGAAATGCTGCCCAAAGGAGGACTGGGAAGGTAAGTCGGGGAGCGGGGTATGCTGGCGCTTGACAAGACCACCCGGAAGGCAAAAGCCCCCCACTCCCCCGTATGAGTGTGGCAAATGTCCGTCAAATCATTCCCTTGGCTTGGCTGTCGATATCCTTCCCTGGGGCACCCCGAGCAAGTGTGTACGCGATATTATGGCAAGGTACCACTGGAAGTGGTTTGGTCCAGGAGACCCAGTCCACTTTGACCATCCTTGTGCACCTTCAAGCCCTCCTCCTCCGAGGTGCTGCCCGCCGCCGAAGTGAATCTGTTGCTATGTTTGAGGGCCGTCCGAAGGAGGAATTCTTACGTGCGTCCAGAGAATCTTTGCTCGATATTCAAGGTGAAGCAATGAATACAACGCGCACGAGATTCACCTCCACGCGCACAGGAGGTGGCTCATGATAACTCGGAGGCTGGCAGTCGTCCTCGCCTTGATTGCTTTTGTCGCTCCATGCGGTTGCAGGCATGGTCCCCCTGTCAGGCCTCCCTCAGAACGGGATTCTGGGAACAAACCAGAGCAGGTCGTACCCGGTGTCCCTGCCAGGCCTGCCGCAGGAGAGGATTCGTTGGTGCTGTTGCGCTCTCGGGCTTCTGGCCGCAAACTGGAGCAGGTCGTAATTCGCCCTACCGGCGAGACTGTAAAGGTGGCAGAGGTTCCTCTCCCACCTGGATTCCACTTGGGGCTCGCACTCATGTCCAGAGGAACGTGCTTTGTGGTTAACTGGGGGGATGTAGGTAAGAAGAGCACGGCCTATAAATGGGCAATAGGTTCGAAAAAAGTAGTTCCAGTGGGCAGGTTGCCAGCAAGCAATCAAACTCTGTTTCTCGATTCATATTCAAGGATGAGCGACCGAGCCATTGCATATGAATACGTCGGTGAGGGCTATAGCTATCCACTCCTCTGGCAAAAAAGATCTGACTCATGGGAAGAGATTCCCGATGTTTATCCAGACTTAAGAAAGCATCTGCTTCCCTCACCTGGGGTCACCATCTGCTCAGCGTCGTTTTCGCCAGATGGCTCCTTGCTGGCTGTAGGAGTACCTCGTACCGATACCACTAATATCTTGCTCTACCATCTCGCAACCAGGCAGGTGAGAGTGCTGAAGACGGGCCGAACACAATACATTTGGGTAGTGGGGGTCTCAGCAGACAACCAAGAGGTAGCCTGGCTTGAATCAGTCGGTGGCTCGGAGGGAGAAGAAGAGGCCGAAAAGACAGTTGATCCCTACGCGGCGAGCGGGTTTGGCATTATCTCCGTAAAGACCGGGAGGAAAGAATACTGGCCCCTGGAAAAGGTTGCTGGTCTACCCCCCAAACAACCATATGAGCATCCGTTCCCGATGCAGGGACAGGCTCGTGTGGCATTCTCGGCAGACAATCAGAGAATCTTCTTTCCCATGAGCGTGGGCCTCGTACGCTTCGATAGGAAGACCCAGCGTGCGAGGGTCGTGGAGAAAGAAAGCGATAGCTTTGTAGTATTACCGCCGGCCCACCGCGCAGGCCGATGACGGCCTTGGGAATCGCTCAACGCTCAACGACCCCGACGGCGGGATTACGACCTATTCCTATGACAGCCGGAACCTGTTATCATCGCTGTTGAATCCCTTCGCAGAACGCACCACGTGGATTTACGACGCGCTGGGCAGAGTCACAACAATGACCCTCGGCAACGGGGCCCTGGCGCAGCATGACTACGATGCCGCGAGGCGATTGACCGCGCTGCGCAACCTCAAATCTGATGCCTCCGTCATCTCCGTGTTCACCTACTCCTATGATGCCATCGGCAACCGGCTCGGCGTGCAGGAGGCCAACGGAGACGTAGTCACCTGGTCTTATGATGAAGCCTACCAGTTGACGCGAGAGCAGCGCTGCGGCGCCAATGCTTACGATGCGACTTTCACCTACGACGGCCTCGGCAACCGCCTCAACAAGATTGAAGGCGGCGCAACCACGACTTACGCCTACGACGCCGCCAACGAACTGCTGACCACCGAAGACGCCTCCGGTCTCACCACTTTCACCTACGACGCCA
>Ga0299915_10003239_pt1 | contig 11820 bp, 12 predicted proteins | sample RVTome_13_FD_200263 | JGI IMG/M metagenome (GOLD analysis project Ga0299915, IMG submission 200263) | Soil microbial communities from uranium-contaminated site in the Upper Colorado River Basin, Wyoming, United States - RVT92D227 (version 2) ... | reverse complement strand
TATATCCGCTCGACGATTGAGATTATAGATAGTTTAGATCTTACTCCCGAGCATCGCCAGGCCATCTATGAAGGCAACGCCAGGAGACTTTTGAAGCTTAAATAATGATTATGAACTTCGGCTAACAATAAGGCTCCCCGTGGTAAAATGCTTTGCTTGGAAATGTATAGAATAACCTAAGGGGCTACAAGTTGTTAAAATTTCGAAGGAGTATACCTTGGACGAAAAAACCGGGATAATAAAGAAGATTGATTACCGGGGTCTGATCCTTCTGAGTATGGGCCACATGATGACGGATTTGAATACCAGCGCCCTGCCTGCGTTACTCCCTTTCCTAAAAGACGCTTTAGGACTTTCTTATGCCATGGCGGGAACGATCATGTTGTTTTCCAACCTGACCTCTTCGGTCATCCAGCCGCTTTTCGGCTATATCACGGACCGAAAATCCTTCCTCTGGTTCCTGCCGTTGGGTATTTTTTGCGCCGCTCTGGGAATCGCCTTCTTGGGGTGGGCCTCAAGTTACAAGCAAATTGTTATCCTGGTAATTCTTAGTGGGGTGGGAGTGGCCATCTACCATCCCGAAGGGTGGCGCATTGCCAACTTTTTCGCCGGGGAGAAGAAGGCCACAGGGATGTCCATCTTCGGGGTGGGAGGGAACTTAGGGTTTGCCTTCGGTCCGCTGATGGCCGTTGCCTTGGTGAAGAGCCTGGGGCTTAAGGGAAGTGTCTTTTTTCTAATTCCAGGCGCGGCCATGGCCGGGGTGTTTCTCTTCAGTCGTTTCTGGCAAGTGAGCCGGCCCTCCATTCGTTCTTCGCCTACCTTGACCTCGACGGATGTCGCTACGAGGTCGGCCCTCTACCCGATGTCTCTGCTGCTGGGGATGGTCATGCTGCGTTCCTGGGCGCACATCGGGTTGATGACTTTCATCCCTTTTTATTACATCAATTATATGAAGGGAGACCCGATGCAGGCCGGGAATCTCCTTTTTGCGTTTCTATCGGCCGGAACTTTAGGTACGCTCGCCGGAGGGCCGCTGGCGGATCGTTTCGGGCATAAAAAAATTGTCCTTTTCAGCCTGGGCCTTACCACTCCCTTTTTGGTCCTTTTTCTGTTAAGCTCCGGCTTCTGGTCTTTTATCTGTTTTATCCTGGCCGGCTTCATCTTAATCTTTTCTTTCACTGTGTCCATGGTCATGGGTCAGTTCTTCATGCCTAAAAGCCTGGGGATGGTTTCGGGCTTGATTGTTGGGTTTGCCATAGGCACGGGGGGTATTGGAGCGGCTTTATTAGGGCTCTTTGCCGACCATTGGGGTGTACCCCTAACCCTGTGGGTCATCGCTCTCATCCCCTGGGCGGCATTCATTCTGGGCGCACTCATCCCTTACCCTTCCAATAAGATGGCCATTTAAAAAAGGCGGGATGGGATGGGGGGGAGGTAAGCCTTGAATTTGCCCCCTATTGGCCCTCCCTCCTCAGCGGGAGAGGGCTTCGTTGTGAGCTCAGCTGAACGGGAAGGGTGGGTTTATAGGTGGTGCTTTTCCCCATCGATGGAAATGAAAAAGCGCTTTTCTTGCTCGTCATGCTGGATGAAGGGGACCAGAAGTTGATAGGCGCCGCGGGAAAAGCGAGCTTCGAATATTCCGCCACGAACCCGACAATAGGGAATATGATCTGCTCCGATGCGGAGGGTTTCAGGGATAAGTTGTTCTCGACTCTCATCGTTCAAGATTAACCAAACAGACTCCAACCCACCTTTTTCGCAAGTAACGAATTCGAGGGTTTTGACCACGAAAGGGGCATCTTCCACCTCTACGGCGCATATTTCTTGGCCAATCCGCAAAATAATCCGGCCAGATGCGTCGCGGGTCAAATTTCTATTGTACAGGAGGTAGGTCTTGCGGTGGGTGATTTCTTCCCCCTGAAAAAACCAGCGCCCTTCTTTATCGATCCAGATGGAAACTTCGTTCATTTTCCGATACAGAACTGTTCAAAAATTCGGTCCAAAACATCCTCGGGAGCCATCTCGCCCAAAATGGTACCAAGGGCTTCCAAAGCCTGCCGCAGATCGAGGATGATAAATTCCCAAGAGAGGTCTTTTCCCATGCCTTCTAAAGCGTGGGATAAAGCCTCCCGGGCAGCCTCGATAGCCAGTTTGTGGCGAAGATTGGAAAGGATCACTTCTGCCGAAGAATCCACCTTGCCGTTAAGAACGAGATGGCGGATAGCCTCTTGGAGGCGGTCGATCCCTAAGCTGTAGAGGGCGGAGATGGCGATGAAAGGAGCTTCAGGTAACTGCTGGCGCAAACCTTCCAGGGCAATGCGCTGCGGAAGGTCGTCCTTGTTGACAGCGATGATGGCCTTTTTCGAGCGAATCTGAGGAAGGATGGCCAGGTCTTCGGATGATAGGGGTTCGGACCCGTCCAGGACCCAGATAACGAGATCGGCCTGGGCCAAGCGGTCGTGCGTTCGCCTTACGCCTTCTTCCTCGATAGCATCCTGAACAGGACGAAGGCCGGCGGTGTCCATCAACCTTAAGGGAATTCCGGCGATATTGACGATTTCTTCGATGACATCCCGCGTCGTTCCGGGGATGGCGGTGACAATGGCGCGCTCCTCTCTGAGGAGGGAATTCAGCAGACTGGATTTTCCTACGTTGGGTTTGCCGACGATTACCGCCGCAATTCCTTCTCGGTAGACTTTGCCCTCCTGGTAAGTATTGCCAAGCACATCCAAACGGTCTCGGGTGTTCTGAAGACGCTGGAGGATTTCCTGCGGAGAGATTTCAGGAATTTCTTCTTCGGGAAAATCGACGCTGGCCTCAAGCAGAGTTAGAAGGTTCAGCAGCCATTCTTTCATTTGCCGCACTTCCGCGGCCAGTTTACCTGACCGCTGTCGATTGGCCAGTTCCAGAGATTGCTGGGTCTTGGAACTGATCAAGTCGATAACCGCTTCCGCCTGGGTCAGGTCGATTCGGCCGTTCAAGAAGGCACGCTTGGTAAATTCTCCTGGCTCGGCCAAACGGGCTCCGCTGCGCAGGACGGCCTGCAAAATCTCCTGGAGAACCAAAGCCCCGCTGTGGCATTGGATTTCAACCACATCCTCCCGAGTATAAGTTTTGGGCTGGCGCATGTATACGAGAAGGACTTCGTCAATGACCGTTTGATCTTCGGGACGGATAATTTCACCCAGGTAAAATCGGTGGGAAAGGAGAGGATCCGCGTCCCCCTTCGGCCGAAAGACTTTGCCCGCGATGGTCAGGGCCTGGGAACCACTGATGCGGATGACGCCGATACCTCCCGTCCCCAAAGGGGTGGAGATTGCCGCAATCGTATCCCCCAAGACCCCTTTGCTCATGAAGGTTTTTTTTCGGAACTGATCACGACCTTCCGGTAAAGTCCGGTTCCGGTCGATCGTGTGCGCAGGGTTTTGTCGTCCTGGAGGGCCAGATGGATGATGCGCCGGTCATGGGCATTCATCGGACTGATGGTTACAGGCCGGCCCAGCTTTTTGGCTTTATCGGCCAGGCGGTGGGCCAGGTTGACCAAAGATTCTTCCCTCCGGGAGCGGTAGTTTTCCGTATCAAGCACAATCCTTTTTTTATCTTCGGCGCCCTTATGAACAATCTTGTTAATCAGGTACTCAAGGGCATCGAGAGTCTCGCCCTTACGGCCGATCAATAAGCCACTGCCATCACTCTTAATGGATAATAAGACACGTTCGGGCTCATCGCGAAGTTCAACCTCCGCCTCGACCCCCAATAAGTGTAAAAGCTCCTGCAGGGTTTTCTTGGCCATTTCCCCTACATGGTAACTGGAAGAGGCAGGCGGAAGACCTACCTCTTTTTCTATGGGGGTTACGGTTGTTTTGCGGGTGGCTCGAATCTGGGCCTTCTTGGCTCCCACCAGCCCCAGGAAGCCGCTGGATCCATTGGCCAGGATTTCAATCTCCAAATCTTCCTTGGAGACTTTCAATTCTTCGCAGGCTTTGTTGATGGCCTCTTCAATGGTTTTGCCTTCGGTTTCAACAGAATTCATTTTATCCCCCAGAGCTACGTCGAATGTTGGTTGATATATATTTGCTGCCCAATAGAAAGCAGGTTGTTGAACAGCCAGTAAATAACCAGGCCTGTGGGAAAACTGAGGAACATGAATGTAAATACTACGGGCATGATCAGCATCATCTTAGCCTGGGTGGGGTCACCAGTAGTGGGTGTCATCCACTGCTGGACAAACATGGAAACCCCCATGAGAATGGGAGAGATATAGTAAGGGTCCTGGGCCGAGAGGTCCTGAATCCACCAGTAGAAGGGAGCATGGCGAATCTCAATGGAGTAAAGCAGAACTTTATACAGGGCGAAGAAAATGGGCATCTGGATGGCGATGGGCAAGCAGCCACTCATGGGGTTGACTTTGTACCGGCGATAAAGTTCCATCATCTCTTTGTTCAGCTTTTCCTTGTCATCCTTAAGTTTTTCTTTTAACTTGGCCATCTCGGGTTGGAGTTTTTTCATCTCCTTCATCGATTTATAACTGATATGGGTTGGATACCAGAAAAGAATTTTGATGATGATCGTAAGCAAGATGATAGCCAGGCCGTAATTCCCAGTGTACTTGTAGAAAAATTTCATGACATAGAGCATGGGCTTCGCCACCACATCAAACCAGCCGAAGTCCAACGCCCGGTCCAAATCAGAACCGAAAGATTTGAGGATGTCCAGGGCTTTGGGTCCGAGGTACATGGCGTAGGATTGGGTGAATTGGGTTTGCGGCGGGAGGGATGCTTTGGGACCCCCCATACGCAGCTCAGCGACAGTTGCCGAGACTTTTTTCATAATGAGCTCAGTACCCTCGGATTTCTGGGGGATAAGAGCGGCGAGGAAATATATATCTTGGAAACCTCCCCACTGGACGTCTTGGGAAAAGCGTTTTTCGTCTTTGAGGTCGTTCAACTCCACTTCGTGAAGCTCTTTCTTCACCAGGGCTGTGAAGGGAGGAACTGCGGCACCCGAGCTTCCCCCCGAGCCTGGAATGCATCCCATGGCCCCTCCAGATCCGGAGGCCGTGTCGATCTTTCCTGTCCAGACGAAGACTGGCCGACCTTCTAAGGGACCCGAGGAGAGGTTAGCCATTTGCAGGTTGAGGTCCATCCGGTAACTGTCGGAATAGAAAATGATCTGCTGGCTAACTTGCAAGCCTTCGGGGGAATTCCAGGTGAAAAGCAGTTCTCCCTTGGTTTGCCGGGGTCCCAAGTTCAAGGTATCCACGTTCACCTGGAAAATGGAATCGGGGGAAAATGGGAAATTGGCTTCCGTGATCTCCAGGCCGAAAGGGTAACCCCTGCCCAGGGTCTCTATGGCCAGGTCGATGGTTTTGGCTCCTTTGTCGATTTTGGCTGCATATTTTTTAACTTCCCAGCTTTTCAGCCGGGCTCCTCGAGTATCGAAGATCGCGGTGTAAAGCGGGGTATCCACAATAATGTCCTTACCAGCCTGGGTTTTGATCGTTTCCCCAGGCGGGACCGCAGTGGATGAAGGAGTTACTTTTTCCCCTGGCTGAGTTTTTCCTTGAGCTTTTTCTTGGGTTGGTTTTTCTTTAACGGTCTCTGGGGCGGAAGGAGCAAAAAACTGCTGGTAAAAAACCAGGATGATCAAAGAAATGATTACAGCTAACAACGCGCGCTTTTCCATGAATAACCTCCGTTTGCTCCCTCCGTTCGGTCACTGAAGAGATCGGCCCGCTGGGTGACTGGATGGGGGTTTGATTACCGGGTCAAAACCTCCGGGGTGGAAAGGGTGACATTTCAAAAGCCTCCACATTGCCAATAGTAAACCTTTAGCCGGACCAAATCGCTCGACCGCTTCCATAGCGTAGGCAGAGCACGAGGGCGCAAAGCGGCAAGAAGAAAAGGTTAGCGGGGAGAGGAATCGGCGATAAAGTCGAATGAGGCCAAGAACGATCCGAGTCACCATCCAAAAGCTGAGGGAGCTATTGCTCTTTTAAGATTCCTTTCAATTCTTTAGACACTTGCCAAAAATTTAGTTTCGCTGCACCCTCTTTCGCTATGATCACGAAGTCAGAAGAGCTTAAGAGTGCTCCTTTATTCAGGCGAAAAAACTCCCGAATGAGTCGCTTTAAACGATTGCGTTCAACCGCTGCACCAACCCGCTTTCCCACGGTGATCCCCAATCTCCGGAGGGATTGGCGGTTGGTACATATAAAAACCCCGAAATGTTCTGTCTGGTATTTAACCCCCTCCTTAGAGATTCTCAGAAAATCGGCCCGGCGACGAATCCTCTCCTCTTTTCCCAAGGTGTTAGGGCACATCTGCCCGGGGCTCCGATCTCTAGTGGTAGGGAGAATCTCAATATTCTTCCGCCTCAACCACCAATCTCTTCCGGCCTTTGGCCCTCCTGCGCTGCAAAACTAAACGCCCACCTTTTGTGGACATGCGCTGTAAGAAACCGTGAGTTCTTTTTCTGCGAGTGTTGCTTGGCTGATAGGTCCTCTTCACCAATATACTCCTGCTGGGGGTGATTTTTTTTGTTGCTAGAAAGCATATTTTTTCCAAAGTCTTTAAGAAAAGACTCTTGAAAAAAATTTAATGATTCGTTTAAAATATACATTTTATTATTTAAATAATGAAAAAGCAAGATTAAAATAGAGGAAATGAGTTCCTGATCAAAGGGTAAAAAAACTTTGAAGATTCATCCTCTTTGTTTTTTTGACATGGATCGCACGCTGATTGCAACGAATTCCGGTGTTTCGTTCATGCGCTATTCGCTCCGCCGGGGAAAAACCAGCCGTTGGAAAGTTTTCAGGTCCATGCTGGATTATATGCGTTACCGTTTTGACCTCCTGGATATGGATAAGGCCTACCGAGATTCTCTAAAACTTCTGGTGGGGGTCCGGGAGGAGGAGTTAATCCAATTCTGCCAGGAATGGTTTGAGGAAGTGATCAGGAATTTTATTTATCCCCAAGCTTTTGATTTCGTTCGCCAACATAAGGCCAGGGGGGAGACGGTGGTGATTATATCCAACGCCACGACCTATGCCGTACAGCCACTTGCTCGACACTTGGAAGTCGGCCACATTTTGGGCACCCGGCTGGAGGTTTGCAAAGGGCGCTTCACCGGCAACTATATCGAGCCCCTTTGTTTCCGTTGGGGGAAGATATTCTGGGCTGAGAAGCTCATCTGCGAATTAGGTGGGGAGTTCAGCGCCAGCACTTTTTACACGGATAGCATTACCGACCTTCCCCTCTTAGAACGGGTGAAGCACCCGAAAATTGTCAACCCAGATTTCAAACTCCGGGCTTTGGCTAAAAAACGCGGGTGGCCGATTCACGATTTTCGTTTGCCGAAATCTGGGAAAAAGATGGGTAAGGAATAAAGGAATAAAAAAGAAGGCATCCTTTACGGATGCCTTCTCTCCAAAGGTTAACTGTCTAAGTCTGAGTACAATTGTAGCTCTGGGGGCGGAGTAAGGAAGGATGAAATACTTTCCGGATATTTTCCCCTTCTTAGAAAATCTTGGTGATGCTGGTGATAGTTTTACCCGTAACCCAGACGTCAACCACGTCACCCACGTTGATCCCGGCGAGGTCTTTGGCTGCCTTCTTCCCAACGCTGAGCGTAACCTTTTTTTGCTTCTTCACCGAGTCCTGTTTGATGGTAACTTTTTTGGCTGCAGCATCGATGGAGACAACACTCCCTCCCATCCGGTACACAACGGGCTTGGGAGGAGCCTCTTTTTTCGCCGCCTCCGGTTTGGCCGCTTCTGGTTTCGCCTCTGCTGGTTTGGCGGGTTCGGCCGGTTTGGCGGGTTCAGAAGGCTTTGCTACCCCCGCTGGTTTCCCCGGCTCAGCCTTCTGCTGGGCGAAACCTATGCTTGTTAGAGAAAAAGCGAAGATGAGCCCAATCAAAACGATGGCCAGTTTCTTCATGATTCCCCTTCACCTCCTTTCTTTAAAAAATAAATGGACAAAAAAATCTTTTTTTAATAACTTATGTCAGAATACAACAAGGAAAAAATTATTTCAATAATTTTTTTATTTTCCTTCAACCTGAGGATTTCGTAGGCCAAAAGGGTTAAAATGCCTCGTAAAATTTCTGCCCCCAAAGGATTTTCCCGGGGAAGATTTTTTTTTGAACGATTGGTTCGGGAAGCTGTGGAATCCCTGCCAGGAGAACTGAAGAGTCAATTGGAAAATGTAGCCATTATTATTGAGAAAGACCCGCCGACGTATCCAACCGAAAAGGGAGATCAGGGGCAAGAGTTATTGGGCCTCTATCATGGAATTATGAAAAAAGATCGAGGATTTTGGTATGGGAACGTCCTTCCTGACCGGATCGTCATCTACCGTAAACCTTTGGAGCGCATTAGCTCGAGTCTGCATGACCTTAGAAAAAACGTTCGTCAGACCGTAGCTCACGAGATTGGCCATTATTTCGGTTTTGATGAGGAAGAACTCCAGCGATTGGAAGAGGAAGATTTTTAGATGGTTGATCAATCCCAAGGGCAGCAGCAGGGGGAGGCGGAACAAAGAGGGCAAACTTTGGGGTATTTTTTTTGGATCTCGGACTCTAAGTCCACCTTTAGCAGGTTGGCAATCGATGCCAGCCAGGCAAAAACGTCGGCCATCTCTTTCCCGACGTTCTCTTTTTCTCCCCGCCGGTAAGCCCGGGTGAGTTCCCCAACCTCCTCTAAAAACCAAAGGAAAGTTTTATCTGCGCCCCGTTTTTCATCCCGGGATTGGTAAAGTTCTTGGATCAAATTTTGGAATTCATTGATTTCCAAAATGGCCCCTCCTTAAGATATATGTAATAAAAAAAAATATTTTACCTATCTATCATGATTCCTGGAATAAGGCAAGAGGGACAATAGGATATTTTTTCTTGACAAAGAAACATTTCATTATATATTAAAGCTTTATCATTATTTTTGGAATCGAAAGAGAACCTTGAAATTTCGCGTTGAAGACATTGGCGGGGAAGAGCAAGAACAAACCTTGAGCCAAGAGGGAAACTGGTTAGAAGAGCGTCTGGCAGGAGAGCCTCAGAGGCCTTTTCGTTTTACCAGCCCAATCAAAATCCGTTTGCATCTCTCCCGATCGGGGAAGGTAATACTCCTGAGGAGCCGTATTGAAGCCAAGGTAGAGTGGGTGTGTGCCCGATGCCTTGACCCTTTCTCCAGGACTTTGACCTCAGAATTCAAGACCAGTTTAAAGCCTAAACCCGATTTCCCCCTGCCGGAGGAAGTTGAATTAAACCGGGAAGACCTGGAAACCGATTTTTATGAAGGGGAAGAGATTGAAGTTACCCCCTTGGTTCAAGATCAAATTTTGTTAACTCTTCCGGCCAAGGCCATATGTGATGAAGAGTGCCGGGGGTTATGTCCCAAGTGTGGCCAGAATCTAAACCGGGGAATCTGCCAGTGTTCGGAGAAGGTTACCGACCCCCGGTTCGAACTATTAAGGAACTTTCGGGTTCATTAAACGTGAGGTGATTTTCTTATGCCCAACCCCAAAAGGAGACATTCCAAGACCCGCAGGGATAAGCGGCGGACCCATGATCGTCTTGCTTCTCCCCAATTCTCAACTTGCCAGCAATGTGGGGAACCTAAAGCTCCGCACCGGATATGCCCCCATTGTGGCAGTTATAAGGGACGGACCGTCATCGAAGTAGAAGAAGCGTGAGGAAAACCGAAGGGATGAAAATTGCTATAGATGCCATGGGTGGAGACTTCGCTCCCCGTAGTATCGTGGAAGGGGCTATCCTGGCAGCTCGAGAGCACGGGGTACCTGTGGTCCTGGTCGGGGAGGAAAAAACAATTCGCCAGGAAGCCGCAATGGTTTCGGGGAGTGATTCCCTTCCGCTGACCTTCGTCCACGCCTCAGAAGCGGTGGGGATGGATGAATCCCCCTTGACAGCAATCCGGAAGAAGAAAGATTCTTCGATTAAAGTAGCTTTTGATCTCCTTAAGAAAGGAGAGGTTTCAGCGGTGGTTAGTGCAGGAAATTCGGGAGCGGTTTTAGCCACCGCGGTCTTTGTGTTAGAAAAATTGACGGGTGTGGACCGACCCGCCATCGGGACCATCTTTCCCACTTTGAAAGGCTCTACCCTATTACTCGATGCCGGAGCCAACGTAGACTGCAAACCTTTTCACCTGGTCCAATTTGCCCTTATGGGCGATGCCTACGCCAAATACATCTTGAAAAAAGAAAAGCCTATAGTCGGTCTTTTGAGCAACGGCGAAGAAGAATCCAAAGGGAATGAGCTGATCCGGGAGACCAACGCTATTCTAAAAAGAAGTTCGATAGGATATGTTGGCCCAGTAGAGGGCAGGGATATCTTCAATGGCCGGGCGGATGTGGTTATTTGCGATGGGTTTGTAGGCAACGCCGCTTTGAAGATTTGTGAGGGCTTGGCCGAGGCCATCGGGGCAATGATTCGACAAGAGCTGGAAGCCAGCCTGAGAGCCAAGATCGGGTATTTCTTCGCCCGACATGCAGTGAATGAAATCAAGAAAAAACTTGATTATTCAGAATACGGCGGTGCCCCCCTCTTAGGGGTTAACGGGGTCGTCATCATCGGCCACGGGCGCTCTTCTGCCAAGGCCATTAAGAATGCCATCCGCCTAGCCCATGAGTTTGCTCAGATCGGCCTCCCTACGCTCCTGGTTCGAAACTTGGAAGAAAATCAAGACCTCCAACGGCTTGGCGGAAAGAATTTAGTCAAAGTTTGGGAGCAGATCAAAGAAAAAATCATCAGCTGAAGAGGTCGCTCTTAAGGCATCTCCCTCTATTCTTGCCTTGAGTGGGAAGGGGGTGCCCGAAGAAGGGAAGGATATAATGATCAGATCGCGGATAATTGCCACGGGGTCCTATGCTCCCCCCAAAGTTTTAACTAATTTTGACCTGGAAAAAATGGTAGAAACTACGGATGAATGGATTATCTCTCGCTCAGGGATCCGGGAACGCAGGATTGTAGAAACAAACGTTTGCACCTCTGACTTGGGAACGCAGGCAGCCCTTCGAACATTAAATGCGGCGGGTCTATCACCCGAAGATCTTGATTTCATCATCACTGGAACGAACAGTCCAGACATGTCCTTTCCATGCACGGGATGTTTCATCCAGGCCAAAATCGGGGCGAAGAAGGCCGCCGCTTTCGATGTCTCCGCCGGATGCACGAGTTTTATCCACGCCCTCTCTTTAGCGGACAAGTTCATCAAAGAGGACCCGAGCCGTAAGGTCATGGTTCTGGGCGCGGAGATCATGTCTAAAGTGACGGACTGGACCGACCGGGCCACTTGTGTCCTTTTCGGGGATGGAGCGGGGGCCATCATCCTCGTGGGCGAGGAAGGAGAGCGGGGGGTGCTTTCTACCCACCTGCATTCCGACGGTTCCTTGTGGGAATTGCTTTACATGCCCGGGGGGGGATCAGCGAATCCGTCTTCGCACGAGACCGTGGATAAGCGCATGCACTACATCAAGATGGCCGGAAACCAGCTCTTTAAAGTGGCGGTGCGGGCTTTGGCCGACGTCTCGCAGGAAGCGCTGAAATTTAACGGCTTGAAGAACGAAGACATCGACATCATGATTCCCCACCAGGCGAACACGCGTATTGTTGAGGCCATGGCCAAAATGATCAACTTCCCCATGGAGAAGATCTTTTTAAACATCGATAAATACGGCAATACTTCCTCCGCCACCATTCCCATCGCCATGGATGAGGCACAGCGAGAGGGCAAAGTAAAGGCGGGAGACTTGATGCTCCTGTGCTCCTTCGGCACGGGAGTCACCTGGGGGTCGGCAGTTATCC
>Ga0299915_10003238_pt1 | contig 11821 bp, 13 predicted proteins | sample RVTome_13_FD_200263 | JGI IMG/M metagenome (GOLD analysis project Ga0299915, IMG submission 200263) | Soil microbial communities from uranium-contaminated site in the Upper Colorado River Basin, Wyoming, United States - RVT92D227 (version 2) ... | reverse complement strand
CCGGATCAAGCGCGGGGCAACCGTCGAATGCGTCCCCTTGTGGGTGGCGCGGCTGATCTCCTGCGTGGCGAGGCCCAATCCTGGCTGAAGCGCATTCAACAGGCTGGACTTGCCGACACCGGACGGGCCGGCGAAGACCGACAAGCGATCGTGCAGCAGCTTCCGCAATTCGGGCAGACCGCGGCCAGTGCGGGCGGAGGTGTAGCACACGGGATATCCGATCCGCCGGTAGAGATCGAAGACCTCACGCGCATCACGCAGGTAGACCAGGTCGACCTTGTTGACACACACGACGGCCGGCAGGTGCTCTCGCTCCGCCACAACCAGCAGCCGGTCGAGGACGCGCAAATTGGGATCGGGGTCGGCGCTGGCGAGGATGAAGACCGCCTGGTCGGGATTGGCGACGATGACCTGTTCACGGCGGCGGCCGGGAGCGGTACGTGAGAGGACTCGGGTGCGCGGCTCGACGTGTTCAATCCGGCCGGTGCCGTCCTCCAGGAGGCGCACCTGGACGAGGTCACCCAAAGCGATCAGGTCGGTGGAGCTGCGGGGCTGCTTCAGTCGCCCCCGCAGCTGCGCCACGATATTGCCCTGGGCCGTCTCGACCTCGAAGAAGCCGGATTGCGCCCGGACGATTCGACCGGCTAGGGCGGGGGAGTCGTCTGGCATCGTGCGGGCGGATCCTCGGCTCGGGCTACGGTGCCGGCGTGGCTTCGTCCGGCCCGGGCGTCTCGGTGGGAGTGCGCGTGACGCCGATCTGCGACTCCCAGCGGTAGAGCGAACGCGGCCCACCCAGGAAGTAGGATTCGACGACACGCCGGAAGATCGGCGCCGCCCATTCTGAACCCTCCCCCTGATACTCCGCCAGGACGACCACGGCGATGTCCGGCGTTCCTTCGCGCTCCTCGAACGTGTAGCCTGCGAACCAGGCATGCGGATCGGCATCCCCGCTCTCGGCCGTCCCGGTCTTTCCGGCGACGTTGATGCTCAGGCCGAGGAAGGCCCGCCGAGCCGTACCGCGATCGGCGCGCACCACCTGGGTCATCGCCTGCTTCATCGTGGCTAGCGTCGCCTCCGAGAGCGGTAGCTTTGCCTGCTCCTGCACCGTGGATTGGTAGGTGATCGCGCCTGCGGCGCTCTGAATCTTGTCGACCAGCGTCGGCCGCAACAGTCTCCCGCCGTTGCCCAGGGCGGCCGCGAATCGCGCCACCTGCAGCGGAGTCACGTTGAGGGAAGCCTGCCCGATGGCTAGCTGGACGGCATCACCCGCCGTCCAGGCCTCTCCGCTCGTCTGCAGTTTCCAATCCGGGCTGGGAAGCTGTCCGGCCGAGTCGCCGACCTCAATCCCGGTCGGGCTCCCCAGGCCGAAGGCAGCTGCCATGTCGGAGACGGCGGTCGGCTTGCCCTGGTTGAAGAGATCCAGGCCAATATGCCAGAAGTAGGGATTGCATGAGCGCTCCAACCCCTGGACCAGCGTGACCTCGCCATGCGGGGGAAGTTCCTTGCCCACCGTCCAGTCGTAGAAGGTCTGCCCTGGCAGCTCGGTGAATTCACCGTTGCAGGTGTAGAGCGAGTCGGGCGCATACAACCCCGATTCGAGCGCCGCCGACATGGTGATGATCTTGAAGACCGAGCCCAGCGGGTAGCCGCCGACCGTGGCGCGGTCGTAGAGCGGCCGTCGTCCATCGCCAAGCAGTTCGGTCAATCCGGGGCTGCTGTTCGGATTGCGGGCATCGAAGAGGTTCGGATCGAATCCGGGAGCCGAAGCCATCGCCAGGACACGTCCGGTGTCACGTTCGAGGACGACCACCGCCCCATTGAAGCCGGCCATCGCGTCCTGGACATTGCGCTGCAGGTCGCGGTCGAGGGTGGTGTAGATCGCCTGCGGCGGTTCGGGGTCGCGCGACTGCAGCGCCTGACCGATATTGCCATCGGCGTCCACCAGGTAGAGCGTCCCGCCCGGCTTGCCGCGCAGCTGGTCCTGGTAGACCAACTCCAGGCCCGCCTGCCCGACGAACTCATCGCGCTGATAGCCACGCGCCAGGTAGTCGTCCAATTCCTCCTGGCGAATCTGCGCAACGTAGCCCACGGCGTGTGGCGCCAGGCCGCCGCCGACGTAGTAGCGCCCCGGGTAAACCGCCCAGTTCACACCGCTCCCGGTCAGGGCGTCTTCGTAACGCTGGAACTCCTCGTACGAGACTTCGCCCACCGGAATGAGAAAGTCGGTGCCGCGGAACGGCTCATACAGGCTCTGGATGTACTCGGTGCGCATGTTGAGCAATCTGCCGAGGATGCGCAGGATGCTGGCTTCCGCGTCTTCATCCCCCAGCTGGCCAGGGACAACATACAGGCCGACGGTGTCCGCCTGGGTGGCCAGGGCCAGTCCATTGCGATCGTAGATATTGGCGCGTTGCGGCCGGGCGAAGTCGAGATAGAGCGACTTGCCGCCTTCCAGCTCCGGCAGGATGGCAGTCTCCGTCCAGGCGATCTTCCAGCCGGCGTCAATGCGCTTGAGGTCCATCCACGTCTCGCGGGTGAACTCTCCGACGACGCTGCTCAGCAGGCGGACGCGGTAGCGCACCTGCGCCTCGCGCGGATTGACCAAGGAGGAGACGATTTCATAGGTGAGGCTTTCGACGGCAGCCTCGGTGCGCACCGTCTGGTAGCGTTTGGTGAAGTCTTCCAGGCTGAGGCCGTCCTGCGTCAACGGGCTGAGCATGCCGTACATCCCCGCGTAGTCCCATTGGCGCCAGGCATCCAGAAACTGGCGTGCCGCCGCCTCGGGGTCGGGGGCGGCCAGGCTGGTGACGGCAGGCGCCGGCAGAGTCGGAGGCGCCTGTGTGGTACGCGGGCCGCTTGAGAGCGTGCAGCCGGCGATGGCCAGGCTCAGCAGCAGAAGAACGGTTGGCTTCAAGATTCCCTTCCCAAGATCTGCGGAAAGACGGTGCAGGCATAGCCCGTATGGCGAAAACAGGCCCGCGGGACATCGTGTCGTGCCGGGCGCCCGAGCGCCTCCAGCGCGCGTGCGGCATGGCAAAGCGGCAGACCCATGACGTTGGCGAAGCACCCGCTCATTTGCTCGATCGCCACCGGACGGAACTTGCGATCCTGAATGCCATACGCACCGGCCTTGTCCATCGGTGCCTGGCTCTCCAGGTAGGCTTCCACCTGGTCGTCGGTATACTCGCGCATGGGCACTTCGGTGGCGCACCACTCGCGCGCCAGCGTCTCCCCCTGGCTATTGGCCAGGGCCAGGCCTGTCACGACGCGGTGGGCGCGGCCGCGCAAGACGCGCAGCATGCGCCGTGCCTCGTCGCGATCACGGGGCTTTCCCAGCACCTGCCCGTCGAAGACGACGAGCGTGTCGGCGCCCAGCGTCAACCCACCATCTGGCGCCGGATCGGCGCAGGCTTTGGCCTCCGCCAGGCGCAGGGCCATGCTCTCCGGCTCCTCGTCGGCCAGCCGCGCCTCGTTGACCTCGCTGGGGCGCAGGACGAACTCCCATCCCCCCAGACCCAACAGGTCACGGCGGCGCGGAGAAGCGGAGGCCAGGATCAACATCGGTTCTTCGACTGGATTCACGGAAACACACACCGGCGCGAAATCATAACACAGCGACGCCCGATCACCTGGGCGGTCCCGCATGCAGGCCTCCGCCACCCCGCACTCCCTTCGGGCATGATAGAATGGAAGGTACGCGGCCTCGCGTGGCCGTGTTTGAGAGTTGGTGATGCTCACGACTGCTTCCGGTCGCCTGTTGTTCCTGCTGCTCGACGTATTGGCCTTCTTCGCCTATGGCGTGCTCCTGGTGTATGCCCGGCTGCGACGCGGCCATCGCCAGAACCGCTGACCCTCCTCGTCTGCCCGCCGCCACGTGACCTCTCACGCTCCGCGCCTTGCTTATCTCGCCATCCTCGCGGGTGTGGTGGCGCTCGGATTCTCGGCGCTCTTCGTACGCTGGGCGGCGGCGCCCGGGCCGGTGACCGGCTTCTACCGCATGGCCATCGCCGGCCTGGTCCTCGCCCCTCTCGCACTCCGCCGTCCCAGCAACCCCATCCGCGGCTGGCCGCGCAATGGCATCGCCCTCGCCTTGCTGGGCGGCCTTTTCCTGTCCGTCGATGTCGCCTTATGGAACACGGCAGTCGGCGTCACCAGCGCGGCGAACGCCACACTCTTCGCCAACACTGCGCCGCTGTGGGTGGCGCTCGTAGCGTGGCTCAACTTCGGTGAGACTCTGCGCCCGCGCTTCTGGTTGGGATTAGCCCTCACCCTGGCCGGGTCGGCGGCCGTGGCCGGCGCGGATTTCCTGCTCCATCCCCGCCTCGGCTGGGGAGACGTCCTGGCGCTGTGCGCCAGCCTTTTCTACGCCGGCTACTATATGTGCACGCAGTTCGGGCGGCGCTACCTGCCCTCGGCAACGTACGTTTGGCTGGCAGGCATCGCCTCCACGGCCGCCTTGCTGCTCTTGTGTCTGGGTCTCGGACTTCCTCTCACCGGCTATCCAACACACACCTATCTGGCCTTCGTCGGGTTGGCCCTGGTGACTCAGTCCTTCGGTTACCTGGCGGTCGGCTATGCCCTGGGACATCTGCCGGCCTCGGTGGTCTCGCCCTCGATGGTCGGTCAACCGATCGTCACGGCACTGCTGGCCATCCCGTTACTCGGCGAAGCCCTGACGCCGGTGCAGTGGATGGGCGGAGCGATCGTCATCGCCGGGATCCTCCTGGTGCATGTCTCGCGCGTCCCCTCCCAGAGGGTCCCTCCGGCTCCCGTGCCGGAAAGCGCGGACTGAACGCGCGGGTTGCGCGCGCGGACTGCGCGCGCGGACATCGCTCCGACCGGATCCTCCCCGGCCGCACCATCCGGATCCGCCCCGTACCTGATCCGGCGCCCCGGCCACTCCGGTCTGCCCCACCTTCGCCATCGAGCACGGTCTCCTTCGACGGCCGCCCCCCGCTGCAAGCGCGTGGACGATACGCGTTCGCCTGCCTGCCTCTTTCTGCCCCGTCAGACCGCCAGCCAATTCCCCCGACCCCCTCTCGGACGACGGAGCATCCCTATTCAACGTCCGTCATCAAAGGAACCTAGCAGCGCACATCCCGCCGCCGATTCGTATCTCGGCCGTGCCAGCCCATCGGCCCGGGGCGCAGCCGGCAGCCCACAGGAATCGCGGACTGCTAGGGTCTGGCTGTGCCAGGCAAACCTGTACGCGGCAAATGTGTACCGTCTGGTCCCCGATGATGCTCGCCCCTCCGACGCCGGACCCGCCCCGGATGATATACTCCGCGGCATGGACCTCTTCGACCATGCCCTGCAACAGCGCATGCAGCACGAGGCGCCGCTGGCGGCGCGCATGCGGCCGCGCAGCCTGGATGAGTTCGTCGGGCAGGAGCCGATCGTCGGCCCGGGACGGCTGTTGCGCCGGGCGATCGAAGCCGACCGGCTATTCTCGTCCATTCTGTTGTGGGGTCCTCCCGGCTCGGGCAAGACCACTCTGGCGATGGTCATCGCCAACACGACACGCTCGCACTTTGAGACGATCTCGGCCGTCCTGGCCGGCAAGCAGGAACTGCGCGAGGTGATCGCGGCGGCGCGCGAACGCCGCAAGCTGCACGGCACACGCACGATCCTGTTCGTCGACGAGGTGCACCGCTGGAATAAGGCGCAGCAGGATGCCTTGCTGCCGCATGTCGAGGACGGCACCATCACGCTGATCGGCGCCACAACCGAAAACCCCTACTTCGAAGTCATCGGGGCGCTGGTCTCCCGCTCGCGGGTCTTCCAGCTTCGTCCCCTGGAGGACGAGGACATCCGCCTGATCCTGCGCGCCGCCCTGAGCGACGGCAAGCGTGGCTACGGCGAACGGGTGGTCCGTCTGGAAGAGGTCGCCGCCGAGCATCTGGTGCGCGTGTCGGGAGGCGATGCCCGCAATGCCCTCAACGCCCTCGAATTGGCGGTCGAGACCACCGCGCCGCAGGCAGACGGCGCCGTGCACATCACGCTGGACGTGGCGCAGGAATCGATTCAGCGCCGGGCCGTACTTTACGACAAGGACGGCGATGCCCACTACGACACGATTTCGGCCTTCATCAAGTCGGTGCGCGGCTCCGATCCGGACGCGGCGCTGTACTGGCTGGCGAAGATGCTTTACGCCGGCGAATCTCCGCGTTTCATCCTGCGGCGCCTGCTGATCCTGGCCGGCGAAGACATCGGCCTGGGCGATCCGCTCGGCCTGGTGGTGGCCAACGCCGCAGCTCAGGCTTTCGAGTACGTCGGGCTCCCCGAGGGGATCTACCCGCTGGTGGAAGCCACCCTCTACCTGGCGACGGCGCCCAAGTCCAACTCGGCGACGGCCTACTTCAAGGCATTCCAACACGTCGAGGAGGAAGGTCGGGCGGATGTCCCGCGCCATTTGCAGGACAGCAACCGCGATGCTGCCGCGCTGGGGCACGGCGCGGACTACCAATACCCGCACGATGCGCCGGGCCATCACCTCGGCCAGCAGTATCTGCCAACGGCGCTGCTCGGCACGTACTTCTACAATCCCTCCGAGCAGGGCTATGAAGCCGAAGTTCAGGCGCGCCTCGAGCGCTGGCGTCAGGCGCAGCGTCTGGCTTTGGGCATCGAGGCGACGCGCCTGGTGCCGGAACTGAGCGTGGCGCAGGTCCTGGCCCTCAAGCGCCAGCAGTTGCCACGTCAAGCGGACGAGGCGTAGTGGAGAGGCGATGACGATCATCTATTTGATCCGTCACGGCGACACGGACTATGTCGGGCGCAAGCTGGCGGGCTGGCTGCCCGGAATCCACCTGAACGAGCGGGGCCGCCGACAGGCGGCTCGCCTGGCCGAAGAACTGGCCGCGGTGCGATTCGCCGCGCTGTATGCCAGCCCGCTCGACCGTACGCTCGAGACCGCCGCGCCGATCGCCGCGAGCCATCATTTGCGGGTGGTGCGCAGGCCCGGGTTGGGGGAATTGAAAGCGGGAACGTGGGAGGGTCAATCGCTGAAGAGCCTGCGCCGCCGCAAGTTGTGGGCGGTCGTCCAGCACTCGCCGTCGCTGGCGCGCTTCCCCGGCGGCGAATCCTTCGTCGAGGCCCAGGGCCGAATCGTTGCCGAACTGGAAGATCTACGTCTGGCACACCCGCGCCCGGACGCCAGCGTGGCAGTGGTCTCACACGCCGACATGATCAAGCTGGCCCTGGCGCACTATATCGGTCTGCCGCTCGACCAGTTTCAGCGCCTCTCCATCGAGCCGGCCTCGATCAGCATCCTGAGCGTCGGGGATTCCCACACGCGCCTGCTGCAGCAGAACGACACGCACGCCAGCCGGCCGCAACCCAAATGATATACTTCGCCTCCCGACCCCGGGGATCGTCCCCCTGCCACGGAGTCGACCATGCCGCCTAGCGTGTTGGACCTCAACCCCGTGAGCCGGATGACGGCCGGAGCCGTCGGCGAACCCGGCCAACGCGTCTTCTACCTGCAGGCACGCCAGGGCAGCCAGCTGGTGACCTTGATCTGCGAGAAAGCACAACTGCAGTCCCTGGCCGTGGCCGTCGAGCAATTTCTGGCTGAGCTGCAGGGGCGCTTCCCTCAGCTTACCGACGCCTCAGCCGAATTCCACGAGGCCGAGATGGGGCTCGAGCAACCGATCGACCCGCTCTTCCGCATCGGACAGATCGGGCTGGGCTACAACGACGAGTCCGACCAGCTTGTGCTGGAAACGCGCGAGCTCCTGGCCGAGAGCCCCGAGACCGAGGAGGGTGGCGAGCAGGGTAGCGTCGTGCGTTTCTGGTGCTCGCGTGCGCAGCTGCGCGGTCTGGCGCGTTGGGGTTTGGAGCTGGCCCATCGCGGGCGCCCGATCTGCGGCAACTGCGGCGAGCCGATCGACCCAAGTGGTCACTTCTGCCCCAAACGCAATGGGCACAAGCACTAGACGAGCCCCCTCCTCCGCTGCTTCCCTTCCCCTCGGCATGCTCTCCCCCAAGGCGATCCCTCCAGAAGATCCGGCCGTGCAGCGCTTGAGCAGGGGCGAGTTGCGCGTGCAAGGCCAGTTCGTGTGGGGGTCGAACTACACCTTTCTGGTGACCATCACCGATGAGCAGGGAGAGTTGCCTGCTGTCTACAAGCCCGCCCGCGGCGAGCGGCCGCTGTGGGACTTTCCGGCGCGCAGCCTGGCCCGCCGCGAGGTGGCGGCATATCAGCTCAGCCGGAGGCTGGGATGGGATCTCGTCCCGCCGACGGTCCTGCGCTCCGACGGGCCGGCCGGCGCGGGCTCGCTCCAGTTGTTCGTCACGGCCGATCCCGAGCGCCACTACTTCACCTTCAGCCCTGAGGAGAAACAGCGCCTACGTCCTGCCGCCCTCTTCGACTTACTGATCAACAACGCCGACCGCAAGGGCGGTCACATCCTGCTGGGCGAGGGCGGCCGTGTGTGGCTGATCGACCACGGGGTGTGCTTCCATCAAGACGACAAGCTGCGGACGGTCATCTGGGACTTCGTCGGCGAGCCGATCCCGGAGGAGTTGATGGAAGACCTGCGCCGGCTGCAGGCGGGGCTCAAGTCACGCGGTGATACCTATCAGGCTTTGCGCCCGCTCCTGAATCGTGCCGAGATGGCGGCCCTGCTCGCACGCCTTGAGGGCCTGCTGGAAGCCGGCATCTTCCCAGGGCCCGGTCCCGGCCGACCCTATCCCTGGCCCTTGGTCTGACAACGAGTCGCCGAAGGACGGCGGCGCCGGCAGCCTGCCTGCCGGCGGCTGCATGGCCTCCTCCCAACGGGAGCGTCAAAGTTCGGGCAAGTTCCGCTCACCCTTGCCTGCCAGCTGGGTAACATTCGGCCGGGGCGGCCATCAACTCTCGAACTATAAGGAAGCGCGCCGGGTGACCTCGGCGCGCTGGCAAATCGGGAACCCGAGGCTTCAGCGCGGCTCGATCAGCCCCTCCGCGACGATGCCCTTGAGGCTCCGGGCAGCCGTGCTGGTATGAGTTGAAGCCGTCAACTTGTAGACCGGCGTCCCGGTATCCCGGGGACAATCTGTGGTGCTTCCGTACTCTGGAAGATTCTCGTCCAGGGTTTCCCCGTCGCGCGCGAGCGCCAGCACGGGCAAGAAGGCCTACGATTGGGAGTGGAATCTACTGATGCTCATGGGTTGCACTTCCTTATACATCGTGAAACAACGCCTCATTGGGGATCAGCATAGTCGGATGCAGATCATCACGACAGTCTGCGCAGCTTTCTCAACTTCTTCTGCTCTTGGGTTTCTGTGGTCGTCGAAGGTCACACCGTAAAACCTGGCGTCACTCGGCACCTTCCGCAGATGCGCTATCAGCCGGGCTGCGATGGCTTGCTTATCCTCGGCGACCGGTTCTGCCCGTCCCTGGAACTCCCGGCCCCGTAAGCGCAATGTGACCGGCGGGCCGCTGCGCAGGTTTTTCCACCAGACTGCATGGGTAAAGATGTACACCTGATCGTCGTATTGAGAGTAGCTGACCGGGGTCGTGTAGGTCATCCCGCTCTTGCGCCCGGTGAAGGTGATCAACAGGATGGTTTTGCTGACCATCCCGTGCACAGGCGAGCGCAACACCAGTTCCATGGCATGATTGACAAATGGAGGGACAGATGTTGTTTGGGACATTTCAGCCCTTGTTCTCTATGTTGAATTGAATGGTGAATGGCGGACAATCAAACCATCAGCGCCAGGAATCGCTCCAGGTAGTATTGAGCTGCGTGGGCGGGAGGCGACACCTGCGGCAGCAGCAGATCGAACACGTGGTTCGTTAAGGGATACATGATATTGACCGCCGGCACCCCGCACTCGACCAGCCTGCGGTACAGCTCTCGGGTGGCGGCCGCGGGCTGAATAACATCCGGCTCGCCCTGGATGAGCAGCGTGGGCGGGCAGGCCGCGTGGACGTGCGCGACCGGCGAGGCCAGTTCGTAGACTTCAGGGACCTCGTGCAGGTGGCCCCCCAGGAGCGTATCCATTCGCCCCGCCTCTGTCGTTTTCTTCTTCAACTCCGCGGCACCGGGCAATCCGATCTCCACTTTGGGCAGGCCGATCAGCCGCGTCTGGGCGAGGTGATGGTAGCACGCTCGCAAATCGGTTGGGCCGTAATAGGATACGACCGCTCGTGCGGATAGATCGCATCCCTGTACATCCGGGGGAGTAAGCAGAGGATGCCGGGGCGTATAGGCCGCCAGCAAGGCCAGGTGGCCTCCCGCCGAGGCACCCCACAGGACCACCCGCTCGGGGTCTACCTGGTATCTGGCAGCGTTCGCTTTCATCCAGGCCACGGCGCGCTTGACGTCTCCGACCATTCCATAGATATCCACTTCCGGACACAGCCGGTAGGCCACATCCATGATCACATGCCCCTGGGCAGCCAGATGCCGGAAGAGCGGGCGCGTGCCGAAATCCTTGTCGAGGATCCACCACGCGCTGGCGTGCAGGTAAACCAAGGCCAGGCCAGAGCGGGCAACGCCTTCGGGTGGCTGCCAGACGTCGCACAACAGCTTTCGGTCTGTGCCGGGAATCGTCCAGAAGGGAATGTTCCGCTCCCAGCGCGGCTCTCCTGTCCGAGGCCATCCCAGGTTCCAACGCGTTTTGAGCATGTGGGATACCCGGGAAGGCAGGACCCTGGTTTTCCAATCCTTTCCAAAAGCAAGATCGAAACCTGGTTGGGGGACGGTCACGAGAGCGATGTAGACCGCGGAGATCCCTGCGCCCAACAGGCCGGCAGCAACTGCGATGGGGGCATGGTTCAGCCAGCCGATTCCCGCCCCCAACAGGCCCAGGATGACAAGGAAGGGAGATAGAACCACGGCGGCGAGTTGAAACGAAAAGGCCAAATAGAAACAGTAGGGCGGCTTGAGGTGAACAAACAGGGAACCAATCAGGATCAAGCACAAGAAAGAGAGCAAATATGCGGCGATAAGCATGATGGCTTACCCTCCTTATCGGAATGCTGGGTGGGTGGATCGCCACGGGTAACCGAGATCGGGGTCGGGTTGAGATCGCGGAGGCGCTCAAGCGGGCCGGGGAGTGCTCCCTTGTCGGGGAACAGGCCAGAAAGCAGGGTCTCGTCATCTTCCAGGTGCATCAACTTCAAGCCTGCAATCCAACCGACCAGCGTTGATCCGGATGGCCTTTGATTTCGATCTCGTACTATTCCGGCATTCTGCCCTCCTCATTTGGGCTTTCCGCCAAAGGCCTCTTTGATGGATTTCGAAAATTTCTGGGCGAATGCAGCGTTGGGTGGTACGTCAGGATGCACTCGCCTGCTGCCACGTTCATGCCGTGTTCCTGGAGAAACTGGATGGCGGTGGGCGACTCGGACCCTTGCTGCATCCAGACATCGCAGTTGCCAAGCACGGCGGCCTCGCGCACCAGCTGCTCGTTGACGGCCGGCTGGGTGGCGGCGACCAGGCCGCCCACTTTCTCCGGCAGGGCTTTCGGGGCCGGGGTACAGGGGTCGCCTTCGATGAACTGGGCATCGGAGTTGATCGCCAGGACACAGTGGCCCTTGACGTTGAGCTCACGGTAGGCTGCATCGCCGAACTTGCGAGGATTGCGTCAAACCCTCGCCACCGCCAATACCGACTGAGATATGAAACCTCCAATTGCTGCTTTGGTCGTCATGTTTCCCTCTCTTTCTCGATTTTTCACCGCTCAGGCGCACACCTGCCCTGGCGGGTGACGCCAGGGCAGGAGTACATTTTCTGCGGTCCTCACCAATGCGGTTAGCTTATCAGTATTTGCCAGTAGGTTAGCGCTTGCCCAGCCCCCCGAGCATCTGAAGCATGGCCTGGGTGACAACCGC
>Ga0299915_10003237_pt1 | contig 11821 bp, 10 predicted proteins | sample RVTome_13_FD_200263 | JGI IMG/M metagenome (GOLD analysis project Ga0299915, IMG submission 200263) | Soil microbial communities from uranium-contaminated site in the Upper Colorado River Basin, Wyoming, United States - RVT92D227 (version 2) ... | reverse complement strand
TCGGCCTACATAAAAGGCTGTCGTATCACCGCAATAAACTACGACCAGGGTGAAGAGGATCCATAACCGACCCTCCTCCAGTTTATGCATCAGGATGAAGTGAGCCAGGAGAAAGGGTACATAAAAAAGGCCAAGAAGATGCCTGCTCACCTGATCGACCCGGAGAGAAAAATCTTTTTGCTCCCAGAGGGCCAGGATGAACAATAACATAAGGATCATGGCCATTCCCGCAAGAAAACATCTGGAATCTTTTGCGTAAAGGGAAATCGGGAGGAGGAGGCCCAAAAAGATGGACACCATTTTTTTGCTAAGGCCAAGTTCTGGTAGGGCCAGGGCATAATATTCCTGCAGCCCCAAGAAGGTCAGAAAAAGGATCAGCAAAAGAAAAAGCCAAGAGGGGGCGAAGAGGATGAATAGAATCAAGCAGGGAGCCATGATCAGGCCGGAGATCCAGCGCTTCAGATGCATCATCGATCCCCTATTTTGATCTGTTCACTGGTCAGGCCAAACCTACGTTCTCGATCCTGGTAACTTAACAAAGCCTGGATTAGATCCTCCTTTTTGAAGTCCGGCCAGAGGTTGGGCGTCACATAGATTTCCGTGTACGCGAGCTGCCAAAGGAAAAAGTTGCTGATGCGAACCTCTCCGCTGGTGCGGATGAGTAAATCAGGGTCAGGAAGGCTGGCCGTCCAAAGGTATTTGGAAAAAAGCCCCTCGTCGATGTCCTCGGGGGTCAGGTTGCCGTCCCGGGAATTGGCCGTGATCCGGCGGATGGCCTGGATGATGTCATCTCGTCCGCCATAGCTCAAGGCCAAGGTCAACGTCATTCCCGTAGCCGCAGCCGTCAGCTTCATCGTTTCGTTGAGGGCGCTGACCACTTCTTTGGGCAGGCGGGAGAGGTCGCCGATGGCCAAAAGACGGATGTTGTTATCCAACATCTCCCGGAGTTCCGTGACCAAGTAATCCTTAAGAAGGGTCATGAGTGCTTCTACCTCCGGTTGAGGGCGGCTCCAGTTTTCCGCTGAAAAAGCAAATAGGGTCAGATAGGGAATGCCGATTTCCCGGCATGCTCGGACGACGGTCCGCACGGATTCGGCTCCCTGCCGGTGGCCAGCCACCCGGTCTAATAACCGTTGCTCAGCCCAGCGGCCGTTTCCATCCATGATGATCGCCAGATGGCGGGGGAGTTTTTCCTTCACTAACCGATGCATAAATTTCCTGTGCTAAGGGAAGATTGCCAGATCATGGCGACGATCTCCGGCCTGAGAGAAAAAATGGGGGAGCGAGCGGAAGGGCGTAGGTTTTCAAACTTCCAGGATCTCTTTTTCCTTAGCCTTGACAACCTCTTCGGCTTTCTCGATAGATTTATCCATGAGCTTCTGGATTTCTTCCTGATATTTAAACTGGTCGTCTTCGGAGAGATTTTTGTCTTTTTTCGCTGTTTTTAGCTGTTCGTTGGCATCCCGGCGGATATTGCGCATGGCCACCTTACATTCCTCTTCCATGCGCTTTACAACTTTGACCAGTTCCTTGCGTCGTTCTTCGGTGAGAGGGGGGATATTAATGCGCACGATTTTTCCGTCACTGAGAGGAGTAAGACCCAGGTCCGATTTTTGGATAGCTTTTTCAATTTCTCCGATAATTTTAGGGTCCCAGGGTTGGATGGAAATCGTTCGGCTTTCAGGAACTGACAGGGAGGCGACCTGAGAAAGAGGCGTGGGAACGCCGTAATAATTGACCCGGACGCCGTCAAGTAGAGTAAGGGAGGCCCGGCCCGTACGTATGCGGCTCAAGTCTTTGCGCAAGGCCTCAATAGACTTTTCCATTTTCGACTTCACTTCCGCTATAAAAGCCTCTTTTTTAAACATGCGTTACCCCCGAATGACCGTACCGATTTTCTGACCGAAAACAACTCGCTTAATATTTCCTTTGCGGGTGAAGTTGAATACAATAATGGGAAGGTGATTGTCCATGCATAGAGAGATCGCCGTGGCGTCCATGATCTTGAGGCCCCGGTTCAGGACTTCGATATAGGAGAGTTCTTTGAACTTTTTGGCCGTTTTATGAATCAGGGGATCGGTATCATAGACACCATCCACTTTGGTGGCTTTGAGAATCACCTGAGATTTTACTTCCATGGCGCGCAAAGCGGCGGCGGTGTCGGTGGTAAAATAGGGATTCCCTGTCCCTCCGGCGAAGATCACGACCCTTCCTTTTTCCAGGTGGCGAACTGCCCTGCGGCGGATGTAAGGTTCGGCGATCTGGTGCATCTCGATGGCGGACATTACTCGTGTGAAGATGCCTGCCCTTTCTAAAGCATCCTGCAAAGCCAAACTGTTGATGACGGTGGCCAGCATACCCATGTGATCGGCCGATGCCCGGTCCATCCCTGCGGTACTGGCAGCCACGCCGCGATAGATATTCCCACCGCCGATTACAATGGCTACTTGCACGCCCAGCAGGTTCAATTCCTTGACCTCAACGGCTATCTTCTGGACCACGGCTGGACTGATTCCATACTCCTGATCCCCCATTAAGGCCTCCCCGCTGAGCTTGAGCAGGATGCGTCGGAAAAAAGGCTTGGGCGAAGTTTTCACTCTTGGGATAACCCCTCGGCGACTTGGAAACGACTGAAGCGACGAATTTCCACTTTTTCTCCCAACTTACCAATTAAACCGTTAAGGAGCTCCTGGATGGTAAGGTCCGGGTCCTTGACAAAAGGCTGTTCTAAAAGGCAAACCTCGCTATAGAATTTTTCCAATTTACCTTCGACAATTTTTTCAACGATCTTTTCAGGCTTGCCTGCTTCCCGGGCCTGAACCCGATAGATTTCCCGCTCGCGCTCTGAAGCTTCCGGTGGTACATTTTCCCGGCGAAGGTAAAGTGGGTTACTGGCCGCAATGTGCATGGCGACATCCTTGGCGAAAATCTGGAAATCTTCCGTTTTGGCTACGAAGTCCGTTTCGCAGTTGACCTCCACCATTACGCCGATTTTCCCGCCCGCGTGCACGTAGGAGCCGATGCGGCCCTCCGAGGCGATTCGTCCCGCTCTTTTAGCGGCAGTGGCCAGGCCCTTTTGCCGCAAATAGTCCACGGCTTTCTCGAAATTGCCTCCTGCTTCGGCCAGGGCTTTTTTACAGTCCATCATTCCAGCGCCGGTCTTCTCGCGTAGATCTTTAACCATACTGGCGGATACTTCCACGAAATGTTTCCTCCTATTCTTCTTCGTCTTCGTTCTCTGGTTTTTCTTCCTCGACTTCTTCCGGGGCCGGTTCGGCGGCCACTTTCGGTTTTCCTAAGGTGGCGCCCTCAGCCCCCGCCGGGGGGGCACCTTCGGGCGCGACTAATTTGGCCTCCAAGAGTTGCTTGCCTTCCAGACAGGCATCGGCGATTTTGGAAGAGATGAGGCGAATGGCCCGGATCGCGTCGTCGTTTCCGGGGATGATGTAGTCAATTTCATCGGGATCACAATTGGTGTCCACGATAGCCACGATGGGGATACCTAACTTTCTGGCCTCATGAACGGCGATTCGCTCCTTGCGCGGATCCACAATGAAAATTCCCTGGGGGATCCGGCTCATATCCTTAATTCCTCCCAGAGTTTTTTCCATTTTGGCCTTTTCTTTTTCCAATTGCAGAACTTCCTTCTTGGGCAGGACATCAAAGGTACCGTCCTCTTTCATGGCCTGCAGTTTTTTCATGCGTTCCACGTTTTTCTTGATGGTGCGGAAATTCGTCAGGGTACCTCCGAGCCAGCGCTGATTTACGAAAAACATGTTGGCGCGTTGGGCTTCCTCGGCGATAGAATCCTGGGCCTGTTTTTTTGTCCCTACAAAGAGGATATTGCCGCCTGAGGCCACAGCAGCGACTACAAATTTGTAAGCCTCCTTGAAGAGCCGCACAGTCTTCTGTAAATCAACGATATAAATCCCATTGCGCGAGCCAAAGATGTAATCCTTCATCTTGGGGTTCCATCGTTTGGTCTGGTGGCCAAAATGGACCCCCGCTTCCAAAAGCTGTTTCATGGTGACAGGCGACATACAATTTCCCTCCTGGGTTAGTCCTCCGCTTTCCTTATCCCGGCTTGCCATCCGCCCTCTGCGGACACCCTGGCGCCGATTGGAAAACGTGTGTTTTGGATTTTGTATTATAACATTCTAAACTTTTCTTTCAAGTGAAATCTCAATAGAACAGGGGCCAAGGATTCGGGGATTCAATTTCAGCTTCGGTAGGAAGCGTTGATTTTAACGTAATCAAAAGAAAAATCCGTTGTAAAAAAGGAAACCCTCTTCTTTCCCCGGTTAAGGTTGATACGAACCGTGTATTCTTTCTTTTTCATCACCGCGGTCGCTTGTTCTTCCATTGCAGGTCCCGCGCCTTGGCCGCGGCGGACGAGGGCTACGTCGTCGAAATAGACATCGATTTTATTCGGGTCAATAGGGGCGCCCGAGTAACCCGCGGCGCAGAGGATTCTTCCCCAGTTCGCGTCCTCTCCGAAGAATGCAGTCTTGACCAGGGCGGAGGTGGCCACAGCGCGGGCGACCCGCTCGGCTTCGGATGCGGTGCAGGCTCCCTCCACGGCAATGACGACCAATTTTGTTGCTCCCTCCCCATCGCTGGCAATTTTTTGAGCTAAAGAGAATAACAGGTCATGCAAAAAAAGGACAAATTTCTTATAACCTGGGGTACCGAGGGTTATCTCTCGGTTTTTTGCTTCCCCGTTGGCCAGGATCAAGAGAGTGTCATTGGTACTCATATCTCCGTCGACAATCACCCGATTGAAAGATTCCTGGACGCCTTCTTTTAAGGATTGGCGCAACGCTTTTAGGGAAATGGAAGCGTCGGTGATAACAAAAGAAAGAAGAGTAGCCATTTGCGGGCTAATCATCCCTGCCCCCTTGGCGATTCCGGCCAGGGTGATTTCTCGCCCATTCACCTGTTGGCGAAGAATCACCGCTTTGGGGAAGGTGTCGGTAGTCACAATGGCCCGGGCAACATTCCCCAGACCGTCGGGCGCTAGGGAGGATAAGAGACGGGGAAGGTTTTTTTCGATTAAACTCATGGGTAAGGGTTTCCCGATTACGCCGGTAGAGGCCAGGAGCACATTTCCCGGATTAATTTTCAGGGAAGAGGCAATCAACCTGGAAAGGCGTCGGCCGTCGGTCAGACCCTTCTTGCCCGTACAGGCGTTAGCGGACCCGGAATTGATCAATATAGCCCGGGCTCGTCCCGCCTTTATCCGCTCCATCGAAAGGAGTACAGGAGCTGCTTTTACCCGGTTGGTAGTGAAAACCCCGGCAGCCACGGAAGGCACCTCAGAGTATATAAGGGCCAGGTCTTTCTCCCGGTTTTTTTTAATCCCGGCAGATATGCCCGCAGCCAGGAAACCGGGAACCTTGAAATCGGGGGGAATGTCTTTGTTCATGTTAACTCCTAAACTACGCTAAGCGCTACGCTCTTTGCTTTAGTTATCTCCCATGACATTTTTTGTATTTTTTCCCGCTCCCACAGGGGCAGGGATCATTACGCCCCACCTTTTTACCCTCTCGCTTTACAGGCTGCTGTTTCTCCTCGACCTCTTCTCCACGGCTAAGAATGAGGGGTTGCTTACGGACGGCCTCAAATTGAGCTACTTCCTGGGGACGAGCGATCTGGACCCGGAAGAGTTTTTGGATCGTCTCCTCCTTGATACGCTGAATCAGATCCATAAACATCGCGTACCCTTCTTTCTGATATTCCTGGAGCGGGTTGCGCTGCCCATAGCCTCTGAGGCCGATGCCTTCCTTCAAGTGGTCCATAGCCATCAAGTGTTCTTTCCAGAGGGTATCGATGGACTGGAGGTAGATTACTTGTTCCAGGTGTCCCATAGCCTCGGGGCCGAATTCGGCCCCTTTTCCCCCATAGACTTCTTTGGCTTGGGCCACGACCTTTTCCCAGAGCTTCTCCCGGGTCATATTCTGGGTATCTTCAGGGCGGATGCTGAGGCCGAAGGAAAAGAGGCGCATGAGGGACTCGTTCAACTGGCGGTAATCCCATTCCTCAGGATAGGTTTTTTCATCCGCAATGGGATCTGCGATTCCTTCGGCAAACTCGGCGATGACCTCTTGGATTTCTTCGGCAACGCCATCCTGAGCCAGAACCCTTTTGCGCTGGTCATAAATCACCTCCCGTTGTTTGTTCATAACGTCGTCGTATTCCAAGAGGTGTTTGCGGATGTCAAAGTTGTGGGCTTCCACGCGTTTCTGGGCGTTCTCGATCGCCCGGCTGATCAGGGAATGTTCGATGGGCTGGCCTTCTTCCATCCCCAGCCGGCTCATGACTCCCGAGATTCGCTGGGAGCCGAAGATGCGCAGTAGGTCATCCTCCAGGGAAAGGTAGAACCTGGAAGTTCCCGGATCTCCCTGTCGGCCGGAGCGGCCGCGGAGTTGATTGTCGATCCGCCGGGATTCATGGCGTTCTGTGCCTAGGACATGTAACCCGCCGGCTTCGATTACTTTCCGATATTCCTGGGAGGTGAGAGCACGCATCTCCTCCAATATTTTTCGGAAGCCCTCTGGGTCGGTGGAAAGATCCACCTTGCGGCGCAAGGCTTCCTCGCGAGCCAACATTTCGGGATTACCGCCGAGCATAATATCCGTGCCCCGGCCGGCCATGTTGGTGGAAATGGTGAGCGCGCCGAATCGTCCAGCCTGAGCAATAATTTTGGCTTCCGTTTCGTGGTATTTGGCGTTCAAGACCTGATGGGGGATCTTCTCCTGCTTGAGCATCTGGGAGAGTTTTTCGGAGTTTTCAATGGAAATGGACCCCACCAGAACGGGCTGACCCCGGCGGTGGCATTCTTTTACTTCTTCCACGACGGCTTTGTATTTCTCCCTCTGGGTCCGGTAGATGACATCGGAGAAATCCTGGCGGATCATGGGCATATTGGTGGGGATGACCATAACATCCAGTTTGTAGATTTTCTTAAATTCCTGGGCCTCGGTATCCGCCGTACCCGTCATGCCGGCCAGCTTTTTGTACATGCGAAAGTAGTTTTGAAAGGTGATCGTCGCTAAGGTTTGATTCTCCTCCGCGACCTTCACTCCTTCCTTGGCTTCGATCGCCTGGTGCAAGCCGTCACTCCAGCGGCGTCCGGGCATCATCCGGCCGGTGAACTCGTCGACGATGATCACCTGGCCATCCTTGATCACGTAATTGACGTCTTTCTGAAAAAGCCAGTGGGCTTTGACGAGCTGGTGGATGGTGTGGATACGTTCCGAAGTCTGCCGGTACTGGTTATCCAGGGCTTGCCGGGCTTCGATTCTTTCGGGTGGGTTTAACTGATCATTGCTATCGATGGTCAGATATCCTTCTTCCAGCGAAGGAACAACAAAGGCATCTGCCCGTCCTCGGGAGAGAAGCTCTAAGCCTTTTTCCGTCAACTCCACGGCGTTCGACCGTTCATCAATGGCACAGAAGAGTTTGTCATCAAATTGAGAGAGTATTTTTTGACCGGAAAGATAAGACTCCAGGCGGTCGAGGCGGGTCTTGAGGGCAGGTTTTTCGGCAATGAGGTCCAGAAAACGAGGATTTTTCGGATCCCCCCGCTTAACCAGTAAAAGTTGTTCGATAACGGTTTCGCTTTCGGGCTCTTCTTCAAGGAGGCGGAGAGCTTCGTCGAAAATGGTCTGGATGAGGCGGCTTTGATTCTGGTGCAGACGAATAACCATCGGCTTGAGCTCTTCATAGTATCCTTCATCCAGTTGCTCGACCGCACCGGAAATGATCAGAGGGGTCCGGGCTTCATCGATAAGGATGGAATCGACCTCGTCCACGATGGCGTAATTCAGTTCCCGCTGGACCAGATCTTCAATACGGAACTTCATGTTATCGCGCAAGTAATCGAAACCAAATTCATTGTTCGTGCCGTAAGTAATGTCACAGCGGTAAGCTTGTTGGCGTTCCAGATCGTCTAATTCATGGACGATGACGCCCACCGCAAGGCCCAGAAAATTGTAAATGGCACCCATCCAAGCCGCATCGCGCTTGGCCAGATAATCGTTTACCGTGACCACGTGGACGCCCTTGCCAGTAAGGGCGTTTAAGTATACGGGCAAGGTAGCCGCCAAAGTTTTCCCTTCGCCGGTCTTCATTTCAGCGATTTTCCCCTCGTGGAGCACTATGCCCCCCACCAGTTGGACGTCGAAATGACGCTGGGCTAAAGTGCGGCGAGCGACTTCCCGGACCACGGCGAAGGCTTCGGGCAGTAAGTCGTCAAGGGTTTCCCCCTGGGTAAGACGCTCGCGAAACTCCCCGGTTTTGGTCTGAAGCTGGCCGTCGCTTAACTGGGCCACCGCTGGCTCCAGTTCGTTGATCGCCCTGATTAGGGGTTTCAGGCGGTTGAGCTCCCGCTCATTCTTACTGCCGAATATTTTTTGCAAGACATTGAGAAACATATTATTATATTTACCGCAGAGAACGCTGAGTACAAAGGCCCTTTTGGCTCTGCGATCTCTGCGGCCTCTGCGGTGAAATTGGATAGTAAATCAAACAAAAACCCCGATAAAGCCTTCCTTATCGGGGCCAAAGCTTCAAACCCATTTGATATAATAGCATATTTATAATAACAGGGGAAGAGGGAATATGTTCGGCGTTGCAATTCAGACACTATTGACGTCTGGGGTTGGGGTGGGGAGACGGTTTGGGAGCCAAGAGCTTTTGCCGGGCTGAACATGGGCGTGGGTTACGACACCAGAAGTATGTTGCGGGAAGAGCCTCTGGGGTTGGCTATTGGCATCCTCGTTGGAATTCGCTACTGTCTGAATCGCAGTCTATCTTATGTGGATGTTCTGCACGAACATCCCTGAATCTCGTCCCCGAATCTCCCGGAGAAAATCGAGGCTCAGAAGCGGGGCTCCTCCAGTGACAGATCGATCGGGTCGGTGTACAGCAGCGTTTCGCTCCGGGGAACAAAGGTATTATTAAGGGTTGTGTTCCAGAAAAATGCGACCCTCCTGTAACCCTTGGGCTACGGAATATGCGAACCAAGTGCCAGGCTATAGCTTGAGGATTCTCGGAAGGATCAGAGTAAACCACGGAAAAAGGACAACGATCAAGAGCCCGAGGCAGAGGAAGATCACGTATGGCAGCATGGGGCGGAGGGTGCGGTCTATGCTGATCTTGGCGATCCCGCAACAGATGAAAAGTCCCACACCGATGGGGGGCAGGAAGAGGCCAATGCCGACTGCGGCAGTGATGACAATGGAATAGTGGACCAAATCGATGCCGAACTGCTTTACGACGGGCAGGAAGGTCGGCAGAAGGATTACTACCGCGGCGGGCCCTTCAATCACGGCCCCGAGGAAAATGAATAGCAACGCGGAAAAGAGCAGAAAGGCCGTCGGACCCGCAGACAATGATCTCAGCATTTCCGCGAGGAACGCCGGAACTTGCGCCACCGCCAGAACCCAGGCCACCACTGCCGCCGTCCCGAGAAGAAAACAAACACTCGCTGTAATCACAGCGCTCTGGATGAGGATTCCCGGGAGGGCCGACCAGGAAATCTCGCGATAGATGAACAGGCCGACGATGGCAGCATACAAGACGGCAACGGCCGCCGCCTCCGTAGGGGTGAAGACACCACCGAGGATTCCACCGAAAATGATGATCGGCAGCCCCATGGGGATCAGGGCATCGATGGAAGCCCGGCCAAGCTCGCGGATGCTTGGCGTTTGTGAAGCCACCATTCCGCTCCTCCGCGCCTTTACGTAGATGTACGCCATAATGGCGACGGCAAGGACAAGCGCGGGGACGAATCCCCCTGCAAAGAGCGCGGCCACCGATACATCGGCGATGGCACCGATGATGATCATCAAAATGCATGGGGGCACCAGGATTCCCATGGCCGAGGCCGACGCCACTACGCTTACCGCCTCCTCCGGTTTGTATCCGGCCTGCGTCAAAGGGGGAAGCATCGTGGCGCCTATGGCAGAGACGTCCGCAATGGTGGACCCGGAGATGCCCGAGAAGATATACTCGGCAATCACTACGGCCATGGCGAGCCCACCCCGGATCCAGCCGACCAGAGCCTGAGCGAACCGGACCAGGCGGACAGCAATGCCGCCGGTTTCCATCAGGGCGCCCGCCAAAACGAACAGTGGAATCGCCAGGAGGACGAAGGAATCTGCGGTGAGGAAGATCTGCTGGATGATAATCGCGAGAGGATACTCGCCGCTCCACCACAGCCCCAGAAAGCCGGCCATACCTACCGCGAACGCCACGGGTACTGCCAAGATCAGCAAAATCACGAAGGCAGCGATGGTGATAGTAATCATAGGATTAGACCTCGGAAGGCGCGCCAAAGCGGCCCAAGGCTGTAGAGGATCATCAGGGCTCCTCCGATCGGGATGGCGACATAGATCCACATCTTCGGCAGCCCCATGACTGGGGTCTGCTGGAGCCTTCCAAGCTCGAGAAATACCAAGCCTTGCTGGATGAGGACACCCGCGAACATTATCACTACCAGCGGGAGGAGGATAACCGTGGCCTGACGGAGTCGGGGGGACAGGCGATCCACTACGATAAGGAGGCGGAAGTGGGCCTGGCGCTTCACGCCCACCGCCGCCCCCAGGAAGGTCAGCCAGACAAAGCAACCCCGCGCAATCTCGTCGTACCAGGTAAATGTCCTGACCAATACATACCGGGAGAAAACGCCGAGAAGCAGGTCCATGGAGAGAACGACCATCAGGACCATGCAGACCCACTCCACGGAGTTCGATAAGATCCGCTTCAGCATGGGCTTACCTTGCCGCCTTCACGGCCGACATGAACCGATCCATGTACTCCTTCCCCACCTTCGCTGCAACCAAGTCATACACGGGCCCCATTCGATCCTGGAACGCCTGCAGGGTCTTCACTTCGTTGACCTGCACCCCGGCCTTCTTGATGACCAGAAGGTCGGCCTCCTCTTTCTCAACCTCGGCCGTTCTGTCTCTGGCGCACGTCGCCCGGAAGCTCTCGTCCACCGCTTGCCGGAGTTCGGGCGGCAGGGCCTGGTACTTCTTGAGGTTCATGAACCAAGAAATGGGGGGGTAGGTGTGCCTGGTGAGTGAAACGTACTTCGTCACCTCGGTATACTTGCCGGAGACGATGCTGAACGTCGGAGACTCCATCCCATCCACTGTCCCCTGCTTCATCGCCAGGTATACTTCGCCCCAGGGCATGGGTACCGGATTGGCGCCGAGCTGTTTCATCATCCCGATATAGATCGGCGACTCCTGCACGCGGATGGTTTGCCCCTTCATATCTTCCGGGGTGTAAATGGGTCTCTTGTTCGACTGCATGTGCCTGAAACCCCAGCCGCCACCAAAGCCGAAGCCTTTGACGCCTCTGGCCTCCATCTTTTTGAGGAGTTCCTGACCGAGCGGCCCGTCCATGACCTTCCAAACCTGTCCCCGGCTGAACCAGAGGAACGGGAGGTCAAGGGGTAGGTAGAGCGGCTCGAACATGCCGCCGAGGGGAGCGCTGCCGACCGGCGCCACATCGATCGTTCCCATTTGAACGCCCTCGAACGTCGCGGCCTCCCCTCTGGCGAGCTGGTTGTTATTGTAGACCTCGACCTTGATTTTTCCCTTTGACTTTTCTCCCAGCACCTTGGCGAACTCATAGGCGGCGGTGTTCCGAGGGCAATCACCGGGGTTTACTGTCCCGAGCTTCATGACGATAGGTGTCTGCGCTGCAGTCTCTAGCCCAAAGAAGCAGGCCACAACCGTTACCCAAACCATTACGATGCCTCTCATTTTCGTCCTCCTTTCTTTGTTATGGGTCTTGTGTTTCGGTAAGG
>Ga0299915_10003236_pt1 | contig 11823 bp, 9 predicted proteins | sample RVTome_13_FD_200263 | JGI IMG/M metagenome (GOLD analysis project Ga0299915, IMG submission 200263) | Soil microbial communities from uranium-contaminated site in the Upper Colorado River Basin, Wyoming, United States - RVT92D227 (version 2) ... | reverse complement strand
TGAAATCGCCCGTCCCCTGAGCAGCCACGAATATCAAAGGGCGGTGAGGTGGGCGATGCAGGCCGGGCTTCATCGGCTGGATGACAAGGCCTTCTCCCGCTGAAAAGAATCGAGACCGCCATGAAGATACCCCGGACAAGACCTGCTTCGCCGACCCTCGCTATGGCGACGGGGCGGTCTCTGCCAGAGTGAATCCCAGGAGGGGGAACTTCCACCCATTTTGCATGAGATTTGGCTTACTCTTGAACATAAACTATATTGACAAGACCGCTATCAAGGTATATTATAACAAGGCTTGAGAAAGGAAAGAATCTGAGCCTCAGGTAGCCAGCAAATACTCCCTTTATGGAGGAGAAACAGATGCCGAAGGTAATCGGGATAGACCTAGGGACGACGAACTCCGTGGTGGCCGTGATGGAGGGCGGGGATCCGGTGGTGATCACCAATGCCGAGGGGGGCAGACTGACCCCGTCGGTGGTGGCCTTCACCAGGAGCGGAGAGCGACTGGTGGGCCAGATGGCGAAACGCCAGGCGATCATCAATTCGGAGAATACCGTCTATTCCATCAAGCGCTTTATGGGCCGCCGCTTCCAGGAGGTCGAGGCGGAGCGCAAGATCGTTTCCTACGAGGCGGCGCCGGGCCGCAATGACATGGCCGTGGTGAAGATTCCCATCCAGGGGAAAGATTACACGCCGGAAGAGATTTCGGCCATGATTCTGCAAAAACTGAAGAGCGATGCCGAGGCTCACATAGGAGAGCCGGTGAAAAAGGCGGTCATAACTGTGCCGGCCTACTTCAATGATGCGCAGCGCACCGCCACAAAGACCGCCGGGGAAATCGCCGGCCTGGAAGTGCTGCGCATCATAAACGAGCCCACCGCGGCCTCGCTCGCCTATGGTCTGGAGAGGAAGAAAGAAGAGACCATCCTGGTATGGGACCTGGGAGGCGGCACTTTCGATGTCTCCGCCCTGGAGGTGGGGGAAGGGGTCTTTGAGGTCAAGTCCACCAATGGCGATACCCATCTGGGTGGAGACGACTGGGATGAGCGGATCGTGAATTACCTGGCGGAGGAGTTCCAGAAGAGCCAGGGGATTGATCTGCGCAAGGATCGTCAGGCTCTCCAGCGGCTGCGGGAGGCGGCGGAGAAGGCGAAGGTCGAACTTTCCTCCACGGTCCAGACCTATATCAATCTCCCCTTCATCACCGCTGATCAGACGGGGCCCAAGCACCTGGACATGAACCTGACCCGGGCGAAGTTTGAAGAACTGACGGCGGATCTGCTGGAGCGGGTGATTGGGCCCTTCCGCCAGGCTCTTGCGGATGCAAAACTGGAGGCCTCGGACCTGGACGAGGTGGTTCTGGTGGGCGGGGCCACCAGAATGCCGGCAGTGCAGGAACTGGTGCGCCGGCTCACCGGCAAGGAGCCTCACAAGGGGGTCAATCCGGACGAGGTCGTGGCCGTGGGCGCGGCGATTCAGGCCGGGGTGCTCTCCGGCGAGGTGGGAGACATCGTTCTCCTTGACGTGACCCCCCTGACCCTGGGAATCGAGACCCTGGGCGGAGTGATGACGAAACTGGTCGAGCGCAATACGACCATCCCGACCCGCCGGAGCCAAATCTTCACCACGGCCGCGGACGGCCAGACCGAGGTGGAGGTGCATGTTCTCCAGGGCGAGCGGGAAATGGCGCGCGCCAACCGCACTCTGGGCCGCTTCCATCTGACCGGCCTTCCTCCGGCGCCGCGGGGGATTCCACAGGTAGAGGTCACCTTTGACATTGACGCCAACGGCATCCTCAATGTCTCGGCCAAGGATTTGGCCACAGGCCGGGAGCAGAAGATAACCATCACCGGCTCTTCCCAACTGGACAAGGGCGAGGTGGAACAGATGGTGCGGGATGCTCAAGCGCACGCGGAGGAGGACCACCGCCGCCGGGAGGAGGCGGAGGCGCGCAACCGCGCGGATGCGCTGGTTTACAGCACAGAGCGAAACTTGAAAGAACTCGGAGACCGGGCGCCGGCTGATATGAAGGTTCAAGTGGAGCGGGCGCTGGAGTCCGTGAAAGCCGCGCTGAAGGAGAGCGATACGGCCCGAATCCGGCAGACGACGGAGGAACTGGAGCAGGCTTCCTACAAACTCTCCGAGATCCTCTATCAGCAGGCGGCCGCGGGAGGGCAGGCCTCGGGCGCTTCCCAGGGCGGAACCCAACCTCCACCGTCTGAAGGCGAGGGTGGAGACGGGGGAGTGATTGACGCCGAGTTCAAGAAGAGCGATTAGACGGGAGGGCGGGGATGAACTTCATGCGCTGGGATCCTTTTGTGGATTTGCGAACTTTGCGGGAGCGGGTGAACCGGCTCTTCGAAGAGAGCCTCTCTCACTCCTCATTGCAGGAGCCGGTAATCCCCCGCACCTGGGCGCCGGTGGTGGATATTTATGAGGCCCCGGAGGCCCTTGTCGTGGAGGCTGAACTGTCCGGGATGAAGCAGGAAGAGATAGAGATTGAATTGACCGGAGATACCTTGACGATCAAGGGGGAGCGTCGTCCGGAGGAGGGACGGGAGTTCCTCCGCCAGGAGCGCAACTACGGCCCCTTCCAGCGCGCCTTCACCCTGGGGATGCCGATAGACCAGGCCGGGGTCAAGGCGCGCTATCGAGAGGGCGTGTTGGAGATAACCCTCCCGAAGGCGGAAGAGGCGCGGCCCAAGCAAGTGAAGATTGATGTGGGTTAGCCGCTCTTCCCGGGATGAGAAGGAATGAACGGGAAAGACTATTACGCCATTTTGGGAGTGGGCCGCAAGGCCACCGAGAAAGAGATAAGACAGGCCTATCGGCGGCTGGCGAAAAAGCACCATCCGGATAGAAACCGGGGGGATAAGGGCGCGGAGGCGAAGTTCAAAGAGATAAACGAGGCCTACGGCGTGCTGAGCGATCCGGAAAAGCGCTCCCAATATGACCAGTTCGGCCGCGTGGGCCAGGCCTGGCAGCAGGCCGGCGGGCCCCAGGGCCACTCCCATGCCCACTCTCAGAATGCGGGGCCGGGCTTCGATTTCGGCAACCTGGGAGACCTTTTTGAGACCTTCTTCGGAAGCCCGCCCAGGGCGGGCGCTCGCCCTGGAACGGGAGGAGGAAGGCAAGATCTCTCCTACCCGGTGGAACTGAGCCTCCAGGAGGCTTACACCGGGGCCACCAGGGTTATCGAACTCAACCTGCCGGAGAGCTGCCCAACCTGCAAGGGACGGGGAGCAACCCGGGAGGGGCTTCGCACCTGCCCGGCCTGCGGAGGCAGTGGCCAGCCTTCCGGCCGAAGGGGTTATTTCACCCTCACGGAGGTCTGCGACCAGTGTGAAGGCCGGGGAGAAGTGATCGTCCGGCCCTGCCAGAACTGCCGCGGCTTGGGCCGGGTGCAGAGGCCTCGTCGGCTGGAGGTGAAGATTCCTGCAGGGGTTGCCGAGGGACAAAAGATTCGGGCCGCGGGGCAGGGCCCTGGAGGAGGAGACCTCTTCCTCGTCGCCCATCTCAAGGCGGATCCGTTTTTCTCCAGGAAGGGAGATGATCTCTGGTGCGAAGTCCCGATAACCTTCGCGGAGGCGGCCCTGGGCGCGGAGATCGAGGTGCCGACCTTGAACGGCAAAGTGAGAGTTGCGGTTCCAGCGGAGACCTCCTCCGGCCAGGCGCTTCGGTTGAGCGGCCTGGGTTTTCCCAAACTCAAGGGTCCGGGCCGCGGCGACCAGTATGTGAAGGTTCGGATAGTGGTTCCCAAGCGGCTGAATCCGGAGGAGAAGGGACTGATTCAGCAGCTGGGCGCCCTGCGGCCGGAAAAACCTCGCGGTTGATTCTTGGTGAAAGGAGGCAAGGGGAGAGAGAGTAGGTTCCGGTTCTCAACTCTGGGCCCCTAATCAAAATGAAGAGACCGTCGCTGGACGAACCCGTATATATCATCAGCATCGCGGCTCGCCTTGTGGGGATGCACCCCCAGAGCCTCCGGCTCTATGAGCGCAAGGGCTTGATCCGGCCGGTGCGCTCCGGAAGAAAACGCCTCTATTCGGAGCGAGATGTCGAGCGGCTGCGCCGAATTCAGCAGCTAACCCAGGACCGGCGGGTGAATCTTGCCGGCGTGCACGTGGTCTTTGAGCTGCTGGAAAAGATGGAAACCCTGCGCCTGCAAATGGAGGCGCGCATGGAGCAAATGGAGGCGGAACTGCGGGACTTGACAGAAGCGAAATAGGAGCAGATTGTGAAACCTATTCTCCGCAGATGAACGTAGATTGACCTGGAAAACGCATAGACAACTCTGTAGGGGCGCATTGCATGCGCCCGCTCTTCGGGCGATTAGTAAATCGCCCCTACGGCCTCTAGGGGAAGGATATGTCAGATAATGTCCATATCCCTCTATATCACATGCTTTTTGAAGTCGCGAAGGAACTGCGAAATAAGGCAACGGACCCGCGCTCGTGTGCCGGGAAACCTAGCTGGCATGAAATGAAGTACTCTGCCGGAGCAATTTTCTTTGCTTGTGCGTGCCTTGAGTCGTGGGCCAATGCTCTGGTCAATGACCGCTCTCTCGTGAAAAACGATGGCTCGTTCAAGTGGTCCCACGGACGGACAGTCCAGGAACGGCTTGCGGAACTTCAGCGCACCGAAGTTCGGGGAAATAGGAAGGGGTGGGAGGTACTCTCCTTAAGAAAAAAGTGGCTGAAACTGACGGAGATTATCGATCCACAGGGCCGCGCAGCATTCAGGGAGTTGCAAGAGCCGTTCTCTGGGTTCGCTGAACTGATAGATATTCGTAACAAGCAGATCGCGCATCACAAGGCGGAAATCGCCACCGATCCTTCTACGCTGCCCGAGGTGAGTCGTTTGACGGCGGATTGGGCAAAACGTGCGTGCGAAATTGTTGTCAAGATGTGTAATGGCATTGAAAAATACGGAGGCGACGCGGCGTCGTCCGTTGCCTGGTGGTGTCGTGACCCTTGAAAAACAGAATCTGAGAGCAGGGGCTGAATGTTGAATAGCATGCAACCGTGGAGAATGGCATTGGAGCGCTTTGTGGCGGAGTTGCGGGTGCTTTATGGGGAGCGGCTGCAACAGGTCATATTGTATGGCTCCCGGGCCAGGGGGGATGCGGAGCCGGAGGCGGATATTGACACCCTGGTCGTGCTGCATCCGCTGACCGATTTTTGGCAGGAATTCGATCACATCAGCCCTATCGCCAACCGGATTTCGCTGGAGTTTGATGTGGTAATATCGGCTCTGCCGGTGGAGGCGGAGGAATTCCAGCACAGGCAAAGTCCGCTGCTGATCAATTGCCGGCGGGAAGGGGTGGCAGTCGGATGAACCCGGAGGTGGCGGAACTAATCACAAAGGCCAGGCGAAGCCTTGCTGCGGCGCGCAGATTACATTTTGTATCCACAAGAGAAGGCCTCTGGGCTGCTGGAGAAAGCAGAGGTTTTCGTTAATGCTGTTTTTCATAATTCACGCGGTGTTTTTGAAAAAGAGGTTTTCCTGTGTAGGGCGGGGTTTCCAAACCCCGCCGCTGCCGGAAAATCCTCTTTTCGGCGGGGATCGGAGTCCCCGCCCTACACCAAAAACACAACCCTTATTTCGCAAAAAAGCATTGACACGGTTGAGGCGTATCTGAAGCAAGGGCTGTCATAGCAAGGGGGAAGAAGACCCCTCATCCCAGAGACTCGTCCTGAGCGCAGCGGGCACAGAGGGAATAGAGAAGATGGACTTCAGCAAGTTTACTGATAAGGCGAAAGAAGCGCTGGCTCTTTCCCAGCAGGTATTGACGCGCTATCAACACACCCAACTTGACCTGGAGCACCTGCTGCTGGCACTTCTGGAACAGCCGGAGGGCGTGACCGGAAGAATATTGGACAGGCTGGGGATTGATCGTGAGCGCCTGCAGCGTTCGGCCGAGGTCTTGTTGGCGCGCGCTCCCAAGGTGACAGTGCACGGAGGCGCCGGTCAGATTTACGTTACCCCGGCTTTTCAGCGGCTCCTGGAGGAGAGCGCCTGGCAGCAGGCGCAGAGGCTCCACGATGAGATGATTGCCGTGGAACATCTCTTCCTTGCCCTGCTGGCGGAGAGCACCGCGCCCGCGGGCCGGCTTCTGCAGGAGGCCGGCGTCACCCAGGAGGCAGTTGACCGGGTGCTGCTGGAGATTCGCGGCGGCCACTCGGTCCGGGATGAAGGCGCGGAAAGCCGCTACCAGGCGCTGGAACGTTTCAGCCGGGACCTCACGGCCCTGGCGCGGGAGGGCAAACTCGACCCCGTGATAGGCCGCGAGGCTGAGATTCAGCGGGTCATTCAGGTTCTCTCCCGCCGCACGAAGAACAATCCCGCGCTCATCGGCGAGCCTGGAGTTGGAAAGACTGCGGTGGTGGAAGGGCTGGCGCAGAAGATCGCCGCAAACGAAGTGCCGGCAACGCTGAAGGGAAGGCGCGTTCTTGCTCTGGACCTGGGCGCGCTGGTGGCCGGCTCCAAGTTCCGGGGGGAATTCGAGGAACGCTTGAAAGCGGTGATGGACGAAATTCGCAAAGCGAAGGGAGAGATGATCCTCTTCATAGATGAACTCCACACCGTGGTGGGAGCGGGCGCGGCGGAGGGGGCGATTGACGCCTCGAATATGCTGAAACCGGCGCTGGCGAGAGGGGAACTGCAGTGCATCGGGGCGACCACGCTGGAGGAATATCGCAAGCATATCGAAAAGGACGCCGCCCTGGAGCGGCGTTTTTCCCCGGTATATGTTGAAGAGCCCTCGGTGGAGGAGACGATTGAGATACTGAAAGGACTGCGGCCTCGCTACGAGGAGCACCATCATGTCAAGATTGAGGACGCGGCCGTGGAAGCGGCGGCGAAACTCTCCGCCCGCTATCTCAGCGAGCGCTTCTTGCCGGACAAGGCGATTGATTTGGTGGATGAGGCCGCCTCCAAGAAGCACATCGAATCCGTCTATCTGCCGCCCGCCGTTGGAAAACTCGAAAACCAGATAAACCGCCTGGAGGCGGAGCGGGAGGCCGCCGCCCTGCGCCAGGATTACGAGAAGGCCGCCGGCCTCAAGCAGGAGATTGAGGGCCTGCGCCTGCAGTTGAGCGAGGAACAGAAGAAATGGGAGGCGAAGAGAGCCGGAGTTGATTCGAGCGTCGGCGCGGATGATATTGCGGCAATAGTTTCGCAGTGGACGGGAATCCCGGCAGCGAGGATGTTCGAGGCGGAGACCGCGAAACTTTTGCGCATGGAGGAGGAGATCCACAAGCGCGTAATCGGCCAGGAGGAAGCGGTGAGCGCCGTCTCCGAGGCGATTCGCCGCAGCCGGGCGGGCCTGAGCGATCCGAAGCGCCCCCTCGGCTCCTTCATCTTCCTGGGCCCCACCGGGGTGGGAAAGACGGAACTCGCCCGCGCCCTGGCCGAATTCCTCTTCGATGACGAAGAGGCGATGGTGCGGATTGATATGTCGGAATACATGGAGCGCTTTTCCGTTTCCCGGCTGATCGGCGCTCCCCCAGGCTACGTGGGCTATGAAGAAGGAGGCCAACTGACCGAGGCGGTCCGCCGCCGGCCTTATCGAGTGGTGCTCTTCGATGAGATAGAAAAGGCTCACCCCGAGGTCTTCAATATCCTCCTGCAAGTCCTGGAGGACGGCCGCCTCACCGATGCCGCCGGCCGCACCGTGGATTTCAAGAATACGGTTATCATCATGACCTCCAATATCGGCAGCCTTCACACCGAGGCGGTGATCGGCTTCGGCCAGTCGCGCGCCAATGAGTATGAGCAGATGCGCCAGCGGATGCTGGAGGAGCTGCGGGCGGCGATGCGGCCCGAACTTCTCAACCGCATTGATGAAATCATCGTCTTCCGGCCTCTGGGCCAAGTGGAAATCTCCAAGATCGTGGATTTGATGGTGGGAAGAGTCGCCGCATCTCTCTCCGCAAAAGGGATGAAACTGCGCCTGACGGAGGCGGCAGGCGAACTTCTGGCGAGAGAAGGCTTTGACCCGGTCTATGGGGCAAGGCCCCTGCGAAGGACGGTGCAGCGTTTGGTCGAGAACCCTATCTCAAAGGGGATCCTGGAGGGACAGTTTCGCGAGGGTGACACAATCGTCCTTGACGTTCAGGAGGGGAGCATTGTTCCCCGCCTCCTGGTGGAGGCGGGACAAGAGAAAGTTCGCCTCGGCGAATCTGCCGGTGGCATGACTGGAGTTGAGAGTAAGCGGGGCAAGGGATCTTCGGCCCAGGATAAGAAGCCCTCTTAGCCGGATTACCAGGGAGCGAGAAAATGGAACCGCGGCACAGGTTCTCCCCCTTTGAGGGGCTGCATCGTGAGATGGAGCGTTTTTTCGAGAGGACTACGGGTTGGCGGGGCCCGATGGGGCTTTTCTGGGAAAGGATCTGGCGGCCTCGCTTCAACCTTTACGAGAGCGAGGAAGAGATCGTCATCCTGGTTGACCTGGCCGGGATGAAGAAAGAAGAACTGGATCTCCGCTGCGACGCCCGCACTGTCTATCTGCGCGGAGAGCGGGAGGACCCCATTCCATCGGCGGCGACGCGCTGCCACCATCTGGAGATTCCGGCGGGGCCCTTCGAGCGAGAGATTAATCTCCCCAGCGCAATTGATCCTTCCCGGGTGGCTGTCGCTTACGATAACGGCCTGCTGGAAATTCGCCTGCCCAAGGCGGAGAAGATAAAAGTGCCGATTGAAGAGGCGGAATCGTAGAGTCCAGAGTTCAGGGTCGAGGGTCAAGAGTCCAGAGTCGAGAGTCTTTCGCTGAACTCAGAACGGCTAAGCCGCCCATGGCGGCCGCCGTGTCCCTAAGCCCCTTTGGGGCCGGGATGGCGGCCCGGAGGGCTTAGCCAGCGGCCCGCCGAAGGCGGGCCTAGCCACTCACAACTCTTCCCATTGCGAGCGCAAAATGGCAGAGGAAAGAGAAGCAAAAAACGAAGAGCAGCCGGGCTTTGCGGGCGGACGAATAGAGCGGCCGGAAGGCTTTGAATTGCCGGAGGAACTTCCCATCCTGCCGGTTTCGGAGGTGGTGATCTTCCCCTATGCTCCGGTGCCGCTCTCCATAGCCAAGCCGCGCTCCTTGCGGCTGATGCAGGAGGCTTCGGCAAAGGGCCGGATGCTGGGGGTTGTGGGAATCAAGAGAGAGGCCGAGGAGCCGGGACCGGAAGATCTGCAGGAAATCGGAACTGCCGTCGGCATAGTCCAGATGTTGAATATGCCGGATAGCAGCATTCGCGCCCTGGTGCAGGGGTTGGCGCGCATAAAGGTGGGGCCCTATACCCAGACCGAGCCCTATTTGCGCGCCCGCGTAGAGAAACTGGAGGAGGTCGCCGATGATTCGCCCCATACCCAGGGACTGGTAAGCAATCTCCTCTCCCTCTTCCAGAAAGCCGTCAACCTGGCGCCCTATCTGAGCGAGGAGATGTTCATCGTCGCCTCCAATCTCGACAACCCCAGCCAGTTGGGTGATTTCATCGCCACCCATCTGAACCTGAAGACCGAAGAGCGCCAAGAAATACTCGAGACCCCTGCGGTCGCGGAGCGGCTCACCAAACTGACCCGCTTCCTCAACCGCGAACTGGAGATACTGGAGATCGGCTCCAAGATTCAGGCGGATATGAAGGAACAGTTGGACAAGGCGCAGAGGGAGGCCTTTCTGCGTTCTCAACTGCGGGCGATACAGAAGGAACTGGGGGAAGAGGATGAGGTTACCCAGGAGATAAACGAACTGCGCGGAAAACTGGAGAAGGCCGACCTTTCCCCGGAGGCAAAAAGAGAGGCGGACAGGGAACTGGAGCGGCTGAGCCATCTGCATCCCGCCTCTCCGGAGAGGGCGGTTGTGCGCACTTATCTGGACTGGATAATCGAACTTCCCTGGACCAGAGGCACTGAGGACAGGATTGATTTGAAGGAAGCGACGCGCATCCTGGAAGAGGATCATTATGACCTGGAGAAGGTGAAGGAGCGGATTATCGAATACCTGGCGGTGCGAAAACTCAAGCAGGACATGAAAGGGCCCATCCTCTGTTTTGTAGGGCCGCCGGGGGTCGGGAAAACGTCAATGGGCCAGTCAATCGCCCGGGCGACGGGAAGGAAGTTCGTCCGGCTCTCTTTGGGCGGAATTCGGGATGAGGCGGAGATTCGCGGCCACCGGCGCACCTATGTGGGGGCCTTGCCGGGGCGGATTATCCAGGGGATGAGGAAGGCGGATTCGAATAGTCCGGTCTTCATGCTGGATGAAGTTGACAAAGTGGGCGCGGATTTCATCCACGGAGACCCCAGCGCGGCCCTGCTGGAGGTGCTGGATCCGGAGCAGAACCGCTCCTTCGAGGATCATTATCTTGCCATCCCCTTTGACCTCTCCAGGGTGATGTTCATTACCACGGCCAACCTGATTGACCCGATTCTGCCGGCCTTGCGGGACCGCATGGAGGTCATTCCGCTTCCGGGCTATACAGAGCCGCAGAAGGTGGAAATCGCAAAGCGTTTCCTATTTCCCAGGCAACTCAAGGAGAATGGGCTGACCGAAGGCTCGGTGGAATTTCCGCCGGAGACGCTCTCCCGCATCATCGCCGACTACACCCGGGAGGCCGGGGTGCGCAACCTGGAGCGGGAGATAGCCAATGTGCTGAGAAAGATCGCCCGCCGCATTGCCGAGGATGGCGCGCAGGCGCTTCCGGTTCGGGTGCAGCCGGACGATTTGCCTGAATATCTGGGGCCGCGGCGCTTCCGCGGAGAGATAACCGAAGGCGAAGATGAGGTCGGAGTGGCAACGGGTTTGGCTGTGACCGAAGCGGGGGGAGAGATTCTTTTTGTCGAAGCCACCTTGATTCCGGGAGGCAAGGGCAACCTCACCTTGACCGGCCGCCTCGGGGATGTAATGCAGGAATCCGCCCGCGCCGCGCTCACTTATGCCAGCACCCGCTGCCAGAAATACGGGGTTTCGCCGGAGTTCCGTAAAAAGAATGATATTCACATTCACGTTCCGGCCGGCGCCACTCCAAAGGACGGCCCCTCGGCGGGAATAGCCATGACCTCGGCCCTCATCTCAGCCATCACGGGCCGGCCCTTGCGCAAACAAGTCGCCATGACCGGGGAGATCACCCTGAGAGGGAAGGTGTTGCCCATCGGCGGTGTCAAAGAAAAGGTGCTCGCCGCGCACCGCGCGGGCTGTTCGGAGGTGATATTGCCGGAAGAGAATGATCGCGATTTGGAAGAGATACCGGAATTCGTGCGCAAGGAAATGAAGTTAACCTTCGTCAGCCACCTGGATGAAGTGATGCCGATTGTCCTGGCGGATGAGCCCCAGACACAACCAGCAAAGGAGCAGCCGGCCGGCGTAAGGACGTCTTACCGCAAAGCCGCCAAGGGCGCAAAGAAAGCGTCTGAATAGCAAAGGGACTTTCACCGCAGAGAACGCGAAGAGCGCAGAGAAGTTGGTAGCCGCAGGCTTGCCCGCCTCAGGAGGGCTTTCAGCCTGCGCTGATTGAATGGCAGGAGGTTCGCGCCTGCCCAACGAAAAAAACCGATAAGGAGGACAGTAAGATGGCTAAGTTTCTATACTCACCTAACCCAAACAGGGTTCCAAAGTTCTTCGATAAAATCCAGTCCACTGGAAAACCAGCAAAGGTTACCGCAAAGTACTTGAAAGGCTTAGGTTTCAAAAGCGCCAATGACTATTACGTCATCGGGATTCTGAAGGCATTGGGTTTCGTAGATCCGGCTGGAGTACCGACGGAAAGGTGGCAGGCGTATCGTGACAAAGCCCAGGCACGGGCCGTTTTAGCATCAAGCATCCGGGACGCGTATCCCGAGCTTTTT
>Ga0299915_10003235_pt1 | contig 11825 bp, 11 predicted proteins | sample RVTome_13_FD_200263 | JGI IMG/M metagenome (GOLD analysis project Ga0299915, IMG submission 200263) | Soil microbial communities from uranium-contaminated site in the Upper Colorado River Basin, Wyoming, United States - RVT92D227 (version 2) ... | reverse complement strand
TATGTTATGAACCGTATTCCAGACAAATCCGCCTCCGGGAGAAAATATTTCAAGTAATTCTGTAACATGTTTTTTTACTTCCTCAGAAGATTTTCGATTAATCACATTTCTAGTATCAGCTCCACCGCCCCAAAAAGTAATCTCGTCTCCAAACTCTTTTTTTAAAAGCTTAGGTTCCATCCCCTTGGCGTTAATTTGGACCGGATTTAATATATCAATACCTATTTCAATAAAATCGGAAATGAAAGGGACTATTGAACCACAGCTATGTATAAAAATCTTCATTTTAGAATGTTTTTTAATGTATTTGCACATACTTTCTTGGCGTGGTTTAAAGATTTTACGATATAAATTTGGGTTCATAAAAGGCCCCGAATTCTCGCCAAGATCGTCGCCTAAGCTAATAACATCAACGATGTCTCCAAGATATTTACAAATTAAAGAAAGCGTAGTAAAATTGAATTCCATTATTATATCTAAAAATTTTTCGACCTCGTTAGGTCGTCGAATTAAATCGATTAAGAATTTATCCATTCGCCTCATTGTAGCCCCAAATTCGAAGAGACTTAATCCTGAATTTATCACGAGAGCTCTATCGGTTTTATTCTTATATTCAATCGTTCCACTTCTTAATTTTCGCCAAAAGCCTTTCTGATTTAATTTGTCAAATGGGCTTGTAACTAACGCAAAACCTGGATTTTTAGGTAATGCTTGCAAAAATCCGTTTATATTTTCTGGATATTTGTCAAAGCAAGGCCAATATGTTTGATCAAACACTAACGCTGTTTTTGACTTTCTAGAAATAACCGTTCCATCTGGATGAATTACATCCATTGAACCATCTTGATTGTGTCTCGGCATGAACCACGAAGGAAATTGTGCGGGAATCCCATTTACTTCAACATCGTACCAATCGTCGTCATTATCGTTGAAAATGCGACCTAAATGAATTGCATCTACTTCAAAATAATCAAGTATTTCGTCTTCGGGTTGAGCTAATTGTTGAATAATGTCGTATACGCGCGTGTGCCCTTTTTTCATTCCTAAGAAAGTTTTAAAATTATGATAGGCGATAGCCGATATTCCCGTTGTGTCCGTTGAACCAAGATCGATAGGAACTTTGTCCAATTCTTTATGATTTATTGCAGCATGTATCCGCTCTCGTGATGTCATTGTTGGCAATTAAAATTTCACCAAATTATAATCTTTACTAGTCTAATCTTAAATAGTAGTTTTAAAATCTTAAAAACCATAATTATAAAAAAAGATAAATAACCTATTTAAACATAAGGCTATTGGAATGGAAATTGGATTGAAAATAAAATAAATGTTTTTTCAATCTCTCAGGAGCTCAGCCAGAATCATGAATTAGTCAAGGCCAAGGAAGCCCCTCATTCCAGGATACTGCTGTGCAGCCACTTCTTTGCTTATAGTTTCAGCATATTGATGTACAATGCCTATAGAAATTAGCAAACCTGTTCCACTTGTAAGAGCTCCTAAGCTGTCCGCCATAAAGCTCAACAACGCAATAAGAATACCGTTAAGCACAACCAAAGTTGGAATGTATCTTTTTAAAATTCTTTCAATAATTTTTTCCGAGCGTCTAAAACCCGGAATTTGCATGCCGGAATCTATTATTTGCCGGGCGATGTCCCGAGGCGCCAACCCCGAAACTTCGACCCAAACTTTACCCAAATATATACAGAGAAATATAAACACTAATAGATATATTAGCGCTCTCAATGGGTCGTCCACTAAAGCTTCTATGCCTAGCGGGGGCGAAAGATAATATATTATTCCTGATGTGGGCATTAAATAACCTCCTTTACCTGCTCCTGAACTTTGCGCTTCGAAGACTCCTATTAAATCCAGCCAGAAATCGTAACCTTGACCTCGTAATCCAGATTGTGGGCCTGCTATTAATTGGCCGAAAAACAACAGGTTAGCGTACAACGCATTGACTAATATAACGGGAATATTAGAAACGTAAAGCAGTTTCATAGGATATTTTCCTTTAAAACCTCTATATCCCGCGTATTGAAGAGGAATTTCAACCCTTGTGGCTTCAAACCACACTACTATAATTAATATAATGAGCGTAGTTACTATACCTAAGATAGACGGTAACTGACCTCGGATCCACAAATCGTCTATGTTGGTATCGGGATTATCGTCAAATAACACATAAAAAATAGCTATAATAATACCTCGAGGAATTCTCTCTTCCGCTTCAATAAAACTAAACATATTCCAAAAAATTTGACCTGCGACACCAGCCGCTATGAACAATGAGACTCCGCTACCAAGACCCCATCCTTTTTGTAGTAATTCGTCTAATAAAATAATTACAATGCCTGCAAATAGTAATTGCATGAAAATTAATACGATGTTTCGAGCTCCTAATTGATTTGGGGGGCCAAACGCTCCACCAATTATGTATGCTATAGTATTAAACATAGTCAAGAAGACAGAAAGTACTTTTTGAGTGCCGCTGAACATCGATCTATCGTAGGGATCGTTCATGTCAACTTTTATCATGTGGGATCCTAACAGTAATTGCATGATTAATCCAGCCGTTACAATTGGGCCAATACCTAATTCAGTTAAGGTTCCTCGTTGACTTGCAAGGATAACTCTCAACCAATAAAAATAATCGGTTGATTCTTCGAGATTAACGCCATATAAAGGAATATTAGACATGATCAAATAAATTACTAAAACAAGAACCGTCCAAATTAATTTTTCTTTGAACGAAACCTCTCTCTGAGGATTTTTAATCTCCGGCATTATTTTTACGAACGGTGTGAAGAATTTAATAAATTTCGAAACCATAATCTATCAAAATTATTTTTAACTTAGTATTTACTTACTTAACTTTAAAAAAATTAAATTTCAAAAAAAGTTTTTGATTCATAGAAAATTTTTTTTAATTCTAAAATTAAAGGTTAATAAAATTAAGAATTAAAACGATGAAAATAAAAATAAATAATAAAAAAAGTATTTATGTTTTAATTTTAAAATATTCGTTTTGATTAGAACAAACTTCCAATTCCCGTAGGTTCAGCCTCTTCTTTAGCTTCTTCTTCTTTTTTCTTCTTTTTGTCTTCCTTTTTATCTTCTTTTCCTTTGCTTTCAGCAGCAGCAGGAGCAGCAGCGGCCATTACTGGAACAGCTGCAGCAGAAGAAATTATCTGGTCAATGTTTTTTTCTTTTAATCCAGAGACGACCTTAGTAATTTGAGAAGAATCGGGTTCTAATCCCGCTGCTTTTAAAATCTTTTCGATAGCAGCCTCGGTGATGCTTTTTGACGCTTTATGTAAAATTAAAGCGGCGTAAATTGATTCCATATTACCATACCTCCATATTTTTTCTTATTTTTAAATCCTTTTTTTTAATTTTGTATTTTAATTCGTAAATTATTGGTTAATTTTCAAAAAAATTTAATTTTATTTTTCTTTTTCTGGTGTTGTAGTACCTCCAAAAATAATAGAATTTAGCGCGTTCGCACTCGTTACTGCTTTTTTTACATAGTTTTCTGTCATGCTTGTATCGAAAATAGAGGTTTCAAAAAGTAATTCGATTGCTTCTCTATACGCCTTTTGGATCATAGGTTCAATTGTTTCTTTGTCTACAATTCCTAATTCAATGGCTAATTTTTTGGCAGTGAAATACGCTATTAAAAAATCTCTTTGGAACGCTTCCATATCCATGTATAAAACATCTGAAGGGATTATCTCTCCGTCGTGCCACGCGTAAAAAATTTTTATTGTTGACTCTATAGGTTTAATCCCGAGCTTTTTTAAGACTGCGGCTTGCTTTACGTCAACAAAATCTCCTGCTTTATGCGTTTTTGTATCCTCTCTTATCCAAATCGTTTCGTTTTGAATCCTCGTTGGTAGCTTTAATGTCATATTCAATTCCGAAATTACTTGTCCCGTTGGTAACCCCGTATCACCGGCGAGGACCCATACATCAATAGGAGTTATTGAATCTGGTTTAATTGCGATCCTCCAAACGTTATCTGAAAAGATTTTCTTTAACTCGTAAGCGGTTAAATTCGTAAATACTAGAGCAGACTGTCCGGGTATGTTTTTAATAAGATCATCAAGGTTTGACTTTTTTGATTCTTTTTTATATTGTTCAATCGCTCGAATTTGCAGGTTTTTCTTAGACATTCTTATTACAGCCTTTTCCCTTAACACCTTTCTAATTTCTTGAATTTGTTTGTCTTTCACCGTTCTAGTGTCAATTATAGCGATGGTTTTATTATTTTTAAGTTGATCAATTAGATAATCGATTTCTTCTAATTTCCATTGAGGAATTTCTTTTTTTGAAATCATTTTTTTATTTCACCTTCAAATTTTTAAGAAAGTCCTGATCAATTTTAATAGCCTTTCCCATGGTGGTTTTAACATAAGCGCTTTTGAGATTATTGTATTTGTGAGGTAATTGTTCTGCTAAAAATTCAACAAAAGCCTTCAAATTTTCGAAAATTTTGTTATAATCCATAGACTTCTTACCTATTTTTACTTGTATAATTGGTTGTTTTTTGATTTGAATTCGAATTACTTTTTTATGTCTTTCTATCGCAGTTTTTAAATCTTCTATGCTATTCACGATTCCGTAACCGTTTGGAAACGGTTTAGGCATCTTTCCTAAGGGTCCTGCGAATCTGGCAAGATATCGAGCAAATTGAGACATGATTTTTCCTTCTACGATAAAAAATTCGTACTTCTTCACAAACTTTTTCTTAGATTTTTTTTCTTGGCGGTCTAAAGCACCTAATTCGTCGAGATTGAGAGTATCAAGGCCCATTTTTTTTGCTTCTACTAAAATATCCTCGGTTGCGATCACGCAAACGTTTGGCAACTTTTTTGTTATCGTATCATTCGGCAAAAGATATTCTAAGTCTATTCTTTGTTTCGGGTCGTTTAAATTTAGATCTTTAAGATTTGCAATGAAATCAACTGTTTCGTCAAATTTTCTCACTTTTTCTTTTTTATTTTCGATTTTCCAGACAGATAAATCGATCGCAGCGGTTAAAGAACTTTTTAATAATTTATCGTCCATTTTCATTTTTTATTACTCCTCCTTTATTACGTTGTCGTAATGACCTTCGTCAATTCTTTTTTGTATTACTCTTGGATCTTGACCATCAACAGTAACTCCAACAGATAACGCCGTACCTAATATAGCTTTAACGCATGTTTTGAATTTTTTCTCCATAAGAACTTGCCTTTTTGCTTTTGCTATTGAAATAATTTGATCAATTTTTAGGTCAGCAACTTTTTGTTCTTTACAACTCGCTGAGCCCTTTTCGACACCCGCTTCTTTCAGTATTAAACTGGCCGTCGAAGGGGTTTCCACGAAAATTTCGAATTTTTTAGTTTCAGGATCGCATTCAATGCGGATCGGAACCGTTAATCCCTTAAAAAGCATTGTCCTTTCGTTAACAGCGTCAACGACATCTTTAATGTTAATACCAGTTGGACCAACAGCTGGTCCAATAGGAGGTCCACCACTTGCAGCTCCACCAGTTACCAATGCTTTAACAACGACTTTTCCTTTTTCGCTCATATTGAACTCTTAATTTTTTTTTTAAATTGTATCAAATATATCTCTTAAGGTTAGGAAACGCAAAATAAAAAATTAATTTCAACTACATTTTACCATTTCAATATCTCAATATATTGAAACCGCTTTAAATTGCGTCCTAAGTCCTTTAAGAAGATATTTTGAACTTAGTGAGTTTATAAATGTATTTAAATTAAAAAATTTTACGAAAGAACAAGAAAAAGTCAAAAAAAAAATTAATAATTTTCTAAAATCTACAACACAATCTTCGTCCATAATTAAAATTTGTTCTTAAATACTCGTTCGCTAACATATCCATTACTATATCGTAATCAAGATTAACAATTTTAGCAATCTCTTCTATTTCGATACCCGGTGTTGAAATTAATTGGAAAATTTTCTTTTTTGTATCTTCGCTTACTTTACCTTCCATCAATAATAGTATATAAATTCAATTAAAAAAATTTTTAGTATAATTTATATTTAAAAAAATAATCCATTTCGTTAAATAATAAATTAAGGAGTTAATTATCAATTTAATAAAATAAAAAAAAAATTGTTTTGAATATAAATGCTAGATGAAACCATAATTACTAAAGCAATTATCGAATCGTACTTAAAAGAATTCGTTGCATGTTTAAAAGTAGATGTAATTATAGTAGGTGGGGGACCTTCTGGATTAGTTGCCTCAAAGTTTTTATCAGAAGCTGGTTATAAAACGATAATTTTTGAACGCAAATTATCAATAGGCGGTGGGATGCTTGGTGGAGGCATGATGTTTAATAAAATAGTAGTTCAAAACGAAGCAAAAAGACTTTTAGATTTGTTCGCAATTAAAATGGAAGAATTTGAACCCAATTATTATGTAGCGGACGCAATAGAATCGGTTGGAAAATTAACTGCTGGAGCTATTGATGCAGGGGTTAAAATCTTTAATTTAATTTCAGTTGAAGATGTTAAAATTAATAATAAAAATCAAGTTATTGGCGTTGTAATAAACTGGAGCGCTGTTGAGATGGCAAAATTGCACGTAGATCCTATGACTTTTGAAAGTAAATGCGTCGTTGATGCTACCGGTCACGATTGTAGCGTTGTTAGAGTCGTATTGAAAAAAATTCCTGGAGCAAAATTGAATACACCCACAGGAGGTATTATTGGAGAACTTCCTATGAACGCTGAAATTGGAGAGAAAATTCTTTTAAACACTACGAAAGAAATATATCCCGGTTTATATGTGGCTGGAATGGCAGCTAACGCGTGTTCGGGAGGTCAAAGAATGGGTCCTATTTTTGGAGGCATGCTTCTTTCAGGGGAAAAAGTCGCTAAATTAATAATGGAAAAGTTTAGTTAATAATTTCTATGAAATTTAGCGAGAATTTTAATTTTGAAGAGCTTATAGGTCATCATACTATACTTTACGGTAATCATAACACAAAAAAGACTTATTATACAGCTAGATTCGTTCAATTTCTTTTGGAAGCAAAAAAAGTTGATCCTAAAAAGATAAGCATCCTAGATTTTGCTCCGAAATTATTTAAGTTTTTTGACCTTAAAATAGGTGGAAAAATTGAAGACTTTTACCCTTTTAGTATTAAATGTAATAATATTTCGTTTAAAGGAGATATTTTTCCCGTAATTACCTCAAGTGATAATAAAGTAACTTGCGAAAATGCCCGTAATAACTATAAAAGACTACACGAAATTTTAAACCAATATTACGAAAATCCTACGTCCATTTTAATTGTAAACGATATCTCATACTATCTTCATTTAGGAAACAAAAAGTTTGTACAAAAGATCATTAAAGAGTCTAATACTTTCTTTGGGAATTCACATTATGGTTCATCAATGTCAAAAGATTTAAATAATAAATTTATTCGAAGAGAAAAGTATTGCGTAGAATTTTTAATAAAAAAAATAGATTTTGCTTATCCGACGGATTGAATAAAATTATCAATTTTTTTACGATTCTTTTTAAAAAAATTACAATTTTTATAAGAAATAAAAGATTTTTCACTAATAACATTAAAAACATTAAGAATAAGTAATAGAAATAAAACAGTATCCGATTTTTATGGCTAAAAAATTAATTTTATTTGGTGCGCCAGGTTCAGGTAAAGGTACTTTTGCCGAACAAATAAAAAAAGTCTCGAAAAATATCGTTCACGTAAGTACTGGAGATATATTTAGAGAAAATTTGAAAAATTCAACTCCTTTAGGTTTAAAAGCAAAAACCTACATGGACAAAGGCGAACTAGTACCAGACGATTTAGTAATCGAAATTGTAAAGGACAGACTAAATAAAGAAGACGTAAAGAAAAACGGTTTTATCTTAGATGGATATCCCCGAACGCTTTCTCAAGCAAAAGCGTTGAACGATATAACTGATATTGATTTAGTTTTATTGTTAGAAGTCTCCTTTAGTTTAATCAAGAAAAGAATTTTAGGTCGATTCAGTTGTAATAAATGCGGAGAAATATTTAATAAATATACGCTAGAACCGAAAGTAAAAAAAGGAAAAGATAAGTGGATTTGCGACAAATGTGGAGCAGAAATAGAATTCGTACAAAGAAGCGACGATACAGAAGAAACGTTAAAAAATAGAGTAAAAGTTTACGAGAAAAACGCGAAGCCTGTTATAAAATATTACAAGAAGACGAAAAAAGTGAAAAAAGTTGATTCTAGCAACACTTTAGAATTATCTCTTGACGATATAAAAAAAATAATTGAAGCTTAATTTTTATTTTATTTCTAATTTTTATTATAGCGTTATGAAATACAATATTTGCGTTCCCATCCCCGTAAAATCAGGCGATATAGAAGAGATAAAGCAGACAATTAAAAAGATTTTAGACGTAAAACCGGAATTAATTGAATTTAGGTTCGATTATATTGACGATATTGTAAATTTATCACCTCTTTTTTTAAAAGATTTATTAAATTCAATTCCTAAAAGAATATTTTCAATATTCACGTTTAGAGCTAGCTCTGAGGGGGGACAAATCGATTTAGGCTTATCAGAGCGTTTAAAAATTATCAATATGTTGATTGAAGCAAAACCTTCCTATTTTGATATTGAGATGAGAACTGATTTAGAAGTATTAAGAAATATTATAAATTTAACAAATTCCAATGGCGTAAAGTTGATATTTTCTTATCACGATTTTGAGAAAACGCCTTCTTACGAAAAAGCCCTAAGTATTTTTGAAAATTTTAAAGAAACTCTCTTAGAAAATCACATAGTAGATTTTTTAACTTTCAAAAAATTAACTTACAAATTAATCTTTAATGCTAAAAATTTTGAAGATAACTTAATTCCCATAAAATTGTGTAAGATTATCTCAGAAAAAGAAAAGGATCAAGCTATTATTAGTTTTTGTATGGGCGAATTAGGCATTTTGTCGAGAATATTATGCGTAAAGTTCGGTTCTTTTCTAACGTTCGGTTCTTACGAAGAAGAAACTGCACCTGGTCAAGTTAACGTAAAAATTATTAGAGAAATACATCAACTCTTATTTACTGACTAGAACTAATCTTTGAGATATTATAATTTAACAATGTTTAAAGGGAATTTAATAAGAAAGGTTGAAAAAAATTGAACAATTTAAATATTGTACCTAAACCTGCTAAAATTATAATTAATGAAGGAGAATTTCTTTTTAACAATAATATAGCAATATTTTCCGAAGATAAATTAAAAGCTTTAGCAATTTACTTAAAAGAAATACTTTCGCAAGCAACAAGCTTCGAATTTGCTGTTAAAGAAGTTACCAAAAAATTCAAAGGAAAAGATAACGCAATCACGCTTGAATTATCAAATATTAACTTATTAAATCCAGAAAGTTATACTCTCGAAGTAAATTCTAAAAACATTAAATTAAAATCTCAAACTCCGTCTGGAATTTTTTATGGGATTCAAACGCTAAAACAACTATTACCACTTGAAATAGAAAAGAAAGGAGATAAGTTAGTAGAATTATCAGTTCCGTGCGTAAAAATAGAAGATTTCTCTCGCTTTCCTTGGAGAGGCTTCATGTTAGACGAATCAAGACATTTTTTTGGCAAAGAACTAGTAAAAAAAATTCTAGATATTATGTCTTCTTTAAAATTAAACGTATTTCATTGGCATATAACAGACGATCAAGGTTGGCGCGTTGAAATAATTAAATATCCGCTTCTTACCGATATCGGTTCCAAAAGGGAAGGAACGATAACAAGAAACCGAGAATTAGACGGAATTCCAATTTCAGGGTATTATTCTCAAGAAGATGTAAAAGAAATAATTGAATACGCTACTCAACGATATATTAATATCGTTCCTGAAATTGATGTTCCCGGTCACACAACTGCTTTACTTGCATCGTATCCGGAACTAAGTTGTACGGGAGGTCCTTTTGAAGTTAGCACGCGTTTTGGTATTCATAAAGAGGTTTTATGCGTAGGAAAGGAAAATACTTTTAATTTTGTTATCGATGTTTTAAAAGAAATTATAGAAGTTTTTCCTTCTGAAATTATTCATTTGGGAGGAGACGAAGTATCTACAAGACGATGGAAAAAATGCGTTGATTGTCAGTCTCGTATTAAAACCAACGGTCTTAAGGACGAAAGGGAACTTCAATTCTATTTCACGAATAGAGTTGCTAATTATTTAGCTTCTCGTGGAAAAAAATTAATGGGTTGGAACGAGATTTTAAACAAAAATCTAAGTATAGACGCTATTTGCCAATTTTGGTTTGGTGACTTCGATCTCGTTTTGGAACATATAAAAAACGGTAGAAAAGTGGTAATGTCGGATAGGAGCACTGTTTATCTTGATTATTCTCATATCAATTTACCGCTAGTTAAAACCTACGAATACGACCCTATTCCGATGGAGTTAGAAGAGAAATATCGTAAAAACATCTTAGGAATTGAAGCCTGTTTGTGGACAGAATTTGTTTCTGATTCCAAACGAGTAGAGCGCCAAGCATTTCCACGCTTAATTGCTATAGCAGAAACAGGTTGGAGTCTAAAAGAGAATAAAAATTTTGAATCGTTTAAAAATAGAGTAAATTCGTTTCTAAAAAGATTAAATTATAGAGGAACAGACTATAACCTTTCAGAAATTAATTAAAAATTTAAATTCCTTTTTTAAAATTTAATAATAGCACATTTTTAATTACTAAAATAGAGTACTTTAAAGCTTTTTTTTAAAAATTAATGTTAAGATGATTGTAGCGCTAATTTATTTTTTATTGAATTTAGTTCTTTTTATTCTTACCATTATTTTTTATGTTTTTCGCAATAAGGAAAAAGAAAAAAACATAATAGGTGAACTGAGAAAATATTCAATAATAATGTATCTTATTGTATTTCTATTTGGAATTTCAATCGTTTATTTTTGTATAAATTTAAAAATTATTACGGGAAAGTCTGAATCTTTTTCAAATTCGTTTTTTTTCACATTTGCAGTTTTAATGCTAATTCTATCGTTAGTATTTTTTAAAAATTCTTTCCACAATCCAGAAAAAAAGTATTTTATAGAATTGTACTATCCTTCTTTGATTAAAAGCAAAAAAGGAACAATTAATATGGGTAAAATTATTTATAAAGATAACATAAAACATCCTTTTAATCTTAGTTTGGACGATTTAGCGCAACATATGTTCGTGTGCGGTTCAACTGGTTCTGGAAAAAGCAATTTTTTACAATATATTTTACTCAATATTTCCAAAAAACATAACAATCTCCCTTTTTTAATAACTGAATTTAAAGGTGAGTACGCGTTTTTACAGAAAGAGATGCAAGATCTGCTTATCCTTAAACCTGGCGAAAATTTCAGCATTAATATTTTCGATCCCGAGGGATCTGATGCCGAAATTCACGCAGAACGAGTTTTTCAAATATTTAACAGCGGAGGTTTTTTAGATGGAGTAGAATATTCTCCACAAATGGAAAGATGTTTTATCGACATTTTAAAAGAAGTCTGCCCTAATTCCGAAAAAAGAAATTGGGACGATTTTTTTAAAATTATTTCTAATTATACAAGAAAAACTACTGATCAAACCATTAAAAAGAGCCTATTAGCGATAGAGAACAGAATTCGAAGGTATTCTTTAGGTACATTAAAGGATATTTTCTCTAAAAAAACTGGACTGACCGTAAAACAATTGTTCGTGCACAAAATCCTTTTAGATTTAAGTTCTATTATAAGATTAGGCGGGGAAAAAGAAGACGCTTTATTTTTTCTTAATATGATTTTAAAATATTTG
>Ga0299915_10003234_pt1 | contig 11826 bp, 10 predicted proteins | sample RVTome_13_FD_200263 | JGI IMG/M metagenome (GOLD analysis project Ga0299915, IMG submission 200263) | Soil microbial communities from uranium-contaminated site in the Upper Colorado River Basin, Wyoming, United States - RVT92D227 (version 2) ... | reverse complement strand
TCGAGGCCCGGGACCTGAAGGAATTCGCGGCGGCCCTGCGGCGCGTCCCCATCGCCTCGATCTTTTTCCACATGTTCAACGCACGGTTGCAGATGGAAAACGGGCGGAACGAATTTTCCCGATGGCTCAAAGACGCCTTAGAGGAGGAGGAACTGTCTGCCGAGATCGGCGCGCTCGACCCTTACACGCAGAGCATGGAAAATCTGAGATCCCGGCTCATCCGGCTCGTCGAGCGGCGCCTCGGGGAGGTCGACCGTGGCTGAGATCCGGGACTACGAGCCGATCGTCGGCCGTGCCGTCATCGCCGACCTGGAGCGGATCGCATCCCGGCTGGCCGGGCGGACGATCCAGAACGTCAATTCCACGGCCGTCGGCGGAGGGGTGGCGGAAATTCTCATCCGGATGATTCCGCTCCTGCAGAACCTCGGCGTCGCGGCGCGCTGGAATGTCATCAAGGGCAACGAGGCGTTTTTCCGGATCACCAAAAAAATGCACAACGCCCTGCACGGCGCGCCGACCGTTTTCCTACCGGAGGAAACCGAGCTGTTTCTCGAGACGAACCGATGGAACGCCGAAAACCTGGACCTCGACGGGGATATTATATTCATCCACGACCCCCAACCCATCGCGCTCATCACGCAAAAGAAGGCGGCGGGCCAGAGGTGGATCTGGCGATGCCACATCGATTTTTCTAATCCGGACGAGTCGACCTGGGCATTCCTCAAAACGTACGTGGAGCGGTACGACGTCGGGATCTTCTCCGCCCCTTCCTTCGCCCGCGACCTGACCATCCCCCAGGCTTTGATCTCGCCGTCCATCGATCCCTTGAGCGATAAAAACCGCGAACTGCCGCAGTCGACCATCGACGAGGTCCTGGCGAAGTTCGCGATCGATCCGGGCCGCCCGATCGTGGCCCAGATCTCCCGCTTCGATTATCTCAAGGACCCCGTGGGTGTGGTCAGCGTGTTCCGCCAGGTCAGGAAGTACGTCGATGTCCAGCTCGTTCTGGCCGGCAGCGGCGCCACCGACGATCCCGAGGGCGAGCGGGTTTTCTCCGAGGTCCGTGAGGCCGTGGCCGGGGACAAGGACATCTTCCTCCTTCTGCTGCCGCCTGGAAGCGACATCGAAATCAACGCCCTCCAGCGGGCCTCGTCCGTCATCCTTCAAAAATCTCTGCGCGAGGGATTCGGGCTGACTGTATCTGAGGCCCTCTGGAAGGCCAAACCGGTCATCGCCGGAGCGGTCGGCGGAATCCCCCTCCAAATCACCCACAAGTACTCGGGTTTGCTGACCCATACCCTCGAGGGCACGGCCTTCGCCCTGAAACAGCTCCTGCAGGATCCCGCCTATGCGAAAAGGCTGGGCGAGAACGGCCGGGAGCACATCAAGAAGAATTTCCTCATAACCCGGCACTTGAAGGACTATATGCTGCTTTTCCTGTCTCTCGACCATCCGGGCGAGAACGTCGTCTTTTTATAACCCGGCTCCTCATTTCGTGATGGGGGATATCGGTTCCTTTTTTACGGAAGGAAAAGCCACACCGCGCAGAAAGGCAAATTCCCTTGCTTCGTTTTGCGATTAATCTCCGGGGCTTTACTATCGGAGGAGGGATTCTGCCGGTCTCAATTGACGAAGGAACTCTTCACAGGGCAGACAGAGGATTCCCCGGCGCAAGAGCCGATCTTCCCCTCTATAGAGGAAAAGCGCCCTGCATTCCGGATAATCCGCCACGAACGTTCGCAGGGAGCGCAGGTCCTCATCGCGGACCTTTGAGGTATTCTTGACCTCGATGGCCCAAAATTCGGAGGGGCCATAGAGAACAAAATCGACTTCGACGCCCGCCCGGGTTCTCCAGAAGGAGATCTCGAAGGGATTTCCGCGGTAGGCGTTCCAGGCCAGAAGGTGCTGGGCGACGAGACCTTCGAGCGCATGCCCGTCGATCTCCTCCGGCCGGTCGATGGGCCCGCGGGGCCGTATGGAGCGATAGACGCCGGCATCAAAAAAATAGAACTTGGGATGATCGCTGACTTTTCTCCGCGCTCTTTTCGTAAAGACCGGGATCCGGCGTCCGAGAAGAAGGTCTTCAAGGATTTGGACATAACCCTCCACGGTTTTCCTCTCGACCTCGCAATCTCTGGATACTCCGCTGATGTTGAGCGGCGCAGCATGGGAAAAGCTCATGGCCTCAAGAAACCGGGCAAAGCTGCCGACATTCCGGATGAGGCCTTCCATTTGAACCTCTTCGCGGATGTAGAGGGCGGCGTAACTCCGCAAAACGTCCTCCGAATTCGCCGAGGCCCTGACTAGGGGAAGAAGGCCCGTTTTCAGGGCTTCGTTCAGGTCGAATCTCTCCCCGAGTTCAGCGGCCATGAAGGGGTGCATGGTTTTGAGAAGCGCTCGTCCGGCAAGCAGATCGGCCCCAGTCCTCTTGAGTTTCCGGGCGCTCGATCCGGTCAAGATGAATCGACGGGATGAATTCTCTTCGATGAGCAAATGAACAACCGGAAGAAGCTCCGGAACCTTCTGGATTTCATCAACGAAGATGACATTCTTGTCCGGATTCCCTCTGACGATCTCGCTGAGCCGCTCGGGTTTTGACGCTAGAGTCCTGAAGGTGTCCGCCTCGAGGAGGTTGATTGTCAGGGCTTTTTTGAAGCGGGTGGAGATCCAAGTCGATTTTCCGGTGCCTCGAGGTCCAAAAAGGAAAAAACTCCCCTCCGGGGCTTGGAAAAATCTGTCTATAATCTCCATATTGCGCCTCTATATGGAGTTATTATACCCATTATATCATATCTGTCAAGTGCCAATCCCGGATTCCATCACCCTTTTAGGGAATGATTCCTCCTCCATCGTTAAAGTTCGGCGAGCTGCCTGTAGAGGTCCATGTATTCTCCGGCGGACTTCTCCCAGGAGAAATCGCTGTCCATGGCGTTCCGGACGAGGGCCTGCCAGTCGTGCGGCTGCCCAAATGCGGCTAGCGCCTTCCTCACGGCCGCGACAAGGGCGTCCGGCGAGGCCTCCTTGAACTTAAATCCGTTACCCGTCGATGTTCCCGGATCGAACTCCCGGATGCTGTCGTCCAGCCCGCCCGTGGCCCTGACCACAGGGACCGTGCCGTAGCGGAGGCTGTACATCTGGGTCAAGCCGCAGGGTTCGTATCGGGAGGGGATCAGGAAGAGGTCGCTCCCGGCGTAGATCGTGTGGGCGATCTTTTCGTCAAATGCGATCTTGAGTCCGAGCTGGGTGGGAAAAACCTTCCGGGCTTCCAGAAGGTTGTCTTGGATCTTTACTTCTCCGGTCCCCAGGATTATGAGCCGGACCCCGAGCGCGAAGAGGGAGGGGAGAGCGTCACACACGATGTCCAACCCTTTCTGGCCGGCCAAACGAGACACGATCCCGACGACGGGGGTTTCCGCCCCTCCGGTGAGGCCGAACATCTTTAAAAGCTCCGCCTTGCAGACCCTTTTTCCGGTGAGGTCCGAAGCCTTATAACGAGTGGGGAGGAGCGTATCCGTTGCGGGGTCCCAGGCCGCGTAGTCGACGCCGTTCAAAAGGCCGAAGAGCACCCTGGACCGGCTCCGCAGGAGCCCGTCCAGGCCGCAGCCGAACTCCGGCGTCTGGATCTCGCGGCTGTACCTCGGGCTTACGGTGCTGACGGCCGTGGAATAGAGGATCCCTGCCTTGAGGAAGTTCGCCTTCCCCCAGAACTCCAGGTCGTTCATGTTGAATAGGGATTCGGGCAGGCCGATCTTCCCGAGGACATCTTTTCCGAAAAGCCCCTGGTAGGCCAGGTTGTGAATGGTGAAAAGCGACCGGGTCCCTGCAAAGAACGTATCACGCGCCCGGATGGTCTTGAGAAACGCCAAGGCGACGGCCGACTGCCAATCATGGCAGTGCAGGACGTCCGGAGCGAACCCGAGCCGCTTGATGGTTTCAAGGGCCGCCAAAGAAAAGAATCCGAAACGCTCGCCGTTGTCCGGGTAATCGCCGGCCGCGGTCCCATAAAGGAAATCCCGGTCGAAATGCTCATCCTTTTCTATGAAATAGACGGGGAAACCGTTTCCTGAATGCGTTTTCACACCAAAGGCCGTCTTCCTGCCGCCGAGATCAACTTCGACATGCTCCAGGACGGTCTCGAGCGGCAGGCCCTTTTTCCGGACCTCCCGGTAAAGGGGCATGAAGAGCCTGGCGTCGGCGCCGAGCTTGTTCAGATACTTGGGCAGGGCGCCGGCGACATCCGCCAACCCGCCGGTCTTGGCATACGGGATGACCTCGGAGGCTAGAAACGCGATCTTCATCATCCGGCGATTGTAGCACAAAGACACTCTCTAAAGTTAGGCTATCGATAGGCGTAAGAGGAGGGCATGGAGAAGGGCTGCAGCGACCATGCGGAGATCAGCCTGAGACGAGCATCCGACGAGGGCAGCCGCAGGCCTCCGATGGCCCAAGGCTCCGAGGATGGGTTTCCTTCAGCTCATTTAATCTGCCTGGAGTCTTGGGCCGGAGGAGCCGAGAAGGATATGAGTCTCGGGCGTTTTTTGATCGGAGCGGGAGCAAAGCACTTCCCATGCCCTCATCAAAATAACACGCCCATCGATAGCCGATTGTACCCAAATCGGCGATTTTGGAAAGAACCGACCAGCAGAGCTTGTCAAGACGAGGGCAACCCGATAATATTGAGGACGTGAACGATCGAACGAAGGCTGAAGGATCCGCCGGGCATGCGATCAAGGTGACGGCGGCTGTCATCGAGCGCGGCGGCAAGGTCCTCATCGCCAGGCGGAAGAAGGGCGACCGCTTCGAAGGCCTATGGGAGTTTCCGGGAGGGAAGATCGAAGCGGGGGAGAGTCCGGAGGAATGCCTGCGGCGGGAACTCCGCGAAGAGTTGGGGATTGAAGTCGAAGCAGGAGAATTTCTGTGCTCCGTTTTGTTCGAAACGTCCGGGCTTTCCATCGAGTTGATGGCCTTCAGGACCAGCCTGCTCGCCGGGGAGGTCCGGAGTCATGATCATGATGAGGTCCGCTGGGTCGAACCGGACGACCTGGGGGATTTCGACCTTACCGAGCCGGACCGCCGTGTGATCGCAACCGTCTTTCCCCGGGGGCGTCGGGACGAGGGAACGAAAGGAAGCGCGTCATGACGGACAGGACCGTGGTCCTGGGCAAAGGCAAGGACAAGCCGATCAGGAACCGGCATCACTGGATCTTCTCGGGCGCGGTCGAAAGCCTTCCCGAGGGCCTCATCGACGGCGGCTTGTACCCCGTTTCAAGCCATGAAGGAGCGCCGCTCGGTTACGCCTATTTCAACAGGAAATGTTCCATCATCGGCCGGATGGTGAGCTTCGGTCCCGGAGATCCGTTCACAGCTCTCCGGAAGAACGTCCAAAGGGCGATCGCCGTCCGGAACGAGCTATTCGGCGAGGGGAAGGAAACGAGCGCCTATCGCCTGATCAACGCCGAGGGGGACGGCATCCCCGGCCTCATCGTGGACAAGTATGACACGACCCTTGTCATCCAGATCGCAACCCTCGGCATGGATAAGCTTCGGGATTTTATCGTCGAGACGCTGGTCCAGGAGCTTGGTCCCGCCTCGATCTACGAAAAATCCAACCTGCCGTCCCGTCGGGAAGAGGGACTGGAAGATAAGGCGGGATTTCTCTCCGGAGGACAAGTTAAAAAGATCTTCATCCGGGAGAACGGGTTCAACTTCCTGGTGGACATCGTCGAATCCCAGAAAACGGGCTTCTACCTCGACCAGCGCGAGATGCGGAAGCTGGCCGGGTCGCTGGCCGCGGATAGGCGTGTGCTCAACTGTTTTTCTTATACCGGCGGATACTCCGTCTATACCCTGCTGGGCGGGGCGACCCGGGTGGATTCCGTGGACACGTCGGGCCCGGCCCTCGAGCTGGCGAAGCAGAACTTCCGCCTTAACGGTCTCTCCCCCGAGGAGTACGGCTTTATCGAAGCCGATGTCTTCTCGTTCCTGCGCGGGCCGGTGCCGGGCTATGACCTCATCATCCTCGACCCTCCGGCCTTCGCCAAGCGAAAGGCCGACGTCCCGCAAGCGGGGAGGGGATACAAGGATATCAACCGTCTCGCGCTCCAGAAGGTCTCGGCCGGGGGTTTTGTCCTGACCTTTTCCTGCTCCCATTTTGTGGACGAACGGCTCTTCCAGCAGATCGTTTTCGAGGCCGCCGCCGAGGCATCGAGGAACGTCCGGATCCTCCAGAGGCACCGCCAGGCTTCGGACCATCCGATCAATATCTTCCACCCGGAAACGGAGTACCTCAAGGGGCTCCTGCTCTACGTCGATTGAGGAGGGGATATGGGAACCATCTATTCGATCAGCCGGATCGGGACTTTCGAAGACTGCCGGCTCAGGTATAAGTACCAATACGTGGACCGTCTGAAGGCCGATAGGGAGACCATCGAAGCCTTCATGGGCAGCCGCGCCCACGAGGCCCTCGCGGAGCTATACGGCTTCGTCAAGAACGGAGTCGTCAAGCCCAGGGACTGGCTCCTGGCCCGATACGACGACCTGTGGGGCAAGAACCTGACGCCCGCCGTGAAGGTCGTCAGATCGGATTACACCGAGGACGACTATCGCCGGAAGGGCCGAAAATGCCTCGATGATTATTACGGGGAATACGCGCCCTTCGATCAGGCCAAGGTCGTCGCGACCGAAAAGGAGATCTCTTTTAAATTGAAGGACGGGAACGTCGAGATCTCCTTCAGGGGGATCATCGACCGGCTGGATTGGAACGACAAGGAAAAGACCTACGAGATCCACGACTACAAGACTTCGGGGAGCCTGCCGACCCAGGCGGACGCAGACACGGACGATCAGCTCGGCCTCTACCACATCGCCGTCCGGAGCCTTTGGCCCGGCATCGATCGCGTCAAGCTCATCTGGCATTACCTTCTTTTCAACAAGCGGATCGAATCGAGCCGGACTCAGGAAAATCTGGCCGAACTCGAAAAGGCGATGATCCTCAAGGTCAAGGAGATTGAAGCCTGCACGGATTACCCACCGAAGAAGAGCACCCTCTGCGACTGGTGCGGCTTCCAGGACATTTGCCCGGAGTGGAAGCATCCCGAGGCCATGAAAAAGCTTCCCGAGAATGAATACTTGAAGGATGAGGGCGTCGTCCTGGTGGCCAGGTACGCGGAGCTCGAGGAAAAAAAGAAAGAACTGAAGAAAGAGATCGAAGACCTCGAAGCCGAGGAGGCCAAGGTCGAAGAAGCGGCCTTCACGTTCGCGAAGAAGAACGGCGTCCGCGTCATCGACGGTCAAGGCTTCCAGCTCACCGTCTCGGAGAAGGAGGAGACCTGCGCTCCGATGAAGAAAGAAGACGAGGCGAGATGGACAGCCCTCAGGGACCTCCTCATCAACGAGGGGAAATACCAAGATGTCTCCACCGTCAATAACAACATGCTCAATGCCAGGCTGCGAACCTGGGGCAAGGATTTTTACGAAAAGGTCAAAGCGTTCCTCATCACGCGCGTTACCAAAAGCGTCTATTTGAAGAAAAAGTAAGCCGATTTTCGTGCTATAATCGGCTCGCATATTTAGGGAAAGGAGCATGCCATGGAGAACCGCGAGGAATTGAAGAGATCCCATAAGACCGCTTCCATGATCGGCGTTACGATCATCGCCAGCCTTTTCGTCTATCTCATCGTCGTCGAGGTCCTGCGAACCCAGCTCAAGCCCTTCCGTGGTTTCGCCCCCCTTCCGGAGATGTCGACCTTCCGCTACGTCTTCTACGGCCTCGCCGTCCTCGAGGTCCTCGTCATCCGGCTTGTCCAGTCGCTCCTCCTCAAGCGCGCGCCCGGAGACACGGTCAAGATCGCCGTCCAGAAGCTTTTCCGGGCCTCCATCCTCACGGTCTGCCTCAGCGAGGTTCCGGCAATCCTGGGGCTCGTCCTCTTCCTCATCGGCGGGCTGAATAAGGACTTCTACGCCCTCCTCGCCGTCTCCCTAGTCCTCGTCTTCATGTACTTCCCGCGCCTCTCAAGCTGGGAGCACTGGGTCGCGAAGAACACCTGATGAAACTCCGTTTCCTCGGCGCGGCCCAACAGGTGACGGGGTCCTGCTACTCCATGAAGGCCGGGGGACTGAATATTCTCGTGGATTGCGGCCTTTATCAGGAACGCTCCTTCCTCGGAAGGAATTGGGATCCCTTTCCGATCCCGCCGGATAAAATAGACTTCCTGCTTCTGACCCATGCCCACCTCGACCACTGCGGCCTCATCCCCAGGCTGGTCCGCCAGGGATTTGCGGGAACAATCCTGACAACCCCCGCCACGGCCGACCTCCTGTCGATCGTCTTTATGGACTCCGCCAAGATCCAGGAGGAAGACGCGGCCTTCAAGAAAAAGCGCCATCAAAAGGAAGGCCGCCGCGGTCCTCACGAAGAGGTTCCCCTCTATACCGTCAAAGACGTCCAGCGGGCCCTGCCCCTCGTCAAGGAGATCGGATACGACGCGCCCGCAGCCCTCAATGATCGCGTTTCGGTCACGTTCCATGACGCCGGGCACATCCTGGGTTCGTCCATGCTCGAGGTCCGGGCCCGGGAGAACGGGGAAGAGAGAACCATTGTTTTTTCGGGAGACATCGGCCAGTGGGACAAGCCGATCATCCGCGACCCCTCCGTGTTCAAACGGGCGGATTACGTGGTTATGGAGACGACCTATGGCGACCATAACCACGAGGATATGAAGGACGTAGAGAAACTGCTCTGTGACATCATCGGCCGAGCGGTAGGAGCCGGCGGCAACGTCGTCATCCCCACCTTCGCCATCGAGCGGGCCCAGGAGCTGATGTTCCACTTCGGCCGGCTCAGACGGGAGAAATGCTTTCCCCCGGTCCTCATCTTCCTCGACAGCCCGATGGCCGTAGACGTGACGGACGTCTTCGAACGCCACCCCGAGTGCCTGGACGAAGAGACCTTGAAGCTTTTTCGTGAGGGAAACAAGCCCTTCGAATTTCCTGGCCTGAAATTCATCCGGAGGATCGACGAATCCAAGGCGATCAACGCGATCAAAGGCTCTTGCGTCATCATGGCCGGCTCTGGCATGTGCACGGGAGGGCGGATCAAACAGCACCTTCTCAGGAACATCTCCAGGCCCGAGTCAACCATCCTCTTCGTAGGTTTCCAGGCCAGGGAGACGCTCGGCCGCCAGATCCTCGAGGGAAACCGCCGTGTCCGCATCCTCGGACAGGAGCTGCCGGTCACGGCCCGCATCGAGAAGATCCTGGGGTTCTCGGCCCACGCCGACCGAAAGGCTTTGTTCCGCTGGCTCGACGCCTTGGAATCGCCTCCGCGGACGCTTTTCCTGACCCACGGCGAAAAAGAGGTCCCCCTCAAGCTCGGAGCGGAGCTCGGCCGGGACCGGGGCTGGCATGTCGAGGTCCCGGAATACCTCCAGGAATTCGATCTCGGATGAAGCCGGAAGGTCCCCGTCGGGTGCTTGTCTCAGGCTGATCTTCGTATGGTCGTTAACGCCTGGTTCTTGAAATAATTGATCCTGAACGAATAGGATTTCCTGGGTATCATCATGAAAGACTCCGTGAGCCGGACGCCTATCTCCGCGGCGGGGAGCACGGAAAAGATGAGCTTCTGACCGGAGACGTCCCAGCCTTTGTAGCCCGGGGCGAACCTCTTGCCCGGCCAAAGTCCCATGGCCGGTCCTTCCTTCTTCAGCCAGGCCTCGGCCTGCTTGGAGACGCAAGCGACCGCCTCGGACCCCAGCCAGTCGAGAACAAGGCCCCTGAGCATGTCCCCGCCGGACATCAATCCGGCCACCGTCGCTTCCAGTTCCGGCCCTATGGTGCAAAGACAGAGCGCGGCCTTTTCGGCGTTCAGGAAAATGGGGTGGTCCGGAAGCTCGGCGGAGTCGAGAATGGCCGCCAGGACCCGCGGCCGGACGAGTTTTTTCGCGTTCTCGGCTTCTTCATGGACGATGCGCCTGATCCCCGGATCGATTTCGGCGGCCGGCCTTTTATAGCCCAGCCGGACGAGGACCCTCCGTTCCTCGAAGGAGATCGCGATGTCAGGAGGGCCCCCGATCAGCCGGGGCACGGTGACGCCTCCCGTTCTTCCCCGGCCATCAGGTCCCGGACTCCGGGAGCGAAGGAACGCCCATGGCTTTGGCGTAGCCCAACATGATCTTCCGGAGTTCGACGGCCTTGCCCGCTTCCAAGGGGGTCCCGACGGCCGTGGCCAGCCTTTGTTCGACTTCTTCGGCGGCCCTGTCTTCCATCGACTTCCGCCCGAGCGATACCCAAGCCTCATATGTGTCCCTATCGATCGTCCTGGGGAAGCGGTGTTCTTTCCGGTACCACTGCCGTGTGTGGGCCAGCGAAAGGAATTGCGCCCCCGCGGCCAGTTCTTCGAACTTGTCTAGGGCCAGGATCTCGTCCCTCTGTTCAATGCCACGGACGAGACGGCGGGCCATCCCGCAGATCTCGTCGTCGATGACCAGCTTCTCCAGGCTCTGGGTGCTCTCGAAGTTGAGCATCCCGGGCCCGGAAATGACGTTGATCCCCGATAGGGCCGCGAGGACCGCGCCCATGCCCGTTTCCAGCCCGGCCTGGGAGTCGTTGATCTTGGAGTCGCTCATGCCCATGTAGGCGTGGGTCGGCATGCCGAGGCGCTTGCCGATCTGGGCGTAGGCCGAATCGATCATCATCGTTTCCATGGCCCCCATCGGCGTCGTGCCCTTCCGCATGTCAAAGCTGGCCGGAGAGCCGCCGAAGATGACGGGAGCCCCCGGTTTGACCAGCTGGCAGATGACCGTGCCGCAAAGGTTCTCGGCCACGTGCTGGACGAGCGTCCCGGCAAGGGTCACGAGCGAGGTGGCGCCCGTGAGACCCATGGAGATGAGCTCGCTCGGCTGGCCGGCTCGGGCCGCGTCGATCAGGCTCTGGGTAGTGAGGTTGCTCCATTTGAGGGGAGGGGAGGGGCAGGCATCGAAGATGGCCAGCGGCTTTTTCCGAAGCTCTTCGGAGCTTCCCCGGACGGCCGTCAGCATGTCGCGCATGGCCGCGAAGCCTTCGACCCGGAACGTTCCCGTGATGAACGGCCTGGCCGAGTGGAGGAGCCCCAGGTAAAGACGGTAGGCGTCCGCGATCGTGTGCGGGACGTCGGCGCTGATGAGGGCCGTGCTCTGGAGATCGATGTTCTCCAGGGTCTCGACGAGGCGGTAGAGGCGGACGAGATCGGCGGTGTCCGCCTTGCGTTCAGCCTGCGTCTTGTGGTCCAGGATGGAAACGGCCGCCGAGCCCGGATCGAAGTGGATCTCGTCCTCGCCGATGACATATTCCTTCAGACCTGAGCGGTCATACAATTTGATGACCGACGGCGTCGTGGCGAGGCCGGCCTCGACCAGCCGCCTGGTCAGGTGGACCCTTTGGGTGGAGCGGTCGACCTTCATCCCGGCCGCCGCCAGCAATTCCATGGCCTCGTGGTTCTCGACGAAGATGCCCTGTTTTTCCAGGAGGAGGCAGGCCTCGTCGACGATCTTCTCGATGAACTCCGCGCTCAGGAGCTCGACCTTGGGTCTCTTGGTCTGGATCATGATATTTTCTCCTCGCTCACTTGGCCGTCGCGGCCTTGGCCGCCTTCACCGCCAGGGCGGCGTTCTCGGCGTATCCCTGGGCCCCGATGTCTTCGGCCCACTTCCGAGTGGCCGGCGCTCCTCCCACGAGGACCTTGTATTTTCCGTAGAAGCCTTTTTGCCTGAGCATTTCGATGAACCGCTTCTGGTTGAGCATGGTCGTCGTCAGCAGGGCCGAGAGGCAGATGAGGTCCGCCTTTTCGGCCTC
>Ga0299915_10003232_pt1 | contig 11828 bp, 12 predicted proteins | sample RVTome_13_FD_200263 | JGI IMG/M metagenome (GOLD analysis project Ga0299915, IMG submission 200263) | Soil microbial communities from uranium-contaminated site in the Upper Colorado River Basin, Wyoming, United States - RVT92D227 (version 2) ... | reverse complement strand
GACAAGCTCCAGGGCCAGCCAGCCGCAGCCGCAGCCCAGCTCCAGGATGGGCCCCTCAAGTTTCTGCAGAGTGAGAAAAAGATGGCGGAGGTATGTGTGAAAAAGGACGCCGTATAGCTCCACCCAGGAAGCCTTGCCGAAAGCGGCATACTGGGCGGCATACCTTCTGGAATCCACCCAGCGGGGCACTTCTCCCCGGGCCAGGAGATCCATGGCTTTCTGTCCCCAGAACCTGTCCTCCTGTTCGAGGAGGTCCTGGGTGCGCCGGTGGAGGAAAGACCGTCGGGCTGCGGCCAGGATGACCTCCTCAACGCTGGAGGCCGGCTCGTCCTTGATCAGCCAGGCGGGGACAGCCTCGATGGCTCGCACTATTTCATCCAGGCTCATCTCTCTCTCGGTCATAATCTGTCATTATGATACATCCTCGGGGATAGAATAAAGTCACTTGAGATTTCAAAGAGGCGCTGGAATCGCCCCCTCGGCCCCCCTAGCGGAGGGGGTCAAAAAATCCGCAGAAATAGTGTATGATAATAGGCGCCTAGATGGAGGTATTTATGTCCGAAGACAAGCCCACCGCCAACCCTTCGGTCATCCTCAGGGAAGAATTTGACGACTGGGCCGTCCTTTTCGATCCCGATACGGCCGAAGGGTATGCCCTGAATCCTACCGGTGTCCTGGTCTGGAAGCAGCTGGACGGAAAACATTCCGTGGCGGACATCATCAAGATCATCCGGGATAACTGCGAAGACGTACCAGAAGACGTCGGCCAGCATGCCCACGACTTCGTGGCCAACCTGGTGAGGCAGGGCTTGGCCGGTTACGAGGTTAAGGAATGACCGTGGCTGCCCGCTCGGCGGAGAAGCCCTCGGAGAAGCTCCGCGTCATGCGGACGCCCAAATCCGTGGATATCGACATCACCGACCGCTGCAACCTCCGCTGCAAGTATTGCTATTTCTACACCAGCCCGGCCGATGTCAAGCAGGATCTTCCCCTGGAGGAATGGCTCGTCTTCTTCGAGGAACTCAAGCGTTGCGCCGTCACCGAAGTCTGCCTGGCCGGCGGCGAACCATTCATCCGGGAGGACCTCCCGGACCTTATCCGGGGCATCGTCCGCAACAGGATGCGTTTCAGCCTGCTGAGCAACGGCACGCTCATCACCGACGAGTTGGCCGCCTTCCTGGCCTCCACCGGGCGGTGCAATTACGTTCAGGTTTCCATCGACGGCTCGATTCCCATCACCCATGAATCCTTCCGGGGAAAGGGGACATTCTATCAAGCCGTGGAGGGAATCCGGACCCTGCAGAGGAACAATGTCCCCGCCGCCGTGCGGGTCACCATTCATCGGCAGAACGTCCAGGACCTGGAGAACATCGCCCGGCTGCTCCTGGAGGAGATCGGTCTGCCCTCCTTTTCCACAAACTCCGCGGGCTACCTGGGCCTCTGCCAAAAGAATACGGAGCAGGTCCAGCTCAGCACCGCCGAGCGACAACAGGCCATGAATGCGCTCCTCAAGCTGGACCGAAAATACGGGGGCCGGATCAGCGCTCAAGCCGGGCCGCTGGCCGAGGGGAAAGCTTGGCTGGAGATGGAAAAAGCCCGCCGGGAAGGCCGGGCTTCCCTGCCCGACGGTGGCCGTCTCACCGGCTGCGGCTGTCCTTTTACCAAGATTGACGTCCGCAGCGACGGCGTTATCGTGCCCTGCAACATGCTGAGTCACATCGAGCTGGGCCGGATCAACCGCGACAGCCTCCAGGACATCTGGCAAAATCATCCAGAGCTGTGGAAGCTCAGGGAGCGCCGGTTCAAGCCTCTGGCCGATTTTGAGTTCTGCCGGGGTTGCGCCTACCTCAATTATTGCACGGGGAATTGCCCGGCTCTGGCCTACAACCTCCTTGGCCTGGTGAACCATCCCAGTCCGGATGCCTGCCTGCGCAAGTACCTCGAAGAAGGCGGAAAGCTACCCGAGGAGTTGCCCGGCTGATGGACACAAAGGACACAGCGCCTGCCGAACAAGAGGCGAGTCCTCAAGAACGTCGTTTCCATCCTCTGACTTCGCTTTATTTCTACCTCACCGAAGGATGCAATTTGGCCTGTCGCCACTGTTGGATCGCGCCCAAGTTCCAGTCCGGAGAGGTTGTCTATTCTTACCTGCCCTTCGATATGATCCAGGACATCGTGCGCCAAGCCAAGCCGCTGGGTCTTTCCTGTATCAAGCTCACCGGCGGCGAACCGCTTCTGCACCCCGATATCGTCCGCATACTCCAATTCGCCCGGGCCGAGGAAGTGGGATGCACCATCGAAACAAACGGCCTCCTCTGCACCAGGGAATTGGCCGAAGAGATCGCCAAGTGCCCGGGCCGTTTTGTCTCGGTCAGCCTGGACGGGGCGGACGCCGAAACGAATGAATGGGTGCGCGGGGTGCCGGGGAGTTTCGAGGCCGCTGTCCAGGGCATCAAGAACCTGGTTCAGGCGGGCGTCCAGCCCCAGATCATCCTGACCATCATGCAGCGCAACAGGCATCAACTCGAATCCATCGTCCGGCTGGCCGAATCCCTGGGCGCCGGCTCGGTCAAATACAATGTCCTGATGCCCTGCGCTCGGGGTGAGGACATGTTCCACCGGGGCGAAGCGCTCAGCCTGCCCGAACTCATCGAGCTCGGCCGCTGGGTGGAGAATGAGCTCGCCACCCGGACAAAGCTCAGGCTCATCTTCCACCAGCCGGCCGCCTTCAAGCCGCTGGGCCGCATGTATGGCCAGGACGGCGACGGGTGTTCGCGCTGCGGGATTTTCGGCATCCTGGGCGTATTGGCCGACGGGTCTTACGCCTTGTGCGGGATCGGCCAGCAAGTTCCCGAACTCATTTTCGGCCAGGCGGCCAGGGACAGGCTGGAGGATGTCTGGCTGAACAACCCCATCCTCAAGGAGATCCGTCAGGGTTTGCCCGGAAAAATGGAGGGCGTCTGCGGCGAATGCCTGATGAAAGACCTCTGCCTGGGGAGCTGCCTCGCCCAGAATTATTACAGTCGGAAGAAACTCTTCGCTCCTTTCTGGTACTGCGACGAAGCCCTCAAGCTGGGGCTTTTCCCCACCAGCCGCTTGTTGAAAAAGAATGAGGTCTAAGCGCTTCCCCGAGCCGAAACTTCCCGGCCCGCAGAAACGCGCGGGAACAGTCATGATTACGGACCCGCCCAGCCGCGGCGAAAAAGCGGGCTTCCGGCTGGCCCTGGGCGGGACGGTCTGGCATCTCATCGGCACGAAGGGAACCGAAGAGTGGCTGGCCAAATTCGCCCGCATCCTGGAACTGGAACCCTGGAGGCCGACTCAGGCCGAAACCCGGGAAGCTCGAAGACTCTTTTTCTTGAATGGCCAAGGCTCCTCCTCGAATTCAACCCATGACTTTCTTTCCTTGGCTGCGGCGGCCGGGCTTAGCCAGGAGGGCTGGACCAGCCAATGGACAAACCCCACCCTGATGTGGACGCATCCCGACAGTCAAGATGTCGTCCTGGAAGTCCGGTTTCTGGACACTGACGAGCTGGCCGTGGAAAATATGGCCAAGTCCTGCTATGCCCTATTCCTGCCGGTTTTGACAGGGGGAGGGCTCATCCTGCATGCCGCCCTCATCGAAAGGAACGGTCGGGGCCTGGCCCTGGCCGCTTCGGGCGGGGTGGGGAAATCCACCTGCGCTCGCCGCATCCCGGAGCCCTGGAAGGCACTCTGCGATGACACCTGCCTCATTCTGCCCGATGGCCGGGGAGGCTTCCAAGCCCATCCCTTCGCCACCTGGAGCGACTACCTCTGGAAGCGCTCCCAGCGGACATGGAACGTGGAAAGCCACGTGCCCCTCCAAGCCGTCTTTTTTCTTAAGCATGCCCAAGAAGACAACGCTCAACCCCTCGGCCAGGGCGAGTCATCCATCTATCTCAGCCGTTCCGGCCATGAGATCCTCTCGGTCTTCCTACGGTCAATGGACCAGAACCGGGCCAGATTCCTCCGAAATAGGATCTTCGCCAACGCCTGTGCCCTCCGCCAGACGGTTCCGGCCTATTGGCTGGAGGTGAATCTCGACGGGCAGTTCTGGAAAGAGATTGAAAAGGCGCTGGGTTAATGGTCTTCTTTGCGCTCTGTTACGGAATTTCTTTCTTCCTGTGTTTTCCGTTCGGCGTGGCCAGCCTGGAGGCTCTGCGTCTGTCGCTGAAGAAAGAATACGGCCGGGCGCTCAGCCTGGCCGTGGGAACCGCCCTGGTGAACGGCCTGTGGGCCGTGGTCGCCTTCCTCGGCCTGCGCACCATCCTCCAACGGCTCTCCTCTCCGCGCACCGAAGCGCTGCTGTTGGGGGCGGGAGCGGTCATCGCCTTTTTATTCGGCTTTCTGGCCTGGCGCGATTCCCATACCTATAAGGAAGACGGAGACCAGCCGGCCGGTATTCGTTCCAAAAGGGATGTGGCTCTGCCCATCCTCAAAGGGGCGGCCCTGGGCTTGCTGAACCCGCAAACGGTCGCTTACTGGATTCTTGTCCTCTCCATACTGAAAAAAGCGGGCCTCCCCTTACCCTCCTTCTCCGGCGCGGGCGTTGTGTTCGCCATCACCGTGACGGCCGGATACTGGACTTTTTATTATGTGGTGGTCCGTCTTGCCCAGCGACTCCGGTTCATTCGCCGGCCTCAAGCCCGGGCCCGCCTGGCCCGATTCCTGGGCGCTTTTTTCATTCTGCTGGGCTTGCTGCTGGCGGCCGGCGCCCTGCGGGCGGCCTGGTGACGGGGGAGAGGAATGCGCATCGCCATCTACGCCGGCACCTTCAAAAAGGACCAGGACGGGGCGACCAAAACGATCTATCGCCTCGTCCATTCCCTGCTCCTGGCCCGGATCCAAGTGGGCGTTTGGGGCTTCTCCATAACCCCCCAAAAAAGGCGCGGCTTGGGGCTGATCACGGTCCCTTCCCTTCCGTTGTTCCTCTATCGGGATTACCGGGTCACTTTCCCCTCGCCGCGGGTCATGAGGTCTTTACGGGCCTTCGCCCCGGACCTCATCCACATCACCGTGCCCGACTTCGTCAGCATCGCCTTCTTCCGCTATGCCCGAAAAAACCGAATCCCGGTCATCGCCACCTATCACACCCGTTTCCCGGCCTATTTGAAGTACTTCAAGATGGGTTTCCTGACTCGGCTGGCATGGAAAACGGCCGTCCGGTTCTACCGTCGCATCAATACGGTCTATGCTCCAACCGAAATGGCCGCCCAGGAGCTCAGCTCCCGCGGCGTATCGAACGTTAAGATCTGGTCGCGAGGCGTTGAACATGGCCGATACCGCCCCTCCTTTCGATCAAAGGAACTGAGGAAACGACTGGCCGGGGACCGCCGTTTCATCATCCTGTTCTCGGGCCGGCTGGTCTGGTACAAAGATGTCCACATCTTCGCCGATGTGTACGACCTGTACCAGGCCTATGCGCCGGGAGAAGTCCAATTCGTCTTGGCCGGAGACGGACCTGCCCGCCGGACCCTAGAGAAGCGGATGCCGGATGCCGTATTCACCGGATACCTATTCGGCCGGGACCTCTCCAGAATCTATGCCAGTTCCGACCTCCTGCTCTTTCCCTCCGTCACCGAATCATTCGGCAACGTGGTCCATGAAGCGCTGGCTTCCGGGATCCCGGCCGTGGTGGCCGACCAGGGCGGTTGTCAGGAGATCATTGAAAACTCAGGGGGCGGCCTGGTGGCCCGCAGCGGCGACGCCCGCGATTTCTTCGCCAAGTGCCGGCTTCTTCTCGAGAATCGACACCTCTATGCCGAAAAAAAACGCGCCGCTCGGCGCTATATCAAGGGCCGGTCCTGGGAATCGGTCAACCGGCAGCTCATCAAAGACCTCCTGGAGCTGGCCGGCCGGCCGGCCCTCCCGACCCCAATGCCCCCTCGCCGTCGGCCTTTCCTGGAATGGGACTGGTTCTGACCCGCATTCGAGGCCTCAAGCCAGGAGGAAGATCCTGACCTCATTGCTTTTTTTTGAGCAAGAGCCCCCCCTCTGAATGCATTCCAAACAGTTTCAGAACCTGACCTCGTGCTTTAAGAGGCCTGCCCCAGCCGGCCGAGCCGGGCATTTTTCTACTGTATCTTTTTCAGGCTGATCGTGTAGGTCATCCAGTCGTGATATTTGCCCGTGGTCGAGTAGCCGTTCTGGAGGACAAGATTTTGCCCTGAAATCACGCGCATGAATTCTTGTGACCCGAAGTTCTGCCGATAGGCTTTCTTGCCCAGGAACAACTTGAGCGGCGTGCAGAAAACGCATTGAGAGGGACTGTATTTCGGCCAGGTCAAGGTCAGGCTCTTTCCGCTGACCGACCCCGAGAGAATCGCTCCGGGCAGCTTGGAGATGTCGTACGTGTCGTCGCAGGTGCGGAAGGTGCATTTGTACAGGGTTGCCCCCTGGAAGACCAGTCGGGGCGTGAGCCCGGCTTTGGTGACTTTGCCCGAGTCGAACGTGGGGTTTTTCTTGGGGTTGCGGATGATGAATTCTCCCTCCAGCGTCCAGTCGAATTCCATCTGTATGGGCAGAGTTTTTTCGACGCCGGACTGAGTGTATCGTATATCGGGACGGATGGTATCCTCTTCCCAGCCTTGGACCGTCACGCGCCACTTCTCCCAGTCCGAAGTGAACATGAGCTTCACCGTGGCCTTGACGCTCTGGCTCCCGCTCTCGGGGAGGCCGGAGGCCGTGGTGGCTTGTTTGTCGGTGAAGACCTCCTGGATTTGCCCGTCCTGGATGAGCCGGTAGATGTCCTCGGGCGTGAACCCTGGCTCTCCTCGGCCGTCCATCAGTTGCGTTTCACCACCCAGCACTTGCAGGCCGCCGATGGATTCGTAAGGCTTGGGCACGGCTGCGCTGTTGAATTGAGCCCGGGAAGAGTGGAAGTTGGCGTGGGCGCCTTCGCCCTCGTTCCAGGTCAGTCCCATGGCCGTATCATCCGGTTTCTCCAGGGAGAAGTGGAGGAGGTCGTTGGAGGCAAACGGCTTGCAGCTCCTGCCGTGTGGCGCGCAGGTCACCAAAACAACGTCAGCGTCCTCGAGCGAGGTTTCGATACTGCCTGGACAGCAGGGCGCCGGGCCCTGGATATGAAAACTCGCCAGCTCCTTGCTCTTGGCTGATTTGTAAACCAGCTCGAGATAAGCGGGGTATTTATCGCGGATGCTGTAATTGGCATGGGACGTCCCCAGGCCGGAGTGATGATGGTAAACTTCCTGGACCTCATAGAAAACCTCGACGGTCAGGGGCACGCAGAGCATATACGAGGAATCAGCCCCCATGCTTTCGATGTATTTTTTATTCTGCTTCGTAGGATAACAGGGATCTCCGGACTTGAGCCAGGCATCTTGAGCAGGATCGTCCAGGAGTCGCGCTCCGGGCGAAGTCCTCAGCGCAACGAGCAATGTCGCCGCCGCCAGGGCGGCGGCTAACACGGGCCATCGGAACCGGATTCTGTTGGTCATGACATGTCCCCTTTGATAAAAGCAGCGGCGCTTACCCTTCCGCTTGGGGATAATTTAACACTTCGGCGAGAGGATATGTCAAGCTTCTAGGCCGCGGCGGAAGCATCCGTTTATGTGATTCAGTATCGGTGCCGGAATCCTCCCCGGTCTGTACAATGGGGCCCAAGGGGGCGATTCCGACACCTCTTCGAAATCATCTATTTGGCTACCGGCCGCGGCGACAGGGATCTGACCTTTCCACAAGAAGAAATCCGGCCGTCCCGCAGAGTGATGGTTCGCTGGGCCATCCGGGCCAGAACCGGGTTGTGAGTCACCAGCAGAATGGTCAGGCCCTCCTTCCGGTTCAAGCTCTTGAGCACATGGCCGATCTCTTCGCTCCGCTTGGAGTCGAGGTTGCCCGTGGGCTCGTCGGCCAGCAGGATTTCCGGCTTGTTGACCAAGGCCCGGGCAATGGCCACCCTCTGCATCTCTCCTCCCGAGAGTTCCGCCGGGCGATGACGGGTCCTCTTCTCCAGCCCGAGGGACTCCAGGAGGCCAAGGACGCCGGCCGGGGAGCCGGGTTTCTTGAAGAAGGCGAAGGGCAGGAGAACGTTCTCTTCCACGGTCAGGGTGGGAACGAGGTAGAATTTTTGAAAAATATAGCCGAAGACCTGGCGGCGGATCCGGGTCAGTTCGCTTTCGGAAAGACCTTTCCGGCCGTCGAAGATCGTCCGGCCGCTGACCTTCAGGCGGCCCGAGGAGGCGTTGTCCAGGCAGCCCAGGATGTTGATCAAGGTCGTTTTGCCCGAGCCCGAAGGACCGACAAAAGAAAGGAACTCCCCCGGCCGAACAACCAGCGAAACGTCGTCCAGGGCCAGGATCTCCTCGCTGCCCCGCCGGTAGATCTTGGTCAGGTTCTTAGCTTCGAGGACCGATGTCTGCCGGCTCATGTCACTCTCCCTCGCTCCGGATCGATTCCAGCGGCCGGACCCGGGAAGCGCGCCAGGCCGGGTAGACTCCGCTGACCAACCCGATTACCAGAATGACGGCTATGGTCAGGAAGGCCAAGCCGGAGTCGACGGCCACCAGGCTTCCGGTCGGCGTGTAGGGCAAGAGCCTCCGGATGAGAACATCTGTGGCTTTGGACAGCACCACCGAAAACCCTATGCCCACGCCTCCGCCCAGCAAACAGAGGATGACCGTCTCGGTCCAAATCATGCGGAAGACGTCCCAGGGCATGGCCCCCATGCTCTTGATGATGCCGATCTCCCTGTAGCGCTCTATGACCGACATAAGAATGGTGTTGACCACCCCCAGCATGGCGATCAGGATGGCGATCAGGGCGATGGACAGGACCATGACCTTGGCCGTAGAGACCAGGCTCATGATGGTCTGCTTGACCTGGGCCATGGACACGACCTGGACATCGGGCAGGTCGTAGAGCTTGTTCTCCAGGGCGGTGATGTCGGCCCGCCGGTCGACTTTAATGCCGACCGCCGTGACCCGCCCTTCCTGGCCGAATTCCTTCTGCAGCATGCGCAGGGGGACAAAAATGGTGCCGTCGTCCTGGGTTCCCGAGCGCGTCAGTACCCCCGCCACCCTCAACTCGATGTTCTTATCGAGGATGAGGATCATGTCGCCCACCTCGCGCTGCTCGAGCTCGGCCGCCTCATATCCCAATACGGCCTCATGGGCTTGCGTGTCGGTGAACCAGCCTCCCTGCTTGAATTTCAGATAAGACTTGAGGGCCGGAAAGGTGGCCGGGTCCACCCCAAGGTAAGCGCTCAGGCCCCCGCTCTCGCCCTTGTTCGGGTCGAAGACGGCCTGCATGAGCATGGGCGTGACCTTCTCCACTTCGGGATGGCGGAGGATGTCCCGGATGACCGACTCGTTCATATAGCGCAGGCCCGTGCCGCCCTTGAGCATAAGAGTGGCGGCTTCATAGGGGCAGCCCTTGGCCGCCACCAGGACCTGGAAGCCCATGTTGTCGATATCCTTATTGAGGGCCGCTTCGTAGCCGCGGTTGAACCCCAGCAGGCTGAGCAGCACCCAGGCCGACAGGCCGATGCCCAGGACGGTCAGCGCGCTGCGCGTTTTTTTCCGGAACAGATTCTTGGCCGCCACCTGATAGACGTTGATTCGCCTGGCCATGTTACTCCTTATATCTATTCCCCAGGAGGAATTCATCCACCAGAATTAGGTTCTTTTTGACGGCCCGCAGCGCGGCCCGAAAATCGTCCTCGGCCTGGGGAGCCGGATTCCGAATGGCCGCCACCCGGCTTTCCCCCCGGGTTGCGGCCGTGGTCACGTTGTAGCCGTAGAAATCCTTCAGGTTCAGCCCCTCAAACTGACGGCCGAAAGAAGGATCGCGGAGCAGCTTGGCATGCTGAGAGGTCAATTTCTGGAAATAGAAAGACCGGATGTTGCCCTGCAGGTCAAGGGCCAGGAACACCTGGAGGCCTCCGTAGCGGCCCTTTTGGTTGACGCCGTGGATGTAGCCGATGAGGTCTTTTCCTTTATAAACCTGGTACATGGTGTAGGGCACGTCCGCCGTCTCGTACAGCCCTTTGAACGAGTCGCCCAGACGCGCCTCGATTTGATGCAGGAGCTCCGGGCCGCCTTTTTGGGCCACTGAAACATAGAGAGTCCGGTAGCCGGTGGACTCGGGGAAAAGCCGCTTCACGTCCCGGTCGGGATCGTTGAGGTCGCAGCCCACGGCGGGAAAGAGGGGAATGGCCAAAAGCAAAGAAAGGAGAACCGCCCAGGCTGAACGCGCCGCCGGATGCCTTGAGTTCTTCAAAAGCGTATTCCTTTATAAAAATAGACCTGGAGAACGAAGAGCGTGTCCCTCGACTCCTGGTCGTATTGGACCATGCCCCGCAGCGTCCAGTCCTCCGCGGCCGGGAAGCTGACACCGGCAGCGAGCAGAGCCCGGGGCCGGCCTTCCTTTCTGATGACCATGGGCTGGACTTCGATCTTGAGCCTGTTCTCCTCGAGAAATCCGACTCCCATCCTCCAGAACAAGGCATAAGCCAGCTGGCCGGCCAGCCGGCCGGCCATGACCTCCACCCGACTCTCCAGGTTGTTCCACAAGCGGGTGAAATCGAGGCCCACCGCGGCGAATGGCCGCGGCGTCTCGGAGAGCAGGGTGAGGCCCATGACATCCAGGAGCTTTCCCCAGCCCGCCGAAAATCCAAGGCTCTGGTTGTGCCGGGCCAAAATGCCCCAAGAGACTCTGCCCGCCAGAAAATAATTCCCCTTTAAATAAAAGGGCATCCCGGAGCCGATGGTCAAGGACAATCCGGCCTGGCCCCAGGCCAGGTCTCGTTCCAGGCCTACTCCCCAATCGCGGTCAAACCCAAATCCTCTCATGGACAGCCCCTGGAGAAGCAAGGCATGGTTGTCGAGGTCGGCCGACAAGCCGAACCTGGGCCGGTTGTGACCGGCCCATAAATCAACGAATCCCAGTTTCAGCTTGAGGAAGCCGTTGTAAACCTGGGGCTCCAGGGTCGTCCCGCCCTGGGCATTGACGGTCAGCCTGACTTGGAGGGACAGGACGCCTGTGTCACCGTATTCGTCCGAAAAACGCTGGATATAATCGAACCCCAGGCTCGGCTTCTGCATGGCCTCTTCCGGGCTCAGGGAGTAAAAAACGGCCTTTTGTGCGGCGCTCGAATGCCCAGCCACGCCTTGGGCTTCCAGGTAGAAGAGATAGCTCGAGGCGGCCAGGGGCGAGCCGGCCAGGGATAGGCATAAGAAGCCGAGTCGAAAGAGCTTAGACATGAAAGGCCAGACTAGCATGGAAAACGGGCGTTTCCCCCTTAAGAAAGGTCAAGCGAACTTCCCAATCCCCGGGCATGACGATATTGAGCGGCAACAGATAATCATTCCGTCTGCTGAGCTTGAAATCCTGGTCTCCGGAATCATGCGCTCCCCTCATGGAGGGCATATCGGACCGGCCCTTGATGAGGAAAGGCGCGATCTTATCCCCTTTCTTGCTGAAGATCTGGACCTTCAAGATGACCATGCCCATCTTCGGTTTTTCATTGAATTCATAAGTGAAATAGACCGTGTCATCAATCCAGCACTTCTTCTTGGGCCCCGGCAAGGGCTTAAAGACGGCCGCCTTTTCAGCCGAGCCGGTCTGAACGGTTCGCTCCTGGGCGGCCTGGACAGGCAGGACGATAAAATTCCCCGCCAGCCCCCAGCCCATCAGAATCCCCAGGATCGCCCAAGACAGCCAGGAGCGTTTCTTTCTCATTAAAACCATCGTCTTAATTCCTAGTAATCCTATATATTATAGATAATCGAACTCATTCCCTTTGTCAAGTTTCCTTAACCGTCATCATTATCAAAAGGCCGGCTTGCTCC
>Ga0299915_10003231_pt1 | contig 11828 bp, 9 predicted proteins | sample RVTome_13_FD_200263 | JGI IMG/M metagenome (GOLD analysis project Ga0299915, IMG submission 200263) | Soil microbial communities from uranium-contaminated site in the Upper Colorado River Basin, Wyoming, United States - RVT92D227 (version 2) ... | reverse complement strand
CTACGAGATTTCGCCGGAAGTCCGCGCCCGGATCGGCCGCCGCTGGCGCCGGTACATCGAGCGGTACGGCTATACATCGGAGCCGGCAAACTCAGATTGACCCGTTCGCCGGCGCTTCGCCTGTACTCATGGCGGCGTGTTAACGCCCCATGAGTGCGACGCCAAGCCCGGCTTTGCCGTACTCATACTAAGTCAGTGTGAGTACGGTCGCTCCAAGGAGCTCCGGGCGGGGATGAGAAGCGACACTTTTGTACTCAGCCCCTTTGGCGGAGATGGGGCTGAGTGGGCTCAGGGTTAATCATGAACAAGCCCCGGCCTTCAGGCCGGGGAGCAGTCTTGCAGCACTCATGACCCAGAAACGGGTCATGAGTGTCGATGATTTGACAGGCCAAACCGCTTCGGATATAAATTGCAGGCGGAGGGATAGGTTGGAGGCATGGCCGCCGATCTCCCCAGGGGCGAAAGGGGATTAGGACTTGCAAAGCTCCGCTAGGGCGGACCGGACATAGCGGGGAAATCGGGCTCCATAGGATTTTAGCTTCTTATATGACAATCCCGACAGGTCGAGCTCTTCCAATGGCAGGCTCAACCGCCCCCGCTTCATGAGATACAAGGCGTCCAGCAGGGCCTTCTCTGGCTCGGCGATATCGATGCCCTCGTCGATGCGGTGCCCAAAGAAAAGATCCGCGCGAAGCTGGCGGTACTCCACGGCCCTTCTGTCCAGGTTCGCTTTCTTGGACCGGCGGGTGGTAGCGAGAGTGACGGTATAAGGGATCTGGCTCAGTATTCCGTAACGCGCGAGGGCCGATTCGAACGAAAGATAGGAAGGCCTATAGAGAAGGTTCGCCAGGACGGCCGTGTCCGCCGAATGGATCGAGATCCGGTAGATCCCACGCCGCATCCGCGTCAGGACGCCCTGGCCGACGAGGCGGTGGAGGACGACCAGGAGCGTCTGTCGGCTCTTATAGCCCAGGACCTTCTGCAGGTCGGCCACGGACCAGTAGAGCTTGTTAAATTGGCCGAGCTTTTGCACCAGATAGATGTCGCGGGGTTTTATCCGGTCCATTTATCGACGAGCCTCCAATGGCTGCGCGGAAGATACTTTCTCAATTCCCGCCTCAGGACGGACGGCGGGATGCCCGCCGTATCCGGGTCGAAGTCACCGCCCAGTTTCTCGGATAGGAACCAGAGATCGTAAAGGTCTCGCGGCTGGCGGCGGGATTCGAAGGCCTTCCGCTTGTCCTTGTGCATCCGTTCGAGCGTCGCCACTTGGGCCAGGGCCGTCATATTGGTGACCTCGCTCGAAAGAAGCTTCAACTCATAATCCCGGCCCTGTTTCCAGGGCTCCTTCCGGACGGAGATCTCGATCTTCATGGAGAACGGACGGGCGATGTAGGGGATGCGGAACTGAAAGAGCGCAAACAGGGTATAATGTTTGGCTAGGGCCTCGACCAATGCGGCTTCCGGCACATTCCTGGCGGCGGCAAGACAGGCCCTCTTGAAGTCCTCCTCCGAAATCGGGCCGAGAACGGAGAAATCAAGGTCGTCGGAGAATCGGGGTGAACCGTACGCCAGACGCAGCGCGGTGCCTCCCTTGAAAACCAGGGAATCCCCGATCCGGGATTCGCAAAGCGGCTTCAGGACGGCGAGTTCGAGCTCTTCCCGGACGACCTGCTCAACCGCGATCCCGAGCTTTCGGGAAAGCGATTCGGCGAAAGACCGATCCATTTCAAGTTCCTGTTTAATTAGCGTTTATGTTAATTATAGTTGAATAATACTGCGCCGGATCGGGAAAGTCAATGGAGCCGGCGGCTGACCGTCGATCAGTTTTCGGAATGATCTGCCGAAATATCTATTATCCGGATTACGGCGAACAAGCCGTCCTCTGCCCCCGAACCCCGGGAACCAGTCCCGTCGGTTCCCCCCGAAGCGGGGCCCCCCTCCGCTACGGGGGCTTGAGGACGGCTTATTCGCCTCATGCAAATTGCCACAATCATACGAAAATTGAAAACTGTTCGACGGTCAGAGACGGCGGGCGTGTGAGTGTCGATGATTTGACAGGCCAAACCGCTTCGGATATAAATTGCAGGCGGAGGGATAGGTTGGAGGCATGATCGTCGAAAAGCTGATCCGCTGGCTCAAGCCGCAGCGTTTAGTCTCCATGGCCTTCCGCCTCAGGCCGGCGAGCGAGTTCATCATCTTCCAAGGGCAACGACTCACTCGACGCCAGGTGTTCGCCCGCGTTGAGCAACTGGCGGCGGGCTTGCAGGCGTTGGGCGTCAAAAAGGGCGACCGGGTCGCAACTCTCTTGCCCGCCTGCCCCGAAGCGGTTTATACGGTCTTTCTGCCGTCGATGCTGGGCGCCGTCATCGTTCCGCTGAACCCCTTCTTGGGCGAGCACGAACTGCGCCACATCCTCGCCGACTGCGGCGCCAGGGCGGTCATCACGACTCGGAACTGGTACGGACAGGATTACCCGAAGATGTTGGCCCACCTTCTCCCCGACCTGCCCGATCTCCGTCACGTCCTGGTCCGCGAGGCAAGCGACGGGGACGGCCGGGTATTTCTGCCGTTGAACCAGGTCATGTCCCCGGGCATGCCCTTGCGGCGAACGACGCTCTCCGGCGGCGATCCGATCATCATCTCTTATACTTCAGGCACGACGGGCCGGCCTAAGGGATCGATGCACGCCCACGGCCGGATTTGGGGCATTTTAGCCCGATCGGCTCGCACGCGGCTGGGCCTCAGCCCGCTCCGTTGTCTGCTGCTGCCTTTTTCTCCTTATCAATTTGCCGGAATGTTCGGGATCGTCGTCGCGTTACTGGCCGGAGGCAAAGTCATCCTGATGGATCACTTCGACCCGCAACAGATGTTGGAATATATCCAGCAGGAAAGAGTATCGCAGATTGGAGGTTCCGCGACCATGTACCGATGGTTGTTGCTCACGCCGGGGCAAGAGCGCTACGACCTGTCCTCCGTACGGCGCCTCACTTTTTCGGCAGAGCCTATGCCCTTCGATCTGGCTCAAGCACTCTACGAACGGATGCGGTGCAATCTGGAGAATTTTTACGGCACGACCGAGAGTATGTTGATCTCCTGGACAGGAGAGGACGATCCGTGGGAGCGGGCGGCGAGTACCGTAGGCAAGCCGGTGCCCGGCGCCCGGGTGCGGATTTTGGACGACGAACGACGACCCTTGAGGGTCGGTGAGCGAGGCGAGATCTCCGTCCAGACATCGCAAATGATGATGGGCTACTACAATGACCCTGAATTGACCGCGCGAGTTCTGGATGCGGAGGGTTGGTTCACCACGGGTGACATCGGTTACGTCGGCGAAGACGGCTACCTGCGGCTGGTGGACCGGAAAAAGGACCTGATCCTCCGAGGCGGACAAAACATCTATCCGCTGGAGATCGAGCAGTATCTGGAACGTCACCCGGCGATCCGCCGGGCCGCGGTGATCGGAGTCCCTTGGACCCATTCGATCCACTCGGCGCTCCGGCCCAGCGCGGGCGCCGGCGAAGCGAGCGGCGTAGCGGTAATGGCTTATCTGGAACTACAACCCGGCGCGAAGCTTGAGGTTAAGGAGGTTTTGGAATTTTGCCGGGGCCAGATCGCACCCTTCAAGATTCCGGAGCGGGTGCGCTTTGTGGAACGATTGCCCACGACCGCCACTAACAAGGTGCAGAAGTTCAGGCTGCGCGAGATGGCGGCCCAGGAACTGCGTCCCGATGCCACCGCTTGAACCACTCTCCTTCGAAGCGTTCCGGACGATGTTGGCCGATATGCTGAACGTGGATGAGGCAAAACTCAGGCCGGAGGCGTCCTTTATCACCGACCTGGGTGTGGATTCCCTGCGGCTGGTCCAGGTGCTGTTACGGCTGGAACAGATGGGGTTCAAACTATCCCTGGAGTCGGCCTGGAGGATTCAGACCGTGGGCGACGCCTACCGCTATTATCAAGAGCAGGTCGGAGATGGGTAAGCTCGAGTTGCGCGATTTTGACGGGGACCTCGCAGCCCTGCCGGCTATGGCTTACGACACAATGTTTGAGGAATATGGGCAGGATGCCTGGCTCGACTGGAATCGTCCGGAAATTACCCGGCATTTTTTTGCCGATGTGCCGGATCCGCGCTTCCTCATCGGCGCCTACGACGGCGCCCGGCTGGTCGCTTTCATCGCCAACCTGCCCAGAGCCTATCGCTTCAACGGCCAAACCTATCGAGGCGTCGCTTCGGTGATGATGGCCGCCCACAAGGACTATCGGGGCGCGGCGGTCTACTTGATTTCCGAATGTTTGCGTCGCAACGCGGAGTTCGGCGCCGATTTCGCTTTCTTCACCGTCGAGAAAGGGAACCGCACCTGGAGCTTGTTTGAACGGGCCTTGAAGCCCAGGTACCGCATCGAACGGCTGAAGCGGATGTGCGCCATCGCGCGCGGCATAAATCTGGAGAAGATCGTGGAAGGCCAGCGTTTAAAATGGTACGAGGTGGCTGGCTACAAACTCCTCGGCGCGCACCGTCCCATCACGGCCCCTCCGATCCCCGGCACGGTTCGGTCCTACCAGGATGCGGATCTGGACCAAATCCTCGCTTTGACCCGGCGCTATTCGGACCAAAACTGCCTGGTGCGCGTTTTCGACAAAGAGTCGTTGGCGCGCCGTCTTGATACCCAAGGCGTGACCGCGACGCTGGTTTACGAGCGCGGCGCGGCCGTCGAAGGGTTCATCAACTTTACCGTTCACGAACTGGTCTCCAGGCGAGGCAGGCATCGCTGGGCATGGATTGATTTTCTCTATTGGGAAGGGCTCACGGCCAAAGAGCGAAAAGCTTTACTGGCTGGTTTATGGCAAGCCGGCCGAGAGCAAGGCTGTATCGGCATCCTGGAATGGGATAAGAATTACTATGCCAAAGGCGCGTTGTTTCGTTCCCGCTTTGTACCTTATCCTCACTTTGTCGAAGTGAACGCCTGGGTTCTGAATTCCGAGCTGTCGCTCAAAGGCGTCGATAGGATCGTCGAACAGGTCGTATAATTCGAGGGTTCGTTGGCACCGATCATCACGACCCACAAGCTTTCCAAGCGGTACCATCCGCCCAAGGGACCGCTGGCGATCAACGAGATCGATCTGGAAATCGAGGAGGGCGAGATCTTCAGTCTGTTGGGTCCCAACGGCGCGGGCAAGACGACGCTCATCGCCGTCCTGTGCGGATTGCTGCCCCCCACGGCCGGCGATGCGACGATCGCCGGGCACAGCGTGGCGCGGAACCCGATGGCGGTCAAGCGGACGATCGGCGTCGTCCCGGAAGAGATCGCGCTGTATGCCCGCCTCACCGGACGCCAGAATTTGCGCTATTTCGGCTCGCTGTACGGTCTGGAGGGGAGGGAATTGGATCAAGCCATTGATGAAGCGCTGGCCGAGATCGCACTGACGGACCGCGCGGGGGATAAAGTGGCCGATTATTCCAACGGCATGAAACGGCGGCTGAACATCGCGGTGGAGCTGCTGCACAAACCCCGCATTCTCTTGATGGACGAGCCGACCTTGGGGCTTGATCCGGAAAGCCGGCGGCACATTCTGGATCTCGTGATGCGCTTCAAGCGGGATCGGGGCGCCACAATCCTCTACACCACCCACAACATGGAGGAAGCGCAGGAACTCAGCGATCGAGTCGGCATTATCCACCACGGCCGGATCATCGCGCTGGGCACGCCCGGCGAATTGATTCAGGCGATGCACTCGGAAGACACGTTACGATTGAACATTGGGATTTCCAAGGTATCCCCTGCCACGCTGGACGTTTTGCGCCAGGTCAAGGGGATCCGACAGATTTCGTCGGACAAGCAGGCCCTCACGTTCTCCTTGCTGTCAGCCGCGGAGGCGCTGCCTGAAATTCTGCGCATCGTGAAGGAGGCGGGGATCGGCGTTCGCGCCTTGACGGTTCAGCAGCCCAACCTGGAAACCGTTTTCCTGCGCCTGACGGGAGAGCGCCTCACGGAAGCGCCATGAAGGTAAGTCGGTCGAGTCATCGCGGATGAAGAAACTCTTCGTGATCGCCCGGAACGAGATGACCCTGCGCTATAGGGATCCGGTTGTCTTGATCTTTACCCTTGCCATGCCGCTCGTGATCGCCGCGCTCATCTATCTCGCTTTCGGGGATATCGTCTTGGGGCGCGGCGTCCTGGAGGCGAAGGTGCCGGTCGGGATCGTCAATCAAGATAGAGGAAGCGCGTGGGGGAACTTTGGGCGGCTCTTTGCGCGGGCGATGATGCCGGATCCTAACCAACCGGCACTCCCGGCCGAACTCCACTTGCGGCCCTTCGTCGTCCGCGAGGTCGCGGACGAAACTCAGGCGCGGCGTTGGGTCGAACGCGAGAAACTGTTCGCCGCGCTGCTCATCCCGCCCGATTTTTCCGAAGCCCTTACGATGGAACGCGCGACGGTCGAAGTCTATATCGTCGGCAGGGAGAATATCTTGGGAATGGCGTTCAAGAGCGTCGTCGAAACCCTGGCCAACATGATCTCGACGAGCGAAGTCACCCTGCGCACAACCATCGAGGGGCTGCTGGGCAATCCCTCCGCGCGAGCGCGACTGCGAATCGGCATGTTGGACGAGGCGATGGCGAACGTCGTGCGCGCCGCTTCGTCGCCGGAATCCAATCCGATTCAGATCCGGCGGGTACCCCCCCTCGCGCAGCCGGCCCGGATCAAGTTGGCCCATTACCTGGCGGCGAGCATAGCAATCATGTTCATCGGCTTTACGGCGCTGATGGTCAGCGCCACTCTTTTCCAAGACAAGGCGCAATGGACCTTGCAGCGAATGTCCATCACGCCGACCCGACCGGAAGTCATTTTGGGCGGGAAAATCCTGGGAACCTACCTGGCCACTTTGATCCAGCTGGGCGTGCTGGCCGGCGGCATGGCCGCGCTGGAGGGAATGCTCGGCGGAAATGCGGGCGATAACCTCAAGGCCGCAAGTCCCCTTGGGATTGATCCGCTCGGCTTGACAGTGCTGATCCTGACAGCGGCGGCGGCTGCCACTGGTGTCGGCGCCGCGATTGCCGGACTGGCCGGAACGTATACTCAAGCCGCGAATTACGGCAGAGCATTTCTCGTTTTGATGGGACTGGCGGGCGGCGTCTTTTTCCCGGTGGAATTGTTTCCCCCGCCGCTCGATCTGCTGTCTCGGGTGACGTTTCACTACTGGGCGATGGAGGGGTATTTGAAACTGGCCCTCGGAAGCGGCCTAACCGGCGTCTTGCCCCACGGTCTCATCCTGACCGCGATGGCTATCCTATTTTTCGCGATCGGCGGCCGCTTGCTGAAACGTCGCATCGGATTCCTATAGAATGACGATCCCAAGGAGACACTCCGCGATGCGCAAGCTATGCATCATCGCCCGGAACGATCTGCAAATTGCGCTTCAGGGCGGAATGAGTTGGTTCTTCCTGATCGGGATCCCGGTCCTGATTATCGGCCTGATCGGCCTGGGAGCGCGGGGATTCGCGAAGAGCGCGCAACTCACGATCCGGATCGACGTTCTCGATCAAGACAACAGTACGGCCTCAAGAGCGTTCCTCGCCGCGCTGGAGGACGCCAACGAAGCGTTCGTCCTGTGTCCCGCGCCGTCTCCGGAGTCGGCGCAAGAACGTTTGGCCGATGAAGTCACCTCCGCCGTCATCACCATTCCTGAAGGCTTTGCCGCCGCGCTTGAGAAGGGAGACACAACGACCCTGGCTTTTCAACCCGGCGCGGCTCTGGTTGCTCCTGCGATCGTCTTCGCCGCGACGCAGAACGTCGTAGCTCGCATGGGCGGCCCGTTCGTCGCGGCGCGCCTGAGCACCGAATTGGCCAAAGCGAGCGGCATCGAAACCGGACCCCCGTTTTACGCCGCGCGCCTCGCCGAGGCGCAAGAATTTTGGGGGCCGCCGCCGGTTCAGGTCAAAGCCGCGCTGACTTCTCCGAATGAAAAGTTGCTCTTGGGCGCGCAATTGATGAAGAACGGCTTCAAGTTATCCGTCCCGAGCATCACCGTGATTTTCGTGATGATCAGCATCTTGGGCATGATTCAATCGCTGACCGAAGAACGCGCGGCGGGCATTTTGCGTCGGGTGGGGAGGATGCCCGTCACAAAAGCCCAGCTCCTAGGCGGCAAATTGCTGGCGACCTTTCTCGTGGGATGGGTTCAGTTCGCCGTCCTCATCATCTTTGGAGAATGGCTCGGGGTCGGCTTGGGCAGCAAACCTCTGGCGACCATGGTGGTAGCGAGCGCGTATGTGCTGGCGGTCACCGCCATGGCGCTGGCTCTGGCAGCCTTGGCGCGCACGCCCAGCCAGGCAAGCGCCATCGCGACGATTGCCTGGGTGGTGTTGTCCATGCTGGGCGGCGCCTGGTGGCCCCTCATCTTTGTTCCGCCCTGGATGCGGACATTGGGACACCTCTCGCCGGTGGCTTGGTGTCTGGATGCTCTCAATGCCCTCATCTTCCGCCAGGGAACGTGGTCGGACGTGCTGTTGCCCTCAGGCGTGCTTGCGCTATTCGCCGGAGCATGCTTTGTCTTCGGAGTCAGAGCATTGGATCGTCAGCCGGCCGGCGGAAGCGGGCGCATAAAGACGCCGACCTACTTTGGAATACGAACCCTTGACTCGGAATGAAAAATATCGTATGAAGATTCTGGGCAACGAAGGGTTTTTCACCCCTATAAGCGGGGCACTTGGCTCGACGCAAAATTGAGTGAAAACTCTCGCGCTTGAGAGAGAACTCGTGAGTCAGGAGGACATCGATGAACGACTCTCCATTCCGAACCAAGGTTTTGATCGTTTTCTTGCTCTCGGCTTTGCTTGCCGCTAGTTCAACTCGGGCTGGTCATTCGCCCTTAGGTTCCACCCCCCAACCCGACGTCTCCGCGAGCACGCAATCCGCCGTCTTTGTGCCGAATCCCGGAATCGGGGATGCCGCGATCCTCTTCCGCACCCTGAGCGCTTCGGGCTCGTTGTTCTTCGAACGGCAACAAGTGGCATTTCAACCGCCTTCCTGTACGGAGGCCCCCCTTTGGTTCAGCCGGTTGACGGAAACGAGCCCCTCCGGTCCGGCAACATCCGCCCCGCCTTCGTTCGTGCGCTTGCATTTTCTCGGGGCGAATCCGAACACCCAAGTGGTCGGACAGGAACAATTGCCCGGAATCGTCAATTACTTTTTAGGCGATGACCCGGCCAAGTGGCGGACCGACGTCCCCACTTTCGGCCGCCTTACTTACGAAGGACTCTATCCCGGCATAGACCTGGTCTATAACGGCGGCGCGGGCGTTCTGAAAGGGACTTTCCTCGTCGCTCCGGGGGCGAATCCCGGCCTCATCGGCTGGTTTTACGAAGGCGCGTCGCGCGTGGAACTGAGCCAAGGCGAACTGCTTATCGGCGCGGACGAATCCGGCCAAAATCCCCTGTTCGTCGAGCGCCGTCCGGTCGCCTGGCAAACGGTGGACGGTCAACGCACGGCCGTGGAGGCTCGCTATGTCGTCCGTCCCGATAGCCGCATCGGCCTGGCTCTTGGCGCGTACGATGCCGCTCGGCCGCTCGAGATAGATCCGACGCTGGATTACAGCACGTATTGGGGCGGCGCCGGATGCGATGGCGCGTACGACATGGCGCTGGATTCCAACAACAACGTCTACATCGCCGGAACGACGAACTCGCAGGGCTATCCGCCGGCCGATCCCAAGTGCGACCAAACGAGGTATTTCGACGCCTATGTCACCAAGTTGGCTCCGTCAAAGACCGGCGCCAACCAGCACGTCTACACAACCTACATCGGAGGAACCGGCTTTGACATGGCGTTTGCGCTCGGAGTCGACGCCGCCGGCAATGCCTACGCCGCCGGTCCCACCGACTCGAAAGATCTTCCGACGACGAAAAGCGCCTATCAACGAAAATACAAAGGCGGGATGTTTGATTGCATGGTGTTCCAGCTTAAAACCACGGGCGCAATCAAGTACCTCAGTTACCTGGGTGGAAAGGACATAGAGGAATTGATGAATGTGGCCGTGGGGGACGGTTCCTCGGTCTATGTAACGGGCTTCACGTGCTCATCGGACTTTCCCACCACCTCCAACGCTTATAAGCGCACTCTTACACAAGGAGAGGCTTATGTTTCCATGCTGGACACCAGCAAGTCCGGCGCCGCTTCCCTGACCTATTCCACTTTCTACGGCGGTTCCGGCTATGACGAAGGATACGGCCTCGCCGTGGCTAACGGCATCATCTACTTGGCGGGCCCTACCTCCTCAAGAAATCTGCCCCTCAAGAATCCCGTTCAAGCCGCCTTCAAAGGCGGCAATTGGGGCGATGGTTACGCCGCCATTCTCGATCCATCCAAGTCACCCGCAAGTCAGCTCCTCTTCGCTACCTATCTGGGCGGCAGCAAAGACGACGTCCCCGGCGGGATTGTTCCATCCGGCACGGAGTATATTTATGTCGTCGGCACCACGGGGTCCAGCGACTTTCCGACGACACGCATCAGTCCGGCTTTCGGCGGAAAAGCGGATGCCTTTCTGACGAAGATAGATGTCACGGCTCCCACGAAACTGAAATACAGCCGATTCGTCGGCGGCAGCGGCAAGGACGGAATCCGGGATGTCGTGGTCGACAGTCAAGACAATGCCTATGTGGCGGGAGGCACGGGGTCGGCCAATCTCCAGACAACCGATCCGCTGCAAGCGACCTTCAAAGGCGGCGCCGCCTTGGGTAACGACTCTTGGATGTTGACATTCTGGGGCGCCGTTGATGCCTTGATCGCCAAGTTCGATCCAAACGGTAAGATGACTTTCGGCACCTTCTGGGGCGGCACGGGCGGCGACGGCGCCGGCGGAATCCGCATCGGCACGAACGGAAAAGTCTACGTGGCGGGCGGCACGCGGTCAAAAAACATGAGACTCGTCAAGGCCGGTCAAAAGAAAAATGCGGGGCAGTATGACGCCTTCGTCATCTCCATCGGCAAGCTGGCGCCGACCCCAAAGAAACCCATCGCGTCGTCTTCCGGCAAGGATTGAAGCTCCACGAAGTTACGTCTGTGGAATCCCGCGAAGGGGATTAATGTTCAGCTGAGGTCTCGGCGGCTATCGGGCAACCGCCATGATTCTTCCCTAAGATAAACGGATGAATCGTGGGGCGGATTGCTCCTGCGAACGAGTTCTTCCTCTGCTTTTTTCCGTAATCCAGCGAAGCTTTCCGTAAATGCCTTTTTCTCAACCAGGCTGCCCGACGTCTCTATGGGGATACTTTTAACTTTATACAACAAGTTACTCGAAACCGGCGTGTTTTTTCTGCAAAGCTGATCCAGCGCCAAGAGATTCTCGTCGACGATACAGTAATAATCGACGTAGGGACGAGGTAGAATCTCGCGTTGGTCCGGATGGACGGATTCCCACATTCTTTTATACTCGTGGGCTCCTTCCTCGTCTATTTTATACTGCATCGTGAAGCCAACGAGATCCGTTATGATCCAAGTGTAATCCAAGAACAATTTCCGCGGATCCTGCTTATGATCACGCCAGGGGTAATCACGATTACTAACCGCGCGAGAAGGACCGCCGTAAGGAAGACCCGCGGATTGGAACAGAGCATCGATGATGGGTTCGCAGGCCCGGCTGTCTCCAATCCGCCCGAGCGATTGGATCACGACCTGTCCGAGCTCCCGGCTAGAAGGCTTACCTCTCCAACGATCCAATGTGAAGATAAGCAGCGGCCTCGCAAGTCGGATCATAACGCGGGTCGCTTGCTCGAACAATGATGTCGATGAGTCCGGAAATGTCGCGGTCTTCCAGCATTTTGTCGACG
>Ga0299915_10003229_pt1 | contig 11834 bp, 7 predicted proteins | sample RVTome_13_FD_200263 | JGI IMG/M metagenome (GOLD analysis project Ga0299915, IMG submission 200263) | Soil microbial communities from uranium-contaminated site in the Upper Colorado River Basin, Wyoming, United States - RVT92D227 (version 2) ... | reverse complement strand
GGGAACACGGCCTGGTTCGACGAAGACCTAGTTTCCAAGTCCTATTGGCCGTGTCGCGGCTCCGGAGCTCTTGAAAAGATCGACGGAGCCTGGAAGATCCGCCTCTACAACCTGGCCTTCACGATCCCGAACCAGGTTGTTCCGGAGATCCGCCCGGCCGTCATGAAAGCGTTTGCCGACTCCGGGAAGTAGCTGACTTGAGCGGCGAAGGATGAATCATGGCCCACCGGACGGTACGAGACGGATATCAGCAACTCGTAAAGCGGCTCAACCGCTTCCCCCAGGGGGCCCCACCCTCGGAGCTGCTGTTCAAGATCCTCCGGATGCTTTTTTCCGAAAATGAAGCAAGCCTCGTTTCCTCTCTGCCCATAAAACCCTTCACGGCGAAGAAGGCCGCCCTCATCTGGAAAAAGCCCGAAAGCGAGGCGCGGAAGGTCCTGGATTCCCTGGCCGAACGCGGCCTCCTCGTGGATAATGAAAGGCACGGACGGAGCCTGTACTCCCTGCCGCCTCCGATGGCCGGCTTCTTTGAATTCTCGATGATGCGGGTGCGTCAGGACATCGATCAGAAGCTGCTCGCGGAGCTCCTCTACCAGTATCTTAACGTGGAGGAGGACTTCATTAAGGCCCTCTTCGTCAACGGCGAGACCCAGCTCGGACGGGTATTCGTCCACGAGCCCGCCCTGCCGTCCGATCATTCGCTTGAAGTTCTGGACCACGAACGGGCGAGCGAGGTGATCAAGACCGCCAGGCACAGGGCGATCGGTGTCTGCTACTGCCGCCACAAGATGATGCACGTCGGCCGCGCCTGCGACGCGCCCCAGGACATCTGCATGACCTTCAATGCCGTGGCGTTCTCACTCACCAAGCACGGGATCGCCCGGCCGGTCGACGTGAAGGAGGGGTTGGACCTCCTCGAGCAGGCTTATGAGCGAAACCTCGTCCAATTCGGCGAGAACGTTCGTCGGAGAGTGAGCTTCATCTGCAACTGCTGCGGCTGCTGCTGCGAGGCGCTCCTCGGCATCAAGCGCTTCGGATCCGTCTTCCCGATCCACACCAACTATCTTCCCGGGATCGACGAATCGACGTGCTCCGGATGCGGTAAGTGCGTGGACGTCTGCCCGGTCGAGGCGATGAGCATCGTTTCGGCCAACGACCCTCACCAGCCCAAGAAGCGCAAGGCGCGCTTAAACGAAGTGATCTGCCTGGGCTGCGGCCTGTGCGTGCGGACCTGCTCGAGCCGGAGCATCGCCCTTTCTCCCCATCCGAAAAGAATCATCACGCCGCTCAACTCGGTCCACCGGACCGTTCTGATGGCCATCGAGCGGGGCAAACTCCAGAACCTCATCTTCGATAACCATGCCCAATGGAATCACCGGGCAATGGCGGCGATTCTCGGCGTCATTCTGAAACTCCCCCCGGTCAAAAAGACCATGGCCAGTCGGCAGATGAAATCGCGATACCTGGAATACTTGATTGCGAAGATGGTTTGAGGTTGTCCTATGACCCAGGCAAAACCCTTCAACCCTGCCAAGCTCATCTGCGGGATGATCTCGGGCCGGGAGGAGTCCTTCCGGATAGGGGAGGTGCGGCTCGTTGAACGCTTCGGTCCCATCGACCTCAGGAGTCCGGTTTTTCCCTTTGCGGGCACGGATTATTACGAGAAAGAAATGGGCCCCGCCTTAAAACGCGGCTTCTTGAGCTTCGAGCGGCTCGTTCCCCCCGATGGCCTCAGCGCCATCAAACTCCAAACCAACGCCCTGGAAGGGGAGATCGGGGCCGCTCTCTCAGCCGAGTACCGGGTTGTCAACCTCGATCCCGGCATCCTAACGTCGTCTGCGCTGATCATGGCCACGGCCAAGAACTTCGCTCATCGTGTCCCCTTGAGCGGCGGGATCTACGCCCACCTTGAATTATTGTTCGCAAAGACGGGAGTCAAGACCCTCGACTGGACCTATCCGGATTTCCGGTCGGAGCATTATTGGAGGTTCTTCCTTGATGTCCGGAAGATCTATTTGGACCAACTCAGGTAATAAATCGGGGACACAATACCAATTTCCGAATTTCCGTTTTTCCCCCTGGGTTTTAAGAGCTTTTTTTAATTCGGAAATGGGTATCATGTCCCCATTTTCATTCCCCCGTCAATTCGAACGCGTATCTTCCCGATCCCGTTTTGATGACGATCGATCCGGACGCGTCCTTTGCTTCGATGACACCCTCGACGCCCGGGACGAACGCACCGTCCGTCCAGATGAGCCTTCCGCCCTCCTTGACCGTAATGTTTTTCAGATTGAACTTCGGGATGACGGTCTCCGCTTCGGCGCCGAGCGGAACAGCCGCATCCAGACGGACGCTCCCGTCCGTTCGCGACCAGGCGCTGGTGACGTCGCCGCGCACGGTCCTTACAGACCCTGACGCATACCGAAGATCCCGGACCATCCGCGGCCGGAGGAGGAGCTTCTCGAATCCCGAGGAGCTTTCGGCTTGTTCGATCCCGGCCAGGGCCCTGTACAGCCAGGCGCCGACGCTCCCGAACATGGGATGATTGTGGGAGTTCATGGAAGGCCCTTCGCGCTTCTGCCACAGTTCCCAGAGCGTCGTGGCGCCGTTGGCGATCATGTAGCCCCAGCTCGGGTAGGTCGTCCGCGTCGCGATGTCGTAAGCGAGATCGGTGCTCCCCATCAGGGTCAGGAGCTCCATGATGTATTTCGTGCCGATGAAGCCTGTCGTCAGGTGCGAGTCATGGGCGTAGACGATGTCGTCGAAAAGCCTGGACCAGGCCGCGTCGCGCGCGTTCTCCGGCGCCAGGTCGAGGAACAGGGCCAGGGTATTGGCCGTTTGGGTGCTCCCATAACTCCCTGTTTTCGGGTCGAAATATTCCTTGTGGAAAGCGGCCTTGATCCCGGCCGCGAGTCGGTCATAGGTCTTCGCGTCCTCGACCTTCCCCAGGACCCGGGCGACCTCCGCCAGGACCTTCACGTCGTAATAATAATAAAAGGACGAGACCAGGCTCCCCGGGCATTTCTCGACGGCGACCCAGTCGCCGTAGGAACTGAACTTGACGAGCCCGTTCTCGGCCTTGCTTTGCAGGAATCCGATGTATCTCTTCAACCCGTCATAGTTTTCCTCGAGGACCCGAGTGTCTCCATAAAACTTGAACATGTACCAGCAGAGCAGAGGATAGGCGGTGCCCCAAGCCGGATCAGCCGGCCGGCCCCCCCAGATGTGGGGCACGGTGTCCGTGATCCGGCCCTGGTCATCCTGCTCGTCTCGGATGTCGCGGACGAAGTTCGTATAGAAGGCGGCCATGTCGAAGTTCATCATGGCCTCTTCCGCCGTCACCTGGGCGTCGCCCATCCAGCCCAAGCGTTCATCGCGCTGGTCGCAGTCGGTCGGGACGCTGTGGAGATTGGTCTTCTGGCCCCAGACGATGATCCGCTGGAGATCGTTGAGAACAGGCTTGGAGCAGGCGAAGCTCCCCGTGGGCTCGACGGCGCTGTGGACGATCCGGCCGCGCAGGGTATCGAGCCCCGGCGTTCCCGGGAATCCGGCGACCTCGACGTAGCGGAAGCCGTGGTAGGTGAAGCGCGGCTCCCAGGCCTCTTCTCCGCCGCCCTTCAGGATGTAGTGGTCCTCGGCGCGGGCGGACCTCAGGTTCTCTTGGTTGATCATGCCGTTATCATAAAGGATCTCCGCGAACCGGAGCCGAACGTCCGTCCCGGCTGGACCTTCGGCCCGGAGTCTGGCCCAGCCGCTGAAATTCTGGCCCATATCGAAGACAAAGACGCCGGGGGCCGGATTGGTCATCCGGAGCGGGACGACCGTGTCCACGACCCGGATGGCCGGCATCATCTGGGACGAGAGAACGCCCGCCGGGCCCTTGACGGTCCCCGCCGGCGTCCATTCTTTATCGTCGAAGCCGGGGCCATCCCAGCCGGGCGTTTCGCGCCGCGCGTCATAGGCTTCTCCGTTATAGACGCTATCCTCGAGTATGGGACCGTCGGCGGCCTTCCAGGAGGCGTCGCTTACGACTTCGACCCGGCTCCCGTCTTCCAACTCGATCGCGAGCTGAAAGAGAAGGGCGCGCGATTTGAACCATCCGTTCCCAAGGATGACGCCCACGGCGTTCGGGCCCTGGCGGAGCATCCGAATCACGTCGTGCGTGACATAGAGGAGGCGCTTTTCGTAGGTCGTCCAGCCCGGGTCGAGGACGCTGGACCCGGCCTTACGCCCGTTGATCCTGAGCTCGCTGTATCCGAGCCCGCAAATATAGGCCCTGGCCCGCTTCGGCCGGGACGCCAGAACGAATTCCTTCCGAAGCTGAGTCTTCCCCCCGATCCACTGCCCCTTCCAGTCCGCGCGCTCGTAGAGCCCTGTATCGAAGGCGGCCGTCCGGCTCCAAGGGCTCTCCCGGCCGTCGCGGTCCCACCAGCGGACCTTCCAGTAATAGGTCCGGCCGCTTTCGAGCTGTTTTCCGCCGTAGACGACCTGGATGGACGTCGCGGAGGCCGTCCTCCCGCTGTCCCAAGCGTCGCCATCGACGGCGTCCTGGAGCGTCGAAACGACTAACTGGTACGCGGACTGAGATTGCCCGCGTTCCGGGTGGTCCGCCGTCCAGAAGAAGCGCGGCCGGAGGACATCGACGCCCATCGGGTCCGCCAGGTATTCACAGCGCAGGCCCGCCGGAGCCTGGGGCGCCGGGGTTTCCGCTGCCGGCAGGGTCGCCGGGACGAGCAGGCTGGAGAACGCGATCGCCATGAACGAAAGGGAACGAAGGAAAGAGAACATCGGGCACCTCCTTGCCCCAATTATTTTTTAAAACGTCGGATTTGTAAACGAATTTTTAAACGGCGCCCGTTCACCCGCATTGGATCAAGGCGGGGTCCATCCGGGTCCTGACGATCTCGGGGATACGACCTTTCATGGCCATAAGGTCGTCCATGATAACCACCATGCCTTCGATTCCGGGGACCCAGGCGGTGTTGAGGGCGTGCTCCAGGAAGGCCGGTTCTTTGACCTTGGCCGCGTTGCCCAGCGCCGTGGCCGCCGCGTCGGCCAGGCAGACGTCCCGGCTGATGACCACCGCTGCGTCCGCGCACCCGAAGCTCAGGGAGTGGCCGACCGTTCCGGATGATGTGCAGACACCGAGGATCCCCGAATCCGGCATGAACTTCAGCCCCAGGTCCCGGATTCTGGCAGGACCCGTGAAAACGCCCACGACTGCCGGCTTGGCGAGGAACATGGCGATGTCGCCGCCGTTGGCCACGATGGCATGTTCGGATCCGGCCCTGATCATGGCCCGGAGGGCGAATTCGGAGATGGCCCCGGCCACGGCCGCCATGGGCCCGACGCCCGCGCGGGCCGCGGCCTCCGCCATGCGGCGGATGATGTCCGGAGCGTCCTCTTCGACCGCGAGGGGCTCGAGGGAATGAAGAAAGGCGGGGTGGCCGCGCACATATTCTTCGAGGACCTCCCTCTGGCGGCCGATCTCCTGCCCCGCGATCGGGATGAAAGCCTCTTCCGCCGTAACCGATGCGATGGTTTCCTTGATCCTGACGATCTCTGTCCTCACGACCGGCCCCCTTTGACGTTGATAGCGTTGACCGGGCAGGCGTCCGCGCACAGCCCGCAGGCGTCACAGAGAGAACGGTCAGCTCCGACCCGCCAGTCCTTGTCCCGAGTGAAGACGGCCCTCGGGCAGAGCGAGAAGCATTGCCCACAGGAGATGCACCTGTCAGAGTCGAATCCGAGGCGCGAGCCTTTGGGAACGGCGGGGATTTCGGGCGGGCGTCCTCCCAGCGCCCCGTTGGACCTGATCTCGAGCGGCCTGACCACGGCCTGCCGCGGAAGCGTATCGACGGGCGCCGAGAGCCTAAAGCTGCCTTTGGCGATCCAGCCTTTCAAGGCCTCGGCGATCTCTTTGGCCTTCTGAAAGCTCGAGAGGGGAGACGTCCGGACCTTTTTCCCGGCCAGCTCGACCTCGCCCGATTTGAGCTCGGCGTAGGTCACTTTCCGGAGCGACGGCCTGTCGCGGTGCGGGCTTCCGTAGTCGATGATCTCGGTCACGATGTCCGAATCAGCGACACCCGTCCGGGCGGCGACGTCCGCATCGAGGACCGGGATCGGGATGCCGAGTCCTACGTAGAGCGTGCAGCCGTAGCCATGGAACGTCGCCGCCCGGATATACTTGGCCGACATCTTCTTGAGGTCGCCCTGGATCGCCAGCGTCCCGAAGCCGCTTCGCGGGTTGTGCTGGGTGCCGGGTCCGGTGACGTAGCCCTGGGCGCCGCCGATGAAGACGCGGGTCCCCATCCCGATCGTCCGGTACTCCGGGTCGTTGCTGAGCGGCGAGAGGTCTCCCGAGCCCGAGTAGGTCACGTTCCCGAAGCTCGGGAGGAGCTTGCCCATGTAGGTGAGCTTCGTCCGTCCGGTCGAGTTCGAGGCGGCGTTGTACTTCTGGTAGCCGTTCCGGGGATTGCTCAGCAAGGCGGTGTTGAGGTCCTCGAGCCGGACCTCGGTGATAATCCTCTTGCGGGGGTAGCAGTCCGTGCCGTAAGAAACGGAGCGCAGGACGACGGGTTTGCCGCGGAGCAGGTCCTCGATGACGTGGGCGCCGCCGTAATCCAAGCCGTATTTTTCGGAGACCTGGGTTGCGCCGATAAAGGCGTCGACGGCGGCGACGCCGGTGTAAGCTTCGACGTCGTTGAGCCAGACCTTCGTCATTTTGATCGGGGGCTCGGAATGGCCGAAGTTCAACCAGGCCCCGGACGAACACATGGCGCCGAACGTACCCGTGGTCACGACATCCACCTCCTCGGCCGCGCGCTCCGGGCCAAGTTTCTTGACGATCCGGGTCATCTCGTCGGCACGGACGACCCGGACAGCGCCTTTTTCGATCTTATTGTTGATCTCGTTGATGGTTTTCGACATGCTTCACTCCTTGATATTCGTTGGAAATGCAGAGAACCGGGTTTCGGTGGGTTTGGGGGTTCCCGGATACTCCCCTCCCGGTCAAAGGGCGGGGTATCCGGGCTTCACATGATCATGCTTAGGGAATGAAGCCGGTGGGAAAGGAAGGACAGAGAGGTCCCGCGGGATTCCTGAGAATTGCGTCGCAGGATTTTGTCCGTCATTTCGCGAAGAAATATAGCACCGCAAAAAATAGACGTCAAGAATTATTTTTTAGGAACGGTCCCGCCGGAGAAAATCGTCGATCTCGGCGCGGCCGGGGGCGGCGGAAGCCTCCCCTTCTATCCAACCAGATTATATCTGGATCCGTGTCGGTTGGCAACGAGAATGCCCGGATGGAACGCCATCCCCGTTTTTCTCCGCCGATCAACCCGGGAGGGGGTATCCTCCGGACCTCCAAAGCCAACAAAACCGGGCATCGCCCCAGCGCCATGGCCATTTATCACATGAAAAGAAACGCTTCCCATGCCGCCCAAAATGACCAATAGGCCATGTGCCGGAATTCCGGTTATTCCCAGAAGGCAGGGTCATCGCTTGTGATGAATGAATCCTTGTGGCAATCTTGGGATGCCGCCGTGCGCTTGACGGAGCGCCCGGCTTTGGGTAATATGATTGCGCCTCGTGGGGCTGTAGCTCAGCTGGGAGAGCGCTTGAATGGCATTCAAGAGGTCGCCAGTTCGATCCTGGTCAGCTCCACCATCCTAGTTTTCCCATATAATTTAATATTATCAAATACGTAAAGGCGAATCCCCTCCTCTCGATGAGTAAATCATCTTCGCCCTATTTCATCTGTTTTCAACCCTAATTTTGGCACGAATCTTGACACTTTGTTTACAATGATTATTCTTGTTAGCCCGAGTCATTGAAGCTGAGCCATTTTCAGGTATTGTGTCCACACCGTGTCCACACGGCGTGGACAGGGGCGTTATAGGGTAGACAGGTGGGATGCGTTTGCCCGTCTTGGGGCATCCTGAACGCTTTCCATGGCCTCTCAGAGCCTCTCTGCGGGCCGATCAGGGCTACTTTTCGGGCTGATTAACATCGCAACGCGGCCAGAAGTATATTACCGGCATGGTCAGGAGGGTAGATTAAGCGCCAAGAGCGGGAATTCAGCTCGCTCGGAAAAAGCAAAATCCTATATTTTCGCGCTCCAGAAGAACAGGAAATTTCTTATTTATCAAAATTCATTTTGTTGAGCACGGCTTGGAACCTGGGCTCCGAACGCAGGCTGTCAAAAATGGGCCAAACCTTGAGCCAAGCCATAAGGGATTCTCTCTCTTCGTAAGCCTTTTCCAGATTCTCCAATGCCTTGTTCTTCTCGTCGAGCCCCACCCACACCATCGCCCTGGAAAGGAACCCGACATAGCGATCTTTCGACAGCCCGTCCAGCCGCTCGAGGATCTTCAAAGCTTCATCCTTCATTCCCGCCCGGCCATAGATCGAACCCAATGTGGACAACCCGATGACAGCTTCCCCGGAGAGTTCGACGAATTTTTTGCTCGCGCCGATCGCTTCGCCCCACATCCTTTTGGCTCTGAAATTCCCCGACAGCCACAGATAGGGGAGCGAAAACTCCGGATCCGAGGCTATGACCTTGAGGAGTTCTTCGATCGATTCGTCGAAACGCCGCGCATAGTAGAGAGCCCAGCCCACGTGCGTGGGCGGGGCCGGCTCGAGAGGCTCCAACTCCTTGCCCTTTCTCATTTCCCGGATGGACTCGTCGGCGCGCCCAGTGCACGCTAATAAATTGCCATACCATAGATGGGCCTCAGGATAATCCGGCTTCATCCGGATGGCCTTCAGGAAATGGCTTTCAGCCGCCGGCCAGTCCCAGTCATACCACATGGCGATCCAACCCAGGGAGGCGTACACCTCGCCCAGCTCGGGGTCGATCTCCAAGGCTTTATTCGCCGCCGCCCTCGCCCGCGGATAGGCCTGGTGGGGCGGCATGAAGCTGTAGACCCCGAGGATTCCATACGCGTCGGCTATTCCCACGTACGGCAGGGCATAACCAGGATCTTTTTCCACGGCCAGCTGAAAATACTGAAGGCTTTTTTGTAGGCCCCTCTCATAGCGTCGTTTCCAGAAAGAAAGCCCCTTCAGATATAATTCGTAGGCTTCGGGGTCTTCCGTGTGTCGCTTGAGGATCTTTTCCTTCTCGCCTTTCAACAGCCTGAGCTTCAGCTGATCCGCGATGGTCAGCGATATCTCTTCCCGAATGTTGAAAATATCCTTCATTTCCCGATCGTATTGGCCGGACCAGATATTGAAACCGTCCTCGACATTGACGAGCTGAGCGGTGATGTGCAAACGCTGTCCCGATTTCCGCACGCTCCCTTCCAGAACCGCACCCACGTTCAGTTTCTTCCCGACCTCGCGGATGTCGATCTCTCTTCCTTTGAAAGCAAAGGCAGAGGTTCGGGCCGCAACTCTCAGCTCCCGGATATTGGTCAAGGCGTTGGTGATCTCATCGCTCAGGCCGTCCGAGAAGTACTCGTTGTCCTGCTCCCCGCTCATGTTTACGAACGGGAGGACCGCGATCGAGGTCGTCGCCGAAGCGCCCGGGGCCCCTTGCCGCGGTTTGGCATGCCACAGCCCTGGGATTAACCGAGAGACCCCCAGCAGCGCCAGGATCAGGGCGGCGGCGCCCGCGCCGATCCATATCCCCCGACGTGACGGCCGGCGCGCCGGGCCCGCCGCCACCCCGCTCGCCGCCGCCAGCCGCCCCGACGTCGTGTCCCTACGTAGCCGTTGTAGGTCCGCCCGCATCTCTGACGCGCTCTGGTAGCGGAATTCGCGATCCTTCTCGAGAGCCTTGTTGATGATCCGTTCCAACTCTCTGGGCACGTCCGGATTCAGGCGCACGGGCGACGTCGGGGCCTGATGGAGGATGCTGTCGAACACCGCGACCGACGTGTCCCCTCGGAAGGGTAGGTTTCCCGTCACTATCTCGTAAAGCACCACTCCCAGCGAGAACAGGTCCGTCCGCGCATCCAGGTCCTTCCCGAGCGCTTGTTCCGGCGACATGTACGCCACCGTCCCGGCAGTCGTGCCGGGGCTGGTCAGCGGCTCCGGGGCCATAAGGGTCTCGGCGGCGGCAAGTCGTTCCGGCGCCAGCTTGGCCAACCCGAAGTCGAGGATCTTGGCCTGCCCGCGCCGGGTGACGAAGATGTTGGCCGGCTTGATGTCCCGGTGGATGATCCCTTTGGCATGCGCGGCCTCGAGACCGTCGGCCACTTCGAGCGCCGCCGCGAGGATCTCGTCCAGCTCCATCCTCTTCCCGAGAATGCGCTGTTTTAGCGTCTGGCCCTCGAGCAGCTCCATCGCGATGAAGTGCCGCCCCTCGTGCTCGTCGATGTCGTAGATGGTGCAGATGTGCGGGTGGTTCAGGGCAGAGGCCGCCTGGGCTTCACGCTCGAAGCGCTCCAGCGCATGCCGGTCCCGGGACAGCGCTTCGGACAGGAACTTCAAGGCAACCGGGCGCTTGAGTCGGGTGTCCTCGGCCTTGTAGACCACGCCCATACCGCCGCCGCCGAGCTTCTCCAGGATCCGGTAGTGCGATACGATCAGCCCGATCATGTGACCCTCATTTTCCAAAAGAATATCCCAGCCGCCGGCATGTGTCAATGACGCATACGCCGAGAAGCCGGAGCCTACGCCGGGAGCACTCACGCCTCTCTTTTTACTCATTATTATTGGGATGAGTGATCTAGAATAAAAATGGGTCGCGCTCACGGCCAGCTTTTTCGAGCCAGGCAAATGAACTCGCCCTCTCAACCTTATTGACGCATTATTAATATGAGTGTAAAATACCTTGCCCCGACGGAGAGATAGGATCAGGTCGAATAAAAAAGAATGTCGATTTCACTGTAGGAGGGGAAAATGCTAAGGCATGTCGTCATGGTCAATTTTAAGGATGAGGTAGGGCAACGCGAGCGAGATGAGTTTGCTAAAAAGGCTTCGGAAACACTAGCGCAAGTACCAGGAACGAAAAATATCATTATGGGACAAGCTTCACAAGTAGAAGGTAAAGCGCAATATAGTGCAGCTCTATTTATCGATTTTGAAAACGAAGCCGCTTTGAAAAACTATCTTGAACATCCTATCCACAAAGCCGTGCAAGCCCGAATGCCTTCTATGTTGAGTGAGTTCCTTATTTCAAATTATTTGTACTAGAGTCAGAATGAGCCCCCCTATCAGCTCGGAGGGGGCTCCGCTTAGATTATAGCCCTCGCTTCCGGCGGGCTATCGGAAAGTCGCGTCTGACCATGGGGTTATAGTGGTGGGTAAATTTAAGAATAATAGATTCCTTTTGTGCTATGCCCGCTTGATGAGTATTCATGAGGTCGCCAGTTCGATCCTGGTCAGCTTCACCACTAAATCTCCCAATAAGAAAGAGCAATTTATTCCATATTCAACCTCAATCTGCTAAAAATATGTCAACGGATTTTACGGATTGACGAAGATGTGAGAGGGTTTTCCGCGCAAAGAGCTTTATGAGGGTCGCCCCTGCGGAGTGATTGACATCGTCGCGCGGTTGACGATATAGTTCCGGCGTGGTCGAGCGGTCCTTCGACGCGCCGCGGAAAAAGCAAATTCCCATAAGGTGAAAATGAAGAGGAAACATAGTCCCGGGTTCGACAGTAAAAGGCATATTTTGAGCACATATCCGACGTAAGCCGTTTGTTTTCAACACAAGTATTTCAAAAAGATCAAAACAGCGTAGGCATGCGAATGTAAAATAAAGTATTGACATATATGGTAGTACATGATATTTGAATAGGCATGTACGTGCGGACCATCTCCCGCAAAAACAAGGACGGATCCACCACCACCTATGTCCAGCTCGCCCATAACGTCCGCGA
>Ga0299915_10003228_pt1 | contig 11835 bp, 11 predicted proteins | sample RVTome_13_FD_200263 | JGI IMG/M metagenome (GOLD analysis project Ga0299915, IMG submission 200263) | Soil microbial communities from uranium-contaminated site in the Upper Colorado River Basin, Wyoming, United States - RVT92D227 (version 2) ... | reverse complement strand
AAATAAAATGATAGCAGGTAATCCTCGTGGTAAAGCACTCATGGTAGTTAAAGATCCCGAAGCCAATGGTTTTGCAATAGATCTTGTTAAATTCAAAGAAGAATATAGAGGAGCTTTTTGGTATGTGCTAGGGGATACAATTATAGTAAATACTATAGATGATGCACGCCGGCTTATGGGTGGTGTTAGACTCGTTGATATGAAGGGAAGTTTAATTGAAGCAAGTGGTGCAATGGTCGGTGGTAGTTTACCAAAAGGTCAACTTACATTTAGTAAAGCTGATAGAAATAAATTAGAAGAAGTTACAAAAGAACTCCAAAATGCTATGGATAGCCAAGATAAACTTTCAAATGAATTAACTGAGTTAAAAAAAGAAATTGTTGAAATAGAAAATAATTTAAGAGAAATCAAAACTCAAGTAGATAAAGTGCTCCAAGTTAAGGATCTGGATTTAAGAAACAAGGAATTTGCAGGTAAACTTGATATTATTAACAAAGATTTAGAGGGAAAAATAAAGGAAAAAGAGGAACTAGAAAACAAAAAATTAGAGATAAATACAAAAATCGAAGAATTCGAAAAAAGAATTGAAGAACTTAATGCTATAAAAGAGGAAAAAGGAAAGATACTATTAAAGGGAACTAAAAAAGAATTAGCTCAAAAAATAAGAGCCTTGGAAGGAGAAGTATCAAACCTTCAGGAGAACTTTTTAAGAATCTCATCAGAAAAAGAAGCTTTAGATAAAAAAATTGAACTTCTTGAAGAAAGAAAAAATGAGCTAACAAATAATATAAAAAATAAAGGCGATGAAATCGAGAAAAACAAAAATCAAATAAATGAATTAAAAGACTCCCGTTCATCTTATAATGATGAGCTGAAAGCTCTACTAGTCGTTGAAGAAAATATGACTGGTAAAATGAAAGACCTAACAGATCAAAGAGATAAAATTTATAAAAAATCAATTACTTTTGAAAACGACCTTGATAAAATTAATACACGCATAGAATCTTATTATGATTTAATTTCAAGGGCTAAATACAGGACCCCAACACTTGAGGATTCAATAAAAGAAATTGAACAAGAACTTAAACTTTACAATATAGAAATTACTGAAACAAATCTACCCAATGTCGAAGCTTTGAAAGATGCAATTAAATCTATAGAGGAATCGATGAGGGAACTTGAGCCAGTTAATATGCGTGCTTTAGAAGAATATGATCATCAAGCCGAGCGTAAGGGGAAACTTGATGAAGATGTGTCACATTTAAAGGAACAAAAGAAAAATCTCATAAAACTTGTAAATGAGGTTACTGAGAAGAAAAAAGAAAAATTCTTTGAAATTTATGATGTGGTTAATAAAAATTTTAAGGAAATCTATGCACAATTATCAGAGGGTGGGGAGGCAGAGCTTCAACTTGAAGATCCTGATAATATTTTTGAAAGTGGTTTAACTATGAAAGCAAGACCGCGTGGCAAAAAAGTGCTTTTACTTTCGGCTCTTTCAGGTGGTGAAAAAAGTATTGCTTCTATTGCTTTTATATTTGCTATTCAGAGATACGATCCAAGTCCTTTCTACGTTCTTGATGAGGTAGATATGTTTTTAGATGGTGTTAACGCTGAAACTGTATCAAGGATGGTTAAACAAAAAGCTCAAGATTCACAATTTATTATGGTTACACTTCGTAAAATTGCAATCAAAGAAGCAGATTACATATATGGAGTTACTATGAGAGAAACAGGTGTTTCAGATATGATTGGAAATATTGATCCTTCAGCAGTTGGACCTCATGGAGAATTAGATATAAAAGGAGGAAAATCTATTGGAGCAGCTTAAAATCGATAACGATGTTATAAACCATCTACTTTTTCATAAAGCACTTATTGACGAAAAGGATGATGCTACAAAAATTAACCGTTATATAGATATGCTTCAAAAAACTGATGAAGGTGAACATATCTCTATTAAAGACCCTTTTGAAAGATCTATAGCAATAGCGTTTGAACTTGTGATTCAACAACACCTGAATCCATGGGATATTGATTTAGTAAATTTTTCAACAATGTATCTTAAAAAGGCAAAACAAGAAAAAATAGATCTTATAACAGCAGGTCGAATAATATATATGGCTTGGAAGGTGTTAAAACTTCAAAGTAATGATCTTGTTATATCTATGGAATCTCAAAAAGAAAAATATGAACCATTTGGTTGGGGAGATATACCAACTGAGATGTGGCTTACAAAAGATGATGATTATTCCTATACAAATCTTGTTATGAATATGCCTGAATCACCTCTGGAAGAACCAATTAGAAGAAATGCTAAAAGAAAAGTAACATTAATAGAGCTTTTAAATGCCTTTGATCAGGCAAGAAAGGAATCTGAAGAACATCAAATTCTTGAACAACAAAGACAAGAAGAACGAGAGAGATTGGATATACTAGCAAGAAGCAGGATGAAAGGAACAGCTATAGAGGATCATCTTGAGGAAGATGTCGAAACCATTTGGAATAGAATAAAAGATCTATCTAAAAAAACTATGACTTTAACAGAAATTTGCGAAAAGGATAGTCGTGAAGAAGTAATTAAAGTATTAATCTCTATTTTATTTCTTGCCTATGACAATAAAATATTGGTTTACCAAAAAGAATTTCCTTATGGAAAAATTTTTATTAAAAATAATGAATATAGTTAGGTGAGGGTGTAATTCATGGGTATAAAGGAAAAACGACTAGTTGAATCTGTGCTTTTTTCTGCCAGTAAACCAATTAGTATAAACGAAATAAAGGAAACAACAAATCTTTCCAAAGAGAATATTAAAACGACTTTGGATGAATTGATAAATGATTACAATGTAGAACGAAAAAGCGATACGTCAATGGAAATAGTAAAGGCAGGGAAAAAATTTGCAATGCAGGTTAAAAAAGAGTTTACAGATCAATCAATTATGGTCACCAAGCCAGAAATAGACAGTAACCTGCTAAAAACTTTAACGCTCATTGCTTTTCATCAACCACTTAAACAATCAAACCTTAGAAGAATGATTGGTGCAAAAGCTTATGAACATGTGGATGAACTAGCAATATTGAATCTTGTTAGCTCGAAAAAACATGGAGCAACTGAGATGCTTACGACAACAAAATTGTTTCCAGAATATTTTGGTATAGATACAACAAAACCTGAAGAAATCAGAGATTTTTTAATGAAAAAAGTCGCGGGTAAGATTGAAAACAAAGAATAACTATATTTTACATCTCTTTTTATTTTGGTAATAAATGTAAATATATTGGATAATAGTTGTAGAACAAACCTTTTTAAACATCACACAGAAAGTATAGTTTAGAGTTGTTGAGTCGGGGAAGGAAATATATTTTTTATTCTTCCACGTCCTCTCCTTACCACCTCCTAACTTCCCCTACCCAGCAAACCTCTATTTATAAAAATATTTATTATAAACTATAATAATACACAAAATTTAAATATAATAAGAAATAAATAATATATACAACAATATTGAATTTGTATAAATATATTATACAAAAAGTTTAAATAAAATGAAACGTATCAACAATTGTTAATTAAGGGGGATATAAAAAAATGAAAAGCATGATATATCTTGTAGTAGGGCTACTTTTAATTAGTGGTTTTGCTGCAATAAGCATAGGAGAAGAAGCTGGTGAACAACAAAATACTATTAGTGTAACATTTTTACAACCAAATGTTGTAGAAAAAGACACTTTTGTCCAATTAGAAATAGAAGGGGCAGATACATGGATTTTTGATGCCGGTAGTCCTCTACTTCCAGTAAAAACTGAGACAATTTATTTACCTTTTGGAGCAACTATAGATAATATTGTATGCACAGCTCAAAATATTCAAACCATGGTTTTATCTAAAAAAGTAGAACCCGCTCCACAACCAGTAGTATTATCTAACGAAGTTCAAGTCTCAAGTGGACCTTCAATGGATTTAGGTATATATGAATCAGATCAAATGTACCCAGACAACTGGTTCAGTTATGATGTTGGAGTCGGACTTGATAAAAATAATGAACACACAACTTTTTTGACAATAAGAACCTATCCTATTAGATACAACCCTGTAGATGATATAATTTATTATGCTGAGAGTGTTGATGTAACTTATTCATATAAAATACCTGATACAACCCCATTTAGTACAAGAGCTGAGGAATATAAACTGGTAATAATCGCTCCACAAAAATTTACAGATAGTATCGAAACACTAGTTACCCATAAAATTTCAAAGGGTATAACAACTTTATTAAAATCAACAGAAGAAATATATGACGAATACGATGGTTATGATGCACCAGAAGACATAAAACTTTTTATTAAATATGCAATTGAAAATCATAATACAACATATGTTCTACTATTTGGTGGTTTGAAATCATGGATAAATGGAGTTCCAAGAGATAATCTAAATGAAGGTACAGTAGATTGGCATGTACCAGTTAGATATTCAAATATGTTGGTACAGGCAGGAGATGACCCGGGATATATAGCTGATTTATACTATGCAGATATATACAAAGAAGGCGGGCTATTTGATGATTGGGATTCAAATGGAAACCATATTTTTGCTGAAAATAAAGGATTAAACAGAGACAGACTTGACCTATACCCTGATGTTGCAATTGGTAGACTTGCTTGTAGAACAACAAAAGAAGTAAAAGCAGTAATTGATAAAATCATAGCATATGAAAGTACACCTCTTGACCCATCTTGGTTTGAAAAAATAGTTGCTGTTTCAGGAGATGGATTTATGGATCAAGTACCACTAAGTATTACATGGAATACAAATGGTTTACCAAATGGAGAATATACAATTCATGCTCAAAGTAAAAACAGTACAAATAATGAATTGGGACCAATTGATGAAATACAAGTTACTCTTGATACTACAAAACCAACATCGCTACACTTTAACCATGATGACCATCTGACCACTGGTTTGGAATATCCTTTCCCACCTGTAGCAGAAATCGTTACCGTATCAGATGGAGATATACTGGGTAACACTGATTACTCATATGCCCCAAAAGAATGGGAAGCATACTGTAATGACATAACTGGCTGGGCAAATATGCAATTCAATAATGGTTATCTTAAAATCGGTGGAAAAACCTATGATCCAAAGCCCTATGGGGTCGGTACAGATATACACGTTTGGATCACCAACAGTGGTGGTACAACGATTTACAATATTACTAAAACTGGATATGAGATGTACTGGGAAGGCGAATGGTGCACTGGAGAAGTAGAGCTACTAGGTAGAGCAGGCGGATTATACTATATGCCTCCAACATTTGAAAAAGAATTTTTATGGACCTCCAACGGTGTATGGACTTCACAAAAAGATGTAATAAATACATTTAACGAAGGAGCTGGTTTTATATTCTTCTCAGGACACGGAAGCCCAGCTGTATGGGCTGACCAATACCCAGGTATACCAGGCAATAGAAACAAAGGTTCAGTAGATGGATTATTTGTCTTTAACTGGGAGTGGCCAAATGGAATTCCGCTCTTCCCAATGGGTTCGTTAAGTAACAACTACAAAAATCCTGTTGTTGTTGTTGGCGGATGTCATAACAGTATGTTTAATGTGTCACTCATACCTTCTTTCAAAGATAAAACTAATGCATTATCCACACATTGTTACGGTATTCCAACACCAGAATGCTGGAGTGAACGCCTAGTAAATGTTGGAAAAGGCGGTGCAATAGCAACAATTGGTAACTCAGGATACGGATACGGATTACTATCACGATATTGTACAATTGGTGGACTTGATGGATACATAACAACAGAATTCTTTTTACAATACGGTACAAACGGATATGATATCTTAGGAGAGACATATTCCCAAACAGTAACAGAATACTTAAACCACTTTGACCCCGAATGGGACGATTCACACCAAAAAACAATTGAACAATGGGTATTAATAGGTGATCCGAGCCTCAAATTAGGTGGTTATTAATAAATAAAAATCCACAAAAGACAAACAATAAAGTAATAAAACAAATAGGGCTAAATTAGCCCATTCTCTTTTATTTTAATTTTTTTAATTTTTTTCAATAAATTTAAACATTAATTTCATATTTACTATGTAGGATGCAAAAAAATAAAAACCAACTTTATGAGGAAATAAAAGATCTAAAAACAAAAAAAGAGTTTTTAGTAGAAATAAACAAAATAAAAAAGGATTATGACGATTTATTAGATGAGGATACATCAGCATTATTAATAGTGGATGAATTAGGAAGAAACAAACAAAATATCTATAAGATTTCTGATATAAAGCCTGAAATGGAGTGTACTGTTTTTGGGAAAATAACAAACATAAATCCATCTAAAAATTTCAATCGTAAAAATGGGTCAACTGGAAAAGTAATTAATTTAGAACTAACAGATGAAACAGGAAAATGTGGACTTGCGCTATGGGATAAAGATGTTGAACTTGTATCAAAAAAAACGATACAGGTTGGAACGAATATAAAAGTAATAAATGGACATATCAAAAATGGTTTTAATGGTATAGAAATAAATGTTGGTCGTTGGGCTTTAATAGAGATAGAACCAGAAGGACGAACTAAATCTGTAGTTGAAAAATCAGAAAATAATATCACTATTAAAGGTAAATTAATAGAAGTTGAACCTACTAAAGCTTTTTTTAAGGACAATGGAGAATTTGGTTTTATTACTAAAATAAAGGTCGAAACAAAAGAAGAAATAAAACAAATAATTATTTGGGATCAAAAAGTAAAAGAGATACAAAAAATAAAAAAAGGAGACTATCTTAAGATAGAAAATATAGATATTAGAAAAATTAATGATAAAAAAGAACTACATATAAATATCAAAGGAGTTATTACAAAACTTCAACAACCACCTTGAACATATTTTTTGTTTTTCTCAAGAGCGCATTGGGCTCTTTGAAGCTCTCTACCAATATAAGTATAGTGAATAGGGATCAACTCAGGTACATTTTTTATTATTGTATCACAAATAGCATCTGCTTTTTTGCCTAAAAACACTTTTTCTAGGATCCCTGATACAATTTTATTATTCTTATAAACATTCGAATAATACTCGACACGTATCTCTTTTTGTTTTTTATCAACTTCAATTACAAAAAAACCATTAGGGTCTAAAATAACATCTTTTTCTGGAGTTTTTTTAGCATAAATCAAAGGAATTTCTTTATCCGCCATAGAATTTCTCCTTAGCTATCGCAAGATTTTTTAATTTTTGAAATGCTACATTTCTTGGAAGTAATTTCAGTCCGCAATCAGGAGACAATTGGATTATTTTATCACCAAATACTTGGACTCCTTTTTTAATATGACAGACTATTTCTTCTACTGTTTCTATTTTTATGTTATCTGAACAAACAGCACCAAGACAAATATTTTTTGAAATATCATATTTTTCATATGCGTTAAATAATTTTGGTAATGCTTTGAATTCATGCGATAAAATATTTACAGGCATTTCTAATAATTCTGGTACGATATTTGAGACGTCACCACACACATGCAGTCTTGTAGGGCAAGTAAGATCTTTTGTAATAATACTTATAAGTTTTTTTCCATATTCCGGCAGATCTACAGAAAAATAAGGTTCATCAATACTGATTAAATCAACATATTTTTGTAACTCACTGGCTTCCTGTTTTAATGCATAAGCAAAATCAAAAGCAAGATTTTTTTCATTATTATAAAATTGATTAATAGAAGATTTTGCTAAGGTATAAGGACCGGTTATAACCCCGACCAACTGTGTTTTTTTCGGTATTATACTTTTTACATATTTTTGATCTTCTATTGTTATAGGACCAATGTATTCCACCTTGTCAATTATTTCTGCCCTATCTCTAATTCTACATCCTCTTAACTTTCTTGTAAAAATATTTATGAAAGAATCTCTTGTTTGCCCGTCTGAAACAATATCTATACCTGAAGAAATCATATCATTAACAGCAAAATCAATATATTTGTTCCAAGAAACATTTTTTTGTTCAAAGTAACCTTTCATAAGTTCCGAATTATTTATATAAACTGGATATGAACCAATAACAGCAGTTTTTACATTATTCATTAAAATAGTTTCCTCCTAGGATGTGAATCTTCTGGATTGACACCAAAATAATTTTGGGTATATTCAGATATAAGTATATCTTGCCAAGCAATAATTGGAAAAACCATATCTGCATTTTCAATAGGACCGAAAATAGCAAAATCTCCACCAAACAATGGTATATCAATATTTGACGAGGCATCAACTAATTTTTTTTCTGTTTTGAAATCGTTTAACCATTTTGATTTCTCTACAACATTGTGAATAGCACAACCTGTTGGAAGACCATACTCTTCTTTAATAACAGGTATTGCAGCAATTGCTGCACCACTATTGTCACCTGGAGCTAATGCAGCTGTATCAATTAGTATTTTTTTAATTCCAAATTTTTTAGTAATATCTAGTAAACCTGTATCTGTTAGATGAGCACCATTTTCAAGTACCTCTATTTTGCCATCTGGAGATTTATCTTTTGGATTAAAGGCTACAATAATTGCAGCATCAGGAGTATATCTTTTCAAAGCATCTTGTTCTTCATTTTTTATTCCTACATGAATAGAGTTATAAATTGTTCTTCCAAGAAGATTTTTATCATGAAGGTAATTCAATGTTTTTATTTTCAAATCAGGTTCAATTATATCAATTGAAAAAGGATGACTTTTAGGTAATGCTTCTAGGATAAAATTAATAATTTTTTCTATATACTCCTCTTTTTTTATAAAGAAATCTGGAATAGCAGGATTACCTGTTTTATTACTTAGATACAACATTTTTTGAATTTGTTTTTCTGCAAAATCAAAGTCTGGTTCTCCTTTAAAAAATAAACCACCAAAAAGGACTGTTGGGTACATTCCAGGTTGTCCACCAATTTTAATTCCAGATATATCAAATACACATTGCTCTTTTGTAAAAGAAAACATCTATTCACCTCTTTTTTTTACTTTACCCATATAACTAATTACAATTTTTGAGTGTAGAGCTCTTTTATCATCAAGTGAAGATGCAATTTTTGTAACTATTTTTATGGCAATATAAGGTTTTCCAAATGAGGGAGGAAATCTATTTATGTATTTTTCTATAATACTATCTATTTTATCTTTATCTATAATTCCGATTAGGTCAACAGTTTCTATTTGGTTTCTAAATCTTTCGATTGCATCGTTATTTAGATTTTCAATATAAGGAATCGCACCTGGTGCATCAATGATTCTATGTTGATTATTGATACCATTTTTATTTAAGGCAATAAGAGAGGAACCTGAGCGATGGCCTCTAATTTCATCTCCACATATAATCAGGTATCTAATATTTGGATTAGAAATAATATTTGCAACAATTTTTTCTATTCCTATGTTTTCAGTTTTAAGTGATCCAAAAATTGCAACATTGTTTTTTGGAATATAATCGGTAGTCAGTAGTACGACTGCCACGCAACTATCTTTTTTGCAAGATGTAAACTCTCCGCCCCATGGGTAATAACCGTTTTCCATTTGATTAATCACCAATTTTTATCATAGACTTTTACAAGATGTAAGGGAATTAGTTATTAAAAAATTTTATAATAAAACAAATTTCATTTAAAAAAACGGAAAATACAGGTTTTTGTCTCAAATTAATTTAAAACTTCTATTTATACAATTAGCTTATCAATATCTTTAAAATAATCAAATATTTCAGAGTTATTTATCGGATATTCTCCTTTATAAAAACCACTTGATGGATAACCTAATTGTATTACCATACTATTAATAAGAGAAAGATCCACCCAATTACCATTTACAAAAGCATCATCAGTTAGTATTACAACTCCTGAACTACTGATTGAGGAAATGCTAGTCCAAAAGGAACCATTATACATTTCTCTACCATCAAGTTTTATTACAAATGGTTTACCTTCCATCTCAACTTTCAAATTTTGTATTTTATCAGCTCCCCCTTCAGTTAGTTCCATTACTTGAGATGTTTTATTATATGATACAATATCAATATCTGAAATTACCAATTCATCATTTTCTAATAGATATACACCAAATTTTCGCTCTGTGATTTGAGATATGTAATTTAAAAATAAATATATAAGTATAATAATCAAAATTATAATAATAGTAATACCCGTATTAATTCTCCTGTTCATCTTTATACCCTTAATTTTTAAATAAAACATTTCTTTATAAACTGTACTTATATTTTAATAATAGGTACTACTTTTGAGACAAAGCCAAATAATAGTTTAAATATCCCCTCCCACACGTATATAAACATTAATTAATTACAACATCTTTGGGATTTTAATGGGTAAAGATGAAAAACGTATTGATACTATAGACGATCTTCCTGGTGTAGGACCAACTACAGCTGATAAATTACGAGAATCAGGTTTTACTGAGCTAATGGATATTGCTGTGGTTTCACCACAAGAATTAGCTGCTATAGCTGAAATCGGTTTACCAACTGCCACTAGGATAATACAAGAAGCAGGTAAACAAGTACAAAAAGATGAATTTAAAACTGGAAATGAGCTTTTTGAAAAACGTCAACAGATAGGAAAAATATCGACTGGATCAAAAACTTTCGATGAACTTGTAGGTGGGGGATTTGAATCACAGGCCATAATAGAATTATTTGGAGAGTTTGGATCTGGAAAAACCCAAATTGCACACCAGCTATGTGTTATTGTTCAACTACCTAAAGAAAAAGGAGGTTTAGAAGGACATGCCTTCTACATTGATACAGAAAACACTTTTAGACCGGAAAGAATAAAACAAATGGCTGAAGGTTACGAGCTAGATCCGGAAGAAGTTTTATCAAAAATTCATGTTGCTAGAGCATATAACTCAAGCCATCAAATGCTTCTAGTGGAAAAAGTCAAAGAACTTTCTAAAGATGTATCTGCTCGTCTACTTGTCGTTGACTCACTAACAGCACATTTTCGAGCTGAATTTGTTGGTAGAGGAACACTTGCTGATAGACAGCAGAAACTTAACAGACATATGCATGATCTCTTGAGATGGGGTGATCTTAATAATGGTGTAATATGTGCTACTAATCAAGTAGCAGCTAAACCTGACGCTTTTTTTGGCGATCCAACAAGACCCATTGGTGGTCATATAGTTGGGCATACCGCTACGTTTAGATTATATTTACGTAAAAGCAAAGGTCCGAAAAGAATCGCTCGACTTATTGATTCTCCACACTTACCAGAGGGCGAAGCTGTATTTTCAATAACTGAAAAAGGTGTTAGAGACTAAGAAAATAAGGAAAGACTTAAATGTGAATATAATATTTGTCTTCGGGAGGTATAAATTATGGCGTATATGCATGATGGGTGGACATTATATACAAGAAATGTAAAACTTAAGGGCGGGAGAAATCAAACAATTTACTTTTTCAGTAAGAGAAAACCAAAGAGTGGTACCCCATGTGATTTACCAAATGGGTACAAAGTTGGAGTAAATAAAAGAACAGGCTTACCATATCTGAAAAAGAAATAATTGTTTTCTCTTAATGAGCTGATTTTTTAATCAGCTCAATTCCATTTTTTAATTTTCTGCATTGTTTTTAAATAGTTATTTTGGTTTAAAGAATCTAGAAACTAATGACAAAAAAAATTGGTTTTATCGTAAATCCTATTGCAGGTATGGGTGGTAAAGTAGGTCTTAAAGGTACAGATGATGTTTTAAATAAAGCAATATCTCTTGGTGCCAAGCCTACTGCAGAAAATAAAGCTATAGAAAC
>Ga0299915_10003224_pt1 | contig 11838 bp, 10 predicted proteins | sample RVTome_13_FD_200263 | JGI IMG/M metagenome (GOLD analysis project Ga0299915, IMG submission 200263) | Soil microbial communities from uranium-contaminated site in the Upper Colorado River Basin, Wyoming, United States - RVT92D227 (version 2) ... | reverse complement strand
CAATGACCGAGAAGGAACTCATCGACTATTGCAGAGGAAAGATTGCTGGGTACAAGATCCCGAAATCGGTTGATTTCATCAAGGATGAAGAAATGCCCATGACCGCAACAGGGAAGATTCTCCATCGGATTTTAAGAGAGAAATATGGAAAATGGAGCGATGTAAAGTAACATTCTTCTCATCTCCACCTTAATAAAAACGTAAGACCTCCCAACTTTCCCTCCCCCGTTTTGGGGGAAGGAAAGGAGGAAAATAATTTTTCTTGCAAAATCTCTTAAGATAAGGTATGTTACTAATCACCAAGGGCGCAAGAGGGCCCTTGGTTTCATTTTGTCAGCCTGCCGGTAAGCCTCAAACCGTGTTGGTTCAGGGCAGGCCCCAAACTAGTACGGTTCGGGGCAGGCAGGGATGATTCTGAGGAGCTTTGCATGCTGAAAAGTCTGAAGTGGAAAGCGATCCTTTATGCAGCCATCACACTTTTTGCCATTCTTCTTCTCATGCCGACCGTGACCTCCCAGTTACCCCAATGGTGGAGTAAGGTCCTACCTTCTGAAAAGATCCATCAGGGCCTTGATTTACAAGGGGGCATGTATCTCCTCCTCGGTGTAGAAGCGGACAAGGCCGTAGAGAGTTATGTAGAACAGAAAAAAAATAGTCTGGGGGAACGCTTAAAAGAGCTTGGTATTCCAGTTGGAAAACTGGAAAGGGAAAAGGGGGATCGCATTTCCCTCGAGTTCTCCGGAGCCAAGGAAAAGGTGGATAATCTTCTTATCCAGCAGTTTTCAACTTTACATCAATTATCCCCTACTGAGGAAGGGGGGATATGGAAGTTACAGCTCATCCTTGATCCTAAGGAAATAGAGTATGCAAAGAAAAGGGCAATCGATCAGGCCCTGGAGATCATTCGAAACCGGGTTGATCAGTTTGGGGTTTCAGAACCTGAGATTACTCTCCAGGGCGTAGACCAGATTTTAGTTCAACTCCCCGGGATCACGGATCCGGAAAGGGCAATCAATCTAATTGGAAAGACAGCCCTTTTGGAATTCAAGCTTTTGGATGAAGAAGGGAATATCGATGAGGCATTGAAGGGTCAAATCCCTGAAGGGGACCTTCTCCTCTATCAAAAGTCCCCTGATCCTCAGACAGGAGCAATAAGAAAGATTCCCTTTTTACTGAAAGAAAAGACATTGATGACAGGCGGGTTTATAAAAGATGCTCGTGTTGCCTTTGATCAATTTCACGAGCCCTATGTAGCTTTGGAGTTTACGGATGATGGGGCGAAGCTTTTTGAACATATCACCGGAACAAATGTGAAGAAGCGATTGGCCATTATTCTGGACAGCAATGTCTATTCGGCCCCGGTGATCCAGGAGAAGATTGCTGGTGGAAGGGCCCAAATCACCGGACGCTTTGATATGAAAGAGGCGGGTGATTTAGCCATTGTACTTCGATCAGGTGCGTTGCCTGCACCCGTCAAAATTCTTGAGGAGAGGACAGTGGGACCCTCACTTGGCCAGGATTCCATTCGTCGAGGGATCCTCTCCATCTCGATCAGTGCGATATTAGTGGTTCTTTTTATGATCGTCTATTACCGAGCCTCAGGGGTGATTGCCGATATTGCTCTCATCCTGAATGTTATCCTGACGTTAGCAACCCTTGCCCTCTTCAAAGCCAATCTTTCTCTCCCTGGCATTGCCGGGTTAGTTCTTTCAGTTGGAATGGCAGTGGATGCGAATATCCTAATTCATGAAAGGATCAAAGAAGAATTAAGGTGGGGAAAGACCCCTCGAGCGGCAATTGATCAAGGTTACCATCGTGCTTTTATTACCATCATCGATTCTAATTTGACGACCTTGATCGCTGGGGTGCTCCTTTATCAGTTTGGGACAGGGCCGGTCAGGGGATTCGCTGTCACATTATGTATCGGGATCTTAGCCAATATCTTCACAGCCATTTATATCACTAGGATCATTTTTGATTATATCACCCTTAGGCCGGGGGTTAAAAAGCTTAGTATTTAATCCTTCCCTCTCCCCCGTTTACTAAAGGGGGTCGTCGCCGTCCTGAGACACACTATGGCCCCGGATGGTTGGAGGGAATTAGAGGTGTAGAGCTTTTATGGAATTGATTCGACCGGATACACGTTACGATTTTATGGGGAAAAAGAAGTTTACCATTTGGGTCTCAGCCGTGGCCATCCTGCTTTGCCTTGGATCCTTCTTTTTTTATGGTGGATTGAAATATGGAGTAGATTTTGCAGGTGGCGTAATGATCCAGATCAAATTTTCCAAGGCAATGGATGTTTCTGAGATTCGAAATTCCCTGGCAGCAATGGGCTTAAAAGATGCAATGGTTCAAAATTTTGGAGGAGAAAACGAGTTTTTGATTCGCGTCGAGAAAAGTTCTGAAGATTTTGAAGAGGTGTCCAAAAAGATACAGATTTCCCTCCGGGAGCGATTCAAGGATCAATCCTTGGAGATTCGGAGGGTAGAGGTTGTAGGTCCAAAGGTAGGAAAGGATTTGAAGAAAAAAGCCCTTTGGGCTGTTGGACTCTCCTGTTTGGGAATATTAATCTATGTGGCATGGAGATTCAAAGAGGTAGCTTATGGCCTTGGAGGGATTGTGGCATTGTTCCACGACGTTATTATCACTTATGGCGCCATCTCTATTGCCAACATCGAATATTCGTTAAATATTTTGGCGGTCATTTTGACCATCATTGGTTTTTCAATCAATGATACCATTGTCATCTTTGATCGGGTTAGAGAAAATAATAAAAAATTAAGGAAGGAGTCCCTGAAGACCATCTTCAATATCAGTATTAATGAGACACTCGGAAGGACAATTCTCACCTCCGGAACCGTGATGATGGTTGTGTTGGTCCTCTTCTTTTTCGGAGGGCCTGTCATTCATGATTTTACTTTCGCCCTCATTATAGGATTGATTTCTGGAACTTATTCTACTGTATATATTGCGAGCCCTGTCGTCCTGTTTTGGGAAGAACATATTTCAGGTAGACGAAGGGTAAGGCGCTAAAACCTTGACGGAAGCATGAAAGGTATATTAGATTTTATATCTGAAAGGTAGCAAATGAAGACGTATCAAGCCAAAAAAGAGGAATTGGAACACCAGTGGTACCTGGTGAACGCAGAGGGAAAGATCTTAGGACGATTAGCCACAAAATTGGCTGATCTCTTGAGAGGCAAGACCAAACCCACTTACACCCCCCATCTGGATACAGGAGATTTTGTCGTCGTTGTCAATGCAGAAAAGGTGACTTTAACCGGGAAAAAGATGAAAGATAAGATCTATTATCATCATACCGGCTATCCAGGGGGGATTAAAGAGATGAGCGCTGAAAAGCTGTTGGCGAAAAAGCCAACAGAGATGATCAGGATGGCGGTCAAAGGGATGCTTCCCAAAAACAGTTTAGGCCGACAGATGCTTCGAAAACTGAAGGTCTATGCCGGGCCAAATCATCCCCATGAGGCCCAAAAACCCATAACGTTAGAAATCTAACGGGTGGCGAATGAATGAGCGAATGAAGACGAATTATTTCGTTAACTTCGCTATCATTCGAATAATTCATATATCAGGAGAAAAACCGTGGCAGAACCTATTTATGCAACAGGCAAGAGAAAGACATCCATCGCACGGGTATGGCTTGAACCTGGCGAAGGGAAGTTTGTCATTAATGAGAGAACGATCAAGGAATACTTTGGGAGAGAGACCTGTGAAATGGTTGCTCTCCAGCCCCTTGAACTCACTGGAACCCGGAATCAATTCGATGTGACCGTCAATGTCCATGGAGGGGGCATCTCTGGTCAATCCGTTGCCATCCGACACGGTATTTCGAAGGCCCTTCTTCAATACAATCTCGACTTGAAAGATGTCCTGAAGAAAGCCGGTTTCATAACCCGTGATTCGAGGATCAAGGAGCGAAAGAAATATGGGAGAAGGGGAGCCAGACGCAGACCTCAATTCTCCAAAAGATAGTTCCATGACTATGTTAGTCTGGATTAAAAAGGGAGGTCATGGCACCTCCCTTTTTTGTTAACTGAATACGGAACGAACTAGGGAATGACCAATTTCCAAGCACCAATAATCAAATAAATTCCAATGACCAATATCCAATCAAATCATTGATTATTATTTGGTTATTGTAATTTGGTAATTGGTGATTATTTGGATATTGGGATTTGGTTATTGTAATTTCACTTATCAGGGCAGGGGGGAATTGTTTAATACTTAAGTGGAAGGAGGAGGTATAGTGAAGGCACGCGTGGGTATCATTGGAGCAACGGGTTATACGGGGCTGGAACTTCTTCGGTTACTCCTCCATCATCCTGAGGTGGAAGTAACGGCACTGACCTCACAAAAATATGCTGGAGTTCCGATTGACCAGGTCTTTCCGTCCCTGAAAAAACATCTCCAGTTAAAATGTGAAGAACTCGCTGCTGATCAAATTGTAAAGAAAACAGATTTCATCTTTACAGCGGTACCTCATAAAACTGCAATGGAAACCGTCCCATTATTTTATCAACAGGGGAAGAGGGTGGTTGACCTGAGTGCCGATTTCCGGTTGAAAGATCCCGCTGTTTATGAGCGGTGGTATCAAAAGCATACTGCGGCTGATTTGCTCCCGGAATCTGTCTATGGTTTACCTGAGCTTCATCGAGATAAAATTCAAAAAGCAAAGATCGTTGGGAATCCTGGGTGCTATCCCACAGGTGCCTTGATCGGGCTCATCCCTTTAGTCAAGAGAGGAATGGTTTCCTTCGAGAACATTGTGATTGACTCCAAATCCGGGATCAGTGGTGCGGGGAGAGATGTTGTTTTGGAGTCGCTTTTTTGTGAAGTGAATGAAGGAGTAAAGGCCTATAAAATATTTGAGCACAGGCACCTTCCAGAGATCGAGCAAGAACTGAGTGAAATGGTCCAGAAAAAGGTATCGGTGACCTTTGTCCCCCATCTTATTCCTATGGACCGAGGGATTTTGACAACAACCTATCTCATCCTCACAAAAAAATGTAAAACAGAGGAGGTTTTGAACATCTTCCAAGAGCATTATCAAAATGAACCGTTTGTTCGAATCTGCCCGAAAGGTAAACTTCCGAATACAAAAGATGTTAGAGGTTCCAATTATTGTGACATCGGAGTGAAAGTGAACGAAGTAGATGGTCGGACCGTCATTGTTACAGCCATTGACAATTTAGTCAAGGGAGCTTCCGGCGGAGCCGTTCAGAATATGAATATTATGCAGGGATATCCTGAAACCATGGGCCTCGATGTTCTGCCGTTCTTTCCGTAAAACACCCTCATCTCTCTCCTTACTGAATTAGAAATTGGAGAGGGTAAAAGGGGACGTTGGTGCAAAGAGGAATAAAAAGAGACATAAAACTTGACATGGGGTAAGGAAAGGAGTAAACCCCGCACCCCGTATTGAAACACAGGACTTTCTTTTAGGTAGACTCCGCATCTTATCCCCGGCCTCGCTCCGCGAAGCGGGGCAGGCAAAGGTGCGGGGTAAATTTGGGCCATGTCAAGATTGGCGAGACGACACGGAAGTTGGGATACACGGGGACGTCTATGGCGCGGTTTCTGAAGATGACGACGTCCTCGGTGAACCTGATGGCGAGACCGGAGGAAATAACGGAGATGGATGCATGGGACGAGTCATTTGCATTTACGTCCCCTTAATTCATGGGAATCTGATTAATCTGGAGGAATCTCGAACTCCCAAAGATTGGCTCCTGAACCATAGTAGATCTTCCGGTCCAGCATTGCCATTCCCGAATCGATGGGAGTTGGCGGTTTGCCCAAAAAGGATACCTGATCGTCTTTGGGGTTGATGGCAAAGATCGCTTCACTGGCAAGCCCATAGAGTCTTCCATCCGGGCCGAGTTGAAGGGAAACCTCAATCGGATTTTTAAACCCGAGGTCAAAAACCTTCTTTATCTCTCTATTCTCTGAATTAAAGACAAAGACCTTCTCATTATCCGTGATCCCGTAAAGAACTCCCTCCTTTGTTGCAGCAAGAGAGAGGACTGTCTTGGCTCCCCCGACAAGCATGGTCTCAAAGACTTTCTTCCCTTCATTTGGATTCCACAGGATGAGCTTCGCGTCTTTTTCGACGGCGCGTGTCCCGGTTCCACCGCGAACAGAGCTTCCTACTGCAATAAGGTCCAAATTTTCGATATAAGCCATGGAGGCGATGCTTTGATTTTGAATGATGTGAGGATAGGTCTTTTTCTCATTCTTCTTTGGATCATAAACACTGATTGCGCCTCCCAAGAGCCCGTAGTCAGGATAACCTCCGATATATATCCTCTCATGGGGTCCGGCAAGCATTGCCCTCGGCCGATAGAGCCCTTCACCCATCGGACCAAGATCCCTCGGGTTGGAATCTTCCTTATCGCCAAATTGTAAAGGCCTTTTTGGATCAAAAACCGAGAGGCGAGCATCAGGGTATGAACCGAGGAAGAGTTTACCATCGAATGATCCCATCGAATAGATCTCTCCGTTTGCATGAGAAGCCTTTCCAAGGTTTGTGAGAACCTTATTCTCAGGATCATAGACGAAAAGCCGAAGAGGAAGCATGCTGCTTCCATAAATCCGCTTATCCGGGCCGATCTGGACATGGAAAATTTGGGCACCTGCAACCTCAAACTGGAGAGGAATCTCTTTTACCTCCTTTGTGGTAGGATTTTCGATACGGAGGATCTTGTTATCTATAAGGTTAAACCGCCGGCCATCGGGAAGATCTTTGTCAGGGAAAGGGATATCTGACTCGGATACCTGAACAAGGGTTGCACCGTCTTCAATTCGAAACCATTGGTTTTGGATGGAAAGTTTCGCATAAATCTTTCCGTTTCTTCCTTTTACCAAACTGACACGGCCAGGCTTTCTATTCTCTATAGAAATGAGAGGAGTCTTTGTCTTCGTCTTTGGATCGAAGACAACAATATCTATCTTTTGGAACTGAATGGCACAGTAAACCAACCCATCTTCCCCTGCTGTCGGGTAGCAGTAGAATTGTTCCGGATCCATCCGGCCAAAATTTTCACTTTTACCCGTTTCCGGGTCGAAGCAGAAGAGATTTGCCGAAGGAAAAGTTCCGCCCCAGATCTTTCCATCTGGCGCTGTAGTGATGCTACAGATGAAAGACTCTCTTTCTCCCCCTGGTTGTCCGAGATCGTCCCACTTTTCGGTTTTCGGATCGAATCGAAGAAGGTGGGCGCCATAGTAACTTCCAAGGTAGATCCGGTTTCCCTGATCAACCGTAAATCCCCAAGAACCCATTTCGGAAGACGTAGGCCCATTGAATTGGTGCAATTCACCTGTATTAGGATTAACAGCGAGAAGAAAGAGTGGGGCTTGGTATTGAGCAAAGGAGATGTAAATCGTATCTCTGGCTCCGGTCTTCCCCGGGCCGACATAGGCTCCCCAACTTATAGGCTCTCTGACGGGAACGCCAAGGTCTCGGAAAGCAAAAGAGACCTCCGAATAGAGAGCAAGGGTGAGGAAAAAGAAAGCGAAAAGGAGGAATCTTGTTCTATACACAACAACATTAATCACAGCAAAGGCCGTCATTCCTGCCCTGTATCGGGGAACGGGGTAAACTCCAGCAGGAATCCAGAAAAACACTGGATTCTGGGTCAAGCCCGGAATGACAAACCGTATAAAACGTATGTCGTTATGTATATCTGGCCCACTAATCACCCCCTGCACAACATTCCCTCCTTTATACTATATTTGCATTCCTATCCATCTTCTTCCCCTCCTAGTGTTGCGTCTCAATAACGGCTTTACAATAATCCTGGAACTGTCATTCCCGCCCCGTATCAAGTACGGGGTAAACTCCAGCGGGAATCCAGATTAAAAAGACTGGATTCCGGATCAAGTCCGGAATGACAACATTGTAAAGTCATTGCTGATATACCACACTAGCTTTTTCCGGTTTAATGTTTCTCTTGTCTTGACGACGATCAATTATCAATGGGGAGTTCCTTTTCGGAGAAACTCTGGATTTGCCTAAAATCTTCTATGAAACTACTTCATTTTTCTGTTCTGCCAGCCATGTTTGAATGCGCCGTTCTATTTGGTCTCTAACTTCACGATATTTTGCCAATTTTTCATCATCCGAGCCCACAAATGCTGAAGGATCTTCAAACGACCAGTGTAGCCTTTGACCAACTCCAGGAAATACGGTTGGACATTTTTCTTCAGCTTCGCCGCAGAGGGTGATTAAATATCCGAAGTGTATTTTGCCCAAATATTCCCCTACATGTTTGGAATACTGGCCACTAAGATTCACACCGATTTCCTCCATAACACGTTTGGTGTACGGATTGATTCCCTTCGGTTCTAGTCCGGCACTGTACACTTCAAACTCATCTCCGCCGTATTTCCTCAAGAAGGTCTCAGCCATCTGACTGCGTGCGGAATTACCCGTACATAGAAATAGAACTTTGATCTTGCTCATGGCTTAATCTCCCTTTTCACTTGCCCCCCTAATAACCCATCCTATCCGAAGCGTCCAGTAACATAATCTTCTGCCTTTTTGAGGTCTGGTTTGGTGAAGATCTTCTCCGTACAGTCCACTTCAATGAGCTCCCCCAAATAGAAAAAGGCCGCATAATTATAAGATATCCCTTCTTTGTTAAAGTTGTGTTACAATACATTAACATTTTGGTAAAATATGTTTTTCACCTACTTCCCTTAGGAATTCTCTCTGGATGGACAACAGGATTGCAAAGGAAACGACGTTGAGTGTTACAAATAGCCCGTAATGCCTCACTGAAGCGTGGGCTGAAACCAATTGGTCTAACCCCGCCACAGACAGGACTCCCCCAAACTTTCGAAAGCGGTTTTATTGAAAATCTTATGGGTAATGTACCATCTCGCAGAATCGTCTTCTCAAAGTTTCTCTTCTCGATTTGGGCCAATCAGCGGTTGCCGCTCTAAAGTTTTTCTTAGCCCCGCCTGTGGCGGGGTCGAATCGAGCGCAGAGCCTATAATGGAAATCCCCCGCTTCAGTGAGGGATTACAATAGCTTCACTTTTGTAATTGTAAATCTCCTCCTCCATTGGTAATATTGTCTATGAGTGATTGAATCGTGAAGAAGATGATTTTATGAATTGGAGAATCCCTTTATTTCTAATCGTTCTTGTGGCCTTCTGGGTGTTTTTGTCTCCTCCGTCCATCTCACCCCAAGATGAGCTATGGAAAAGAATTGATGACGGATTATTTCTCAGCGAGTTCGATTCCAAAAAAATTACTCTCATCAAGATTGATCCAAAGTATTATTCATTTAAGCTCTTATGTGCCTCTGAACAAAAAAAACTACGAATGACAGCAAAGCAATGGTGTCAAAAACACAATCTTATTTTAGCAATTAATGCTGGAATGTTTCAGACAGATAGGATTACAAATGTCGGTTACATGAAGAATTTCAATCATATTAACAACCCAAGATTAAATAGCAGGTACAAAGCTGTTTTGGCCTTCAATCCAGTCGACGCTACTGTTCCGGAGATCCAGATTATAGACTTGAAATGCCAAGATTTTGAGAGACTAAGGGATAAGTATCAAACGCTTATTCAGGGCATAAGAATGACCAGTTGCCGGCAGGAAAACGTTTGGGAAAAACAGGACAAGATGTGGAGTATTGCTGCTTTCGGTGTGGATAAAAGTGGGAATGGATTGTTCTTTTTTACTGAGTCTCGCTATTCAGTACATGACTTCACCAATATTTTATTGTCGCTCCCGGTTTCGCTTTACAACGCGATGTATTTGGAAGGCGGTCCCGAGGCAACTTTGTATTTTTCGGCAAATGGGGTTGAATTTGAGAAAATCGGAAGCCATGCAACAGGTTTGAATGAAAACGATTTTCCGAGGATTGCTCATCCTATTCCCAATGTAATAGGCATATTCAAGAAGTCCCGATAGGAAGTCTAATTACTTCATAAATTCTCATGCGATTGTAATGCCTCAAGAGGCTATTCACACGTCCCGTAAAGAAACAACCTCTTTTTGTAACTGTTTAGCCATATAAAAACAATGCTTAAAATCCTATTCAAAGATATTTGAAATACCCTAAATATATTCCCTCACCCTGTAGGGGAGGGGAAGTTTTGGGTCCTATTCTTAAATGGCTAAACATTTACAAAGATCTTTATATTCCCCTTTGAAGAGGTGATTCGAATTATCCTCCAGCAAGCATGATGACAAGGTGAATTTCGTCTCCATCCTTAATGGGTTTTCCGAGTTCATTTGGGTGCGCACTGCTATTATTAACATAAACTTCAACGAAGTTGAGCAGTTTATCTTTTTTGGCAAACAGTGCTTTCTCCATTCCGGGGAACTGCTTGATAACCTGCTCCAGACATTCACCAACTGTATTCCCCTCTACTGCTACTACCTTCAAGCCATTAGTAAATTGCCGATGAGTTGCATGAATGTGTACTTTGACAGCCATGTCTTACTCCTTTCTCGCTATAGAGAACCCACTACAGGCTTGAAACCATAATTTGGGTTAAGATACTTCACTCTTTCCTATTTTCTGGGCTTCCTTTCTTAGGAAATCTAACTCTTCCTTTTGGTAAAGTTCAACCTGCTTACACCTATATTCTTCTATCGCTAGCTTCAAAGCATTAGTGGCCAGAGTGAAGCAAGGAATTTTATCTTTGGGTAACTCAGATAGGATTTCTTTTGAGATCCTTTCCGATATTTTTAGGGCTTCATCAATCGTAGCCCCTTTAATCCTCTCTGTAAGAATGGAACTGGTTGCGATAGCTGCCCCACAGCCAAAAGTCTTGAATGTCGCTTGTGAGATTCTATTCCCATTAACTTTAATAAACATCTGCATGATGTCGCCGCAGGAAGCATTGCCCACTGTTCCTACTCCATCGGGATCTGAAATCTCACCTACATTTTTAGGGTTTTGGAAGTGCTCTATTAAAAAATTGGGGTACTTTCCCATTTGCTATCCCTCATAGGGAGTTTTTGATTCTGTTTATCCAGATGTCTCCCTCTTTGCGGAAGGTTGACATATTATCCTCGGATGTATTGGTAGAGATCCGGAAGGCTTATGCCCTTTTATGGAAACCAAAAAAGGCAGAACCATTTTTTGCTCCTGCCCTAACTCTTTGATAAGATCACCTTCCCACTCCTGCTTCCCCTGTCGAGTAGGGGAGAGAGGAAGAAGGCGATCGGCCCTTTAACTTTTTTAAAATGGATTCATGCCTTGGACAAAATTCATATCGACCATCCATCTGCGAATGGAGAACCTCTTCCTGCCAGTGACTATTGAAGAGGCGGCAATCCCGATCTTCACAGAAGGGGTCTCCAGTGAGATGATATAAAAGAGCTTGCATTGCGTACCCTTTCATAACTTCTGTCATTCTCGAATCGCCATGGTCGAGAAATCTCCCTTGATATTCTCCCCTCAATAATTCTATTGGCGTACCCATCTGTTTACTTAAGTAGAATTCTTTAGGTTTTGCTGGTGCTTCCACAAGACCTACAATAGAGATGAGGCTGGGAAAACCATAGAGGCTGACTCTTGCATGATATCGCCAATTATCAAGGTCCCATGTCCCGAAGAGTTGATTTGTGAAAAGGATCGAGCAGCGGTCTGAAGGTATCTCATCTTCGAAAATCAAATCCGAAACGACCTTTTGATACAAAACCCCTTCATAAAGATTTCCAAAAACTCTCCAACCAGAGCTACTGAGTCTCCTCCTCTCATAATCAATTTCAGCCTGCAGTGGTACTTCTAAAGCAAACCTTTTCCCGGGATCTTTCACCTTGATCCTGGCAAACTCCTGAGCTACA
>Ga0299915_10003223_pt1 | contig 11839 bp, 7 predicted proteins | sample RVTome_13_FD_200263 | JGI IMG/M metagenome (GOLD analysis project Ga0299915, IMG submission 200263) | Soil microbial communities from uranium-contaminated site in the Upper Colorado River Basin, Wyoming, United States - RVT92D227 (version 2) ... | reverse complement strand
TAAAGATTATTGGCGTTGACATTGATGCTATTGAACGCGGAGAAGACCGATTAGCCTTTAAGGAAACCATGAAACGACTTGGCATTGAAATGCCGAGAAGTAAAATTGCTTTAAATGTGGAAGATGCCGAGGAAATTGCCGCTGAGCTCGGTTATCCAGTAGTCATCCGACCCGCTTACACTTTAGGAGGAACAGGAGGAGGTCTGGTCTATAATGTAGAGGAATTGCGTATTGTAGCCAGCCGCGGGATCTCAGCAAGCCTGGTTGGTCAGATACTGGTAGAGGAATCAGTTCTCGGATGGGAAGAATTGGAGCTTGAAGTGGTTCGTGACTCCAAAAATCAGATGATCACAGTCTGTTTTATCGAGAATGTTGACGCCATGGGTGTTCATACAGGAGACTCCTATTGTACTGCTCCCATGCTGACCATAGCTCCCGAGCTACAAAATCGCCTTCAGAAATATTCCTATGATATCGTCGAGACAATCCAAGTGATCGGGGGTACTAATATACAGTTCGCTCACGATCCAGAGACAGGTAGGGTTGTCGTCATTGAGATCAATCCCAGAACTTCAAGATCCTCTGCCCTTGCCTCTAAGGCTACAGGTTTCCCAATTGCCCTTGTTTCTTCAAAGTTAGCTGCCGGCATGACCCTCAACGAGATCCCATACTGGAGGGAAGGGACATTGGAAAAATATACTCCGTCAGGAGACTATGTGGTAGTTAAATTCGCTCGATGGGCATTTGAAAAATTTAAAAATGCAGAAGATAAGCTTGGTACCCAGATGCGGGCTGTAGGCGAAGTGATGAGCATTGGTAAAACATATAAGGAAGCCCTGCAGAAATCGATCCGCTCCCTTGAAAATGGCCGGTATGGACTTGGTTTTGCTAAAGATTTTTATGAAAGATCCCTGGATGAACTGATGGATCTTTTAAAAGAACCTTCGAGCGAACGCCAATTCATTATGTATGAAGCACTCCGTAAAGGGGCAAGCATAAAAGGACTTTATGAAAAAACTTATATCAAACCTTGGTTCATAGAGCAGATGAAGGAATTGGTAGAATTGGAGGAGAGGATACTCCATTATAAAGGTAAGATCCTCCCTGATGAACTATTGGTGAAAGCCAAGAAAGATGGTTTCGCTGACCGTTACCTCTCTAAGCTCCTCAATCTTTCTGAGAATGAAATCAGGAACCGTCGTATTGTCTTAGGGGTGTTTCAAGGTTGGGAGCCTGTACCGGTAAGCGGTGTGAAGAATGCCGCTTATTACTTCTCCACATATAATGCCCCTGATCAGGTGAAAGTGAGCAAAAGGCCAAAGGTCATGGTCCTGGGAGGAGGTCCAAATCGTATTGGCCAGGGCATTGAATTTGATTATTGTTGTGTTCATGCAGCCTTTGCCCTACGTGATGAAGGGTATGAATCCATTATGGTGAACTGTAATCCCGAGACGGTCTCGACTGATTATGATACTTCGGATAAACTCTATTTCGAACCTCTTACAGTTGAAGATGTATTAAGCATCTATGAGAAAGAAAAACCTGAGGGTGTCATCGTCCAATTTGGAGGCCAGACTCCCCTCAATATTGCAAATGAATTAGCTCAGGCCGGGGTGAAGATCGTCGGGACATCACCAGAAACCATTGATTTAGCAGAGGATCGGGATCGCTTTCGACAGATGATGGCTAAATTGAGTATTCCAATGCCTGAATCAGGGATGGCCAGTAATCTTGAGGAAGCCCTCCATGTTGCTGAAAGAATTGGCTATCCTCTCATGGTCAGACCTTCCTATGTCCTTGGAGGACGGGGCATGGAGGTGGTTCACGATGAGGAGATGCTCAAACAATATGTGACCGCAGCTGTGGGTGTGACACCGGAACGCCCTATCCTCATTGATAAATTTTTAGAAAACGCTATTGAGACCGAAGCAGATGCCATCTCCGATGGAACCGATGCCTTTGTGCCCGCAATTATGGAACATATTGAACTGGCCGGCATCCATTCCGGAGACTCTGCCTGTGTCATCCCACCCATCAGCATCCCTGCCAAGCACCTGGAAACCATCACCGAATACACACGAAAAATCGCCATAGAGCTTAACGTGGTCGGGTTGATGAATATCCAGTATGCAATTGCCAATGATCGAGTCTTTGTCTTGGAGGCAAATCCCCGTGCCTCCCGAACCGTACCTTTGGTCTCGAAGGTCTGCAATATTCCTATGGCACGTCTCGCCACCCAAGTTATGCTCGGTAAACGTTTGAGTTCCCTCAATCTCAAACCCAAATCCATCCGGCATTTTGGCGTCAAAGAATCGGTCTTTCCTTTTAATATGTTTCCAGAAGTGGATCCCCTTTTAGGACCTGAGATGCGCTCCACTGGAGAGGTATTAGGAATGGCCGACTCATTTGGTCTTGCTTTTTATAAAGCGGAGGAGGCTGCACAGCAACTCCTTCCCTCTGAGGGAACGGTTTTAATTACAGTTTCAAATCGGGAAAGACCGGCGGTTCTTGAAGTTGCTAAGGAGTTTGTCAGGTTAGGATTTAAAATAAAGGCGACCAATGGTACTCACAAATTCTTAGCGGAACATAGCATTGAATCCGAAAGCATTCTTAAGATGCATGAGGGACGCCCCAATATTGTCGATGGAATTAAGAATAAAGAGATTCAATTGGTCATAAATACACCCAGTGGCAAACTGAGCAAGTATGACGACTCCTATATTCGTAAAACTGCCATTAAATATAAGATACCTTACATTACCACCTTGGCCGCGGCCATGGCTGCTGCCAAAGGTATTTCCGCCTGCCGACAGGGCAAGGGCATTGTTCGTTCACTCCAAAGCTACCATAAGGATATCACTTAGAAAAAAGGAGTTAGTTACAACAAACTGCGAGGTGCGCCAACTCCTTGGAGGTTGGGACCCTTTAACCCTCCTCTCCTTTCATCCCTGGCCGCATTCGGAGGGCTCTGCCTTCAATTCCTTATGAGGTTCCCACCTCAGACTTGCTTTGTTTGAAATTCTTTTAGACAGGTAAACTCGATTAATCGGTCTAAGTTTTGGGATGTAAACACTTTACCACGGGTAGCCAGAAGTAACTTTTTCATATCCTCTCTTCGCACGCCGAATCCCCGCCCCGCAATACAAGCGATAACCTCGTATTTTGGCTGGTTGGGCGGTTGCCCAGCCATTGAAAGAGTTCCCAAATGTTGCACCCTTGTCACCTTGTCCCGGGCCGTGCCATCGTCTTCGGTAATTTTGGCTTCAATAAGGATCTGAGGGTTAAACTCGCTTGGAATGATAAAGTCAGGAGTCTGGTCAAAACCCGGAATACGTTCTGCCCGCTTTGTTTTTCGGTAGCTGATCTTTCCCTTGCTAAGAACGTCTTCGATTGCTGACTCAAGACTGTCTCCTACAAGCTCGCTGACAGAATCTCGATGCCCGGCAAATGGCCGTCCCAGGAATCGTTCATAAAGGAGCATGGGATATGGGACCCCCATGTTGGTGAGGTGTTGAATGCTTTCCTTCCCAAATCTTGTATCCGCCTTGTCAAGCCGGTGGAGTTTGCTCTCCCCCACCTGCGGAGATCCCTCATTGAACAGCTGACATGCAGCCTCAATTAATGCCTTGACCCTTTTCCCGGTGACTGCGCCTTTCTTCAATGGGTTCAGGGGGGCGAGTCGAATCTTCCGATCAAGAGCGCGAGCAAATCCCTGGTCAATCTGAACATCTGTCCTTTGTGTTGCAAGGTAAGCCCATTCAGGAGGGGTAAATCCAAGCATGGTACGTATCACAATGATTGAAATAGGAACATCAAAAGCAACTCTTGATATGGATTCATGAGAGATATCTTCAAAGGCCGATGTCGCTTGCTTCAATGCTTCATAACCCTTCTCGAAAACAGGGTAGTCTATAAAACCAACACCCTTTGGCATCACAAGGAATTCCGATACAAGACAGGAAAATACAGCAGTAACAAACTCATCCAGATTTGCTTCCACCTCGGAGAAGGGGACCTCAAAAGGAAATCTCATTTTCACCTACCTGGTAGGGTTCTGCTACCTCGCGCACCATTGCATAACGGAACAGTGGGGCCATGTCAAAATCATTTGTCAGGTATTTCTCTATTGCTTCAACCCCACCGAACGCACTCAGATGATGGGGTAAAATATCAAGCTTTTCCAGAGCTGTTTTCGTCTTCTCCCATGAGTTACGGAGGTTCCAGACAGCCAGACGTATGAGGTGCCCATAAGTGATGCAACGGATATCGCCCTGTGTCGGCTTGACATTTCCTTCCCTGAGTCTTTCCAGATCCAGATGTACCAAATCGGCCACTTCCTGAGGCGTACTGGCAATCAAGCTCTTCGAGACCGTCCCGTGTAAGCGACATACGAAAATGGTGTCAATGATGGAGGAGGTCGTTCCATTGATGTGAATCGAAGCTCCCATCTCAGCTGGGCATGGGATGGAAGCCGAGCATGTAAGCCCGGCATCGAGGAGAGCAACCGCGATGGGATAATACGCTTCGATCTTATTGTGATGGTAGGTAAAAACAAATGGGGCGCTAGGTTTTAAAGCAATTGCCATTCGCCGGAAAACACTTGAAAGTCCCTGTGTAAAATGATCAAGACCTCGCTTCATCGTCACATTTCCGGTTAATTCATCGGGGTGTCGTGTCGACGAAGTCTTAAAATTGGGGTCGTCATTGTCCATCAATCGTCGAAGCCACACATAGCAGAAGTCCATCAACTCAGCATACTGGACATTTCCGAAATAGGGGGGATCTGTGAAAACCGCATCCAGCGTGTTGGCCGGGAGATCCGCAGATGTCGCACTCTGGCAGTAGAGGTTCACCTGTCGCTTTTCAGGGTACGATCCGTCGTTCTGCTGGGCTCCAATCCACTCCCCGGGGAGATAATGCAGCGTTTTCTTTCCCTCGTAATATCGTATTTCAAAGGGTCGGTTACAGTATGACTTCGCCTTCGCGTATTTGTCAATAATGTTGGTCCATCCACCGCTTCCGACGTTCGTCCCGTCTTCATTGGAAATACCGAGAAGGTTTGATTCACACTGAACAAGCCCCACTGGAAAACCATGAACCGAAAAAATATCCAGAGATTTTAATGCCCCGGAATCATATCGACAGAGCATATTCTGATAACGAAGAAGGTCTGAGAGATTGGTTGCCAGGGCGCTACGAATTCTTTCATTCGCTTCCTTGTTGATTTCCTGGCAACTTAATTCCAGGCCGAATAATTGCCGGGCATTGAACATCTCCCGGTATTTCTTATACCCCCACCGATGGAGACGATTCGTTTCATCTCCTGAGGGGATTTCATCGTGAGGGACGAACTTTAGCTCTGTTTTTGCTGAAAGGGATTCAGCTTCCGAGTAGCAATTTAGATCCTGATCATCCGGCTTCTTAAAGAAGCGACCCCTGTGAAGGGGCTTACAAATAGAACAATGGTACTCAATGGCAAACATCCGATGCTGGGGCGGACCCGATTCAGGAACAGGATAGGAGTTTTCTCTACCACAACTTGGACAAGTGCAGACGTTTCGTTTGGCCAGGCCTATAAGCTGCAAAGGTGCCTTACAGGAAGTACAAACGCCCGGATTCTTGCGGTCTTTCACCTCAATAAGGGCTTTGCAGGTTGCACACAAAAAAACATTTGTTGGGTGTCTTCTGTCTTCAGCCACCAGGTATCCTGGGAAAAGTTCGATATCTTTGCCGCAATATCGACAGGATTGTAATTTGACCCATAGGAAATACTTGACCTGAGCGTTTTCGGATCCACATTCTAGGCATTTTGTGCAGTAAAGATGCCCGATTTCATGGTTCAAATGAAAGACCAATTCATTTGCAGCTTTTCTGTAAGCCTCTACGTCGAGATTCCCAATCTCTTGACGGACAATCCAGTAAGCCATCGGATTAATATCATAGCCAACGATATCACAACCTACTCGATTCGCTTCGATGAGCGGGGTGCCTCCCCCCATGAAAGGGTCCGCAACGCGAATTCCTTTCAAGTTGTTTGAATGAAAGAAGGACTCTCTTAGAGGCCTTTGTACAAATTCGGAAAGAAGGAGTGCCCGGAAGAGAGTACCGGGCCGGCGGGCAAACCACTTATGGACGGCAATGACAGGGCGGTAATTCTGCTGTATCTGCTTCTCCCGCAGAGCCAGATCCGCAACAAAAGGAATATCAAAATTCTTTTCTATGGACATGGTCTATACCCGGACTAATCTCCAGAGAGATGAAAATCTATTAACCGATTCCGAAGGCAACATCAACTCAGTTTCAAGTGCCGGAGTCAAGCTTCCAAAATGTTAGCGGCTGAAGAACAAAGGCATATACAAAATATCAGATTGGAGAGAAAAGGGAAAGACTTTTTTGATTTCATCATCTTCTTCATACCCTGTTGTCAACCAAGACATGACCATATGCGAATGAGGACCACCTGGGAGGAAAACACGATAGAAAAAGCAAGGGCGGCCTTAACACTTTCTTCCTGAAATCTTCGATTCCAAAAAGTTCGGAAAAGGTGTATATTACATTTCATGTCTGGTCTCCATTGCCCTCTTTATGAAAGCGAATATTGGAAAAGGAATGTACGACTTTAAATCACTGTCTGCGTATGACTTCGAGATCTTAGTCAGGGATCTTCTTCAGAAACACTTGGGGATCTTTCTAGAATCGTTCAAATCCGGACGGGATCAAGGGATTGATCTGCGATATGCACCCGCCAAGGATCAATCACTCATCGTTCAGTGTAAGCATTATGGGGGAGCGGGTTACTCAGGACTCTTTGTTGCCCTCAAGAAGGAGGTCGTCAAAGTTAAGCGCCTTTCTCCGATGCGTTATTGTGTCGCTACCTCAGTGCCACTTTCTCCCGCAAACAAAGAGGAAATTCACCACCTATTTCAACCGTTTTGCAGGACTCCCCAAGATATTTTCGGCCTAGAAGACCTAAACAATTTGCTCGGACAGTTTCCAGATATCGAACGAAAACACTTCAAGCTGTGGCTAACCAGCACAACGCTGCTGGAAAGGATTCTTCATAGCGCTCTATACAACCAAACATCTATGCTTGCTGAGGAGATTCGGAATAAAGCGAAGCTCTACGTTCAGAATGAGAGCTTCTTCGATGCCCAAAAAGTTCTCAAAAAGTATAATTATTGTATAATATCTGGCATTCCCGGAATCGGCAAGACATTTCTCGGGGAGATTCTCCTCCTCCAGTACATCAGCAATGGTTACGAACCGGTTGTTGTGCGAGCGCACATCCGGGAAGCATTTTCCTTGCTGAAAGCATCAACAAAACAGGTATTCTACTATGATGATTTTCTTGGACAGACGGGCTGGGAAGACAAACTTGAAAAGAACGAAGAGCAGAGCATCCTCGATTTTCTTAAGTATATCAGAACGCACAAGCACGCCAGATTCATTCTAACAACGAGGGAGTACATCCTGCAACAGGCAAAAAACATCTACGAGAAACTACATGCCTCGGATTTCGATCACGCAAAGTGCCTTATACGGCTTGAATCCTACACCCGTCGTGATCGAGCTCATATCCTGTTTAATCATGTGTATTTCTCCGCGCTTCCCAAGCCATACAAGAAAGCTCTCACCCAGAAAGACGTGCTCCTGAGTATTGTTGATCACAAAAACTACTCGCCGCGAATCGTCGAATGGATGTCGGATTACCAGAATTTTCGAGACTGCATAGATGTTGATTATCCGAAGCGGTTCATAGCCACTTTGGCCAACCCTAGTGAACTCTGGCGTCATGCTTTCCGTAACCATCTCACGCCCCCATCGCGCGGAGTGCTACTGGTTATGATGACATTCCAATCTGACGTCGAGCTAGCTGACCTCAAGGATGCGTTCGAGTCCTTTCGCATGCAGGAGGTGAAACTTTTTGGTGCTGCAACAACCCCAAACGAATTCATGACTGCGCTGGACGAATTGGAAGGATCCTTCATCAGGTGCGAAAGAGAGGAACACGAGGTTGTCGTCGCCTTCCACAATCCGTCTGTGCAGGATTTTCTAAAGAAGTATTTGGCGGAGAACGCTGAAGTACTACGCATGCTATGTTCCAGTATCATATTTTACGACCAATTTCGGGCACTCTGCACGGCCCGTCCCGGATAGGAAGTGCAAGAACACTTATCACGCGGGCTACGTACCGACACCCACCTTATCGCGGAAGCGATGATTCGGACAGTGTTGCGCACGGCGAAAGGGAGGAGACTTTATAAGAAACCTGATGGCAGTTTCATGCACATCAGAGAAGTTGAGACAACGATTGAGAAGAACATCGCGCATGCATTGAAGGTCGCGAGGGACTTTCCTAATACACACCAGAAGTACGTTGCAAGTCGCCTGCTGGATTTTGAGAGGGCAAGGATCGAGAATGGAACAGGGGACCTCGGGGACATCTCAGAGCCACTTAACGCAGCTCTTGCTCTTGATGCCGTTGCATCAAGTCGAACCGCAGTAGCGGAAGCAGCCGCACGGAAGTTTGAAAATGTCGAGCAATACCAATACGAAGAGTTAAATGACATTATTGCCTTACAGGACTTCATCTGCGCAGCTCCAGGAGCGGTGAGTAATGCTTTGGTCGAACGGGTCAGGGCCAAGATTAAAAAGGATGCGGATGTCATTTTCGATTGGAATATCTCGCAGGCAGATGATGAGGAAGAGATAGAAGATCTTCGGAACGTAGCCGATACAATGGAGAAAGTTTTCAGTGTCGCTCTGAATTCAATTTACGAGCAATTGGACGAAAAGGAGGAGGAACTTCGCAATCATTCTGACGAACACCCTGACGAAGATTACGAGGAGAGTTACCATGCCCGCACAGAGGCAACCGATGAAGAGATATTGTCTATGTTTGGAAGCCTCCTGGAGTAAAGAAAAAGCCGAACAATCTCATTGCCACGAACAGTGAACACACACCAGGCCGCTTCGCTCTGTGCCTTCAGGGGGAAACGGGATGAAGCAATACACCCATCCAAAGATTTACAGATTTCTATTTCTAACCAATTGTACTCCTTTTCCCTTGGCTATTCTTCTTATCATTCACCAAAGTATTGACCGGTGGGAGGAGGCTTTCATTCCTGGGCACATTCGGAGGGGTCGCCCTTTAATTTGGAGAGGGCGTGAGGAAGAGCTGGTAGGATTACGCTGAGATTCTCCTTCACACTTTTTGGACTTCCTGGAAGATTAACGATCAGACTTGAACCTCGAATTCCCACAACGGCTCTTGAGATCATTGCGTAGGGGGTCTTTTTTAGACTTTCGGCCCTCATGGCTTCTGAAAAACCAGGAACTTCTTTTTCAATGACTTCCCATGTGGCATCGGGTGTCACGTCTCGGTGGCTCAAACCTGTGCCTCCAGTGGTGAGGATGAGATCTGCCTTTAATTGGTCTGCACTCTTTTTCAGAGTCTCTACGATCTTTTCTTTTTCATCCGGAATGATCTCGTAGTGAATGACCTCAGCAGTCAACTCTCTTACCATTTCTCGAATGAGAGGACCACTTGAATCTTCCCGCTCGCCTTTAGAGCCTCGATCACTGATAGTCAATATAACTACTTTAAACATATCCACCTCATCATTTAAATGTGAAAGCTCAAATTTTGAGGTAAAGGTTGAGGTTGAAAAAATAAAGTCCTTAACCTTGGCCTAAACCTAAGCCTGATCTTGAACGAAAATCTCATCTCCTACCTTCACTTCTCCTTCTACCACCACTTCTGCAAAAATTCCTTCTTTGGGCATCACACAATCGCCTGCTTGGTAATAAATAGCGCAACGCGTGTGACACTCCTTCCCAATTTGTGTAACTCGCATGATAACAGAATTCCCAATGTGAACTTCTGTTCCAATGGGAAGATGAACAAGATCTACACCTTCCGTTGTGATATTTTCTGCAAAATCCCCATAACTTACATTCAATCCTTTAGCCCTCATCTTCTCAATCGATTCATTGGCTAAGAGGCTTACCTGCCTGTGCCAGGGACCTCCATGGGCATCGCCCTTTAAACCGAAATCCTTCAGTAAGGTACACGATTGAATATTCGTCTTCTTCGTTCCCTTATCTTCACTAATATTTACGGCCAATACTCTTCCCTTTTGAATTCCTGTCATATTATAGATCCCTTTGCTAATAGAAACCCATTTTAGTAAGGCGTAAGTCGCAAGTCGTAAGGCGACAACCCCTTACGCTCTCGACCCTTACGACTTACGGTTTGTTAAATACGTTCCACTCTTTCCTCCTGTTTTTTTAACAAGGTGGATATTGGAGAGGGTCATTCCTCTGTCAATGGCTTTGCACATGTCGTAAATGGTAAGGCCAGCAGCAGCCACAGCCACGAACCCTTCCATCTCTACACCTGTCTGGGCTTTGATCTTAACCTTTGCTTCAATATCAATTCGGCTCTCTTTTTCAAGAGGACAAAAATTGATCTCAACATGGGAGAGGTTGAGAGGATGGCACATGGGAATGATTTCTGAAGTCTTTTTTGCCGCCATAATTCCAGCTACCTTGGCAATCGCTAAAACATCCCCCTTTGCAATTTTACCGGACATAATGCTTTTAAAAGTCTTTGGATTCATAAAAACAGACCCTTGAACCACCGCCTCCCTCAGGGTCTCTTTCTTTATACTGACATCGACCATCTTTGCCCGGCCCTTTTCATCGAAGTGTGTAAGCTTTGGCATCGAATCCTCCATAAAACATTAGGTTGAGGCTAAGGTTTAGGTTAAGATACTCCCTAATGTTTAACTAAATTATTAGTCCTATTTTTTACCTCGCTCTCAACCTTAACCTGAGCCTTAACATTTGATTTCCTTTATCCTCCAATTGCTGACATATTCCGCTGACATTTTTTAAAATGGGTGTCAATCTGGTGTCTTGCAGGTTTTTTCCCCAAAGCAATAATGAGTTGTTCCTTCAAATCCGCATCACTGCCCCCGTTTCTCAGAATTTCACGCAAATCTACCTCTTCGTCCGAAAAGAGGCAGGTACGGATTTTTCCATCCGCTGTTAGTCGAAGACGGTTACAGTCGCCGCAAAAATGACTGCTTACCGCTCCAATCAGGCCAATTTCTCCGATAGATCCCTCGAGCCGGAAACGTTTCGCAGGTCCATCCCACTGATCGGGCGGTAGGGTAATCAGTTTTCCCAAGTTTTCCAACCGGGTCTTGATCTGGGGGATGGTCAGAAGATGACTTTCCTTCCATTCTTCGCCGTTCCCCGCAGGCATGTACTCGATAAATCGGACGGTCAAGGGGAAGTGAAAAGTGAGCTTTGCAAACGATTCTATTTCGTCGTCATTCATCCCCCGAATGGCAACCATGTTAATTTTAACGGGCGAGAGACCTACCTGCAAGGCTTCCTCGATTCCTTCCCAAACCCGTTCGAACCCATCCTTTCGGGTGATCTGATGGAATTTCTCTCTCTTAAGAGAATCCAAACTGATATTGACCCTTTTTAATCCGGCCTTCTTGAAGGCTTGAGCAAATTCCTTGAGGAGGATCCCATTGGTGGTCAGACTCAAGTCTTTAATCTGCTCAATCTGAGAAAGGCTGGAGATAAATTCCACCACACCTTTTCTAACCAGTGGTTCCCCACCGGTTAACCTGACCTTGGAAATCCCCTCTTTTGCGAAAACCCGGACTATCCTTAAAAGCTCTTCGTACGTCAGGATGTCTGCATGAGAGATGAGGGAGATGCCCTCCTCAGGCATGCAATAGCGACACCTCAAATTACACCTATCCGTCACCGAGATTCGAAGGTAATTTATTTTTCTTTTAAAAGGATCGAGCAACAT
>Ga0299915_10003222_pt1 | contig 11841 bp, 10 predicted proteins | sample RVTome_13_FD_200263 | JGI IMG/M metagenome (GOLD analysis project Ga0299915, IMG submission 200263) | Soil microbial communities from uranium-contaminated site in the Upper Colorado River Basin, Wyoming, United States - RVT92D227 (version 2) ... | reverse complement strand
GAGCTCGCTGGTTGGCCCGAGGTGACTGCGGAGCGCATGCGCTCAGAAAAAGGCCACCAGCGAGGAGGCCTGCTGCGAATCGGTACATGTAACCAGCCCTTTGAAGTTGCATGGTCGCCACCTAACGTCTCGCGTTTAGCTGCCGGCCGCGGCGATCACCGGCGCCGCCTGAACACCATAGCACCGAGGCCCTCGCGCAGCCGGACCCGCCGCGGCCGGACAGCTACAATGATGGGATGGACTCCACCGTGTTGGGCGGCATTATCCGTTGAGTGCCGTTCATCCGGTAACCGTTAGAGCCCAGGAGGCCGTCCCCATGTCGTCCACCGTTGCCGTCGATCTCGCCAAGAGCGTGTTTCAGCTCGCCGTCGCCAATCGCGCCGGTCGGATCGTGCAGCGCCATCGCTTCAGCCGAGCACAGTTCGCAAGCTTCCTCAAGTCGGTAGCGACGGCGCACGTGGTGATGGAGGCCTGCGGCACGGCTCACTACTGGGGGCGCGTTGCCCAGCAGGCTGGTCATCGCGTGACGCTGCTGCCGCCCCGCTACGTGCGCCCCTACGTGCGCCGGGACAAGAGCGACCGGGCCGATGCCGAAGCGCTGCTCGAGGCGCTCCGTAATCCCGCCATCGCGCCGGTGCCGGTCAAGTCGGTCGCGCAGCAGGAGCTGGTCGCCTTGCACCGCATCCGCGATCAGTGGATGGCCACCCGCACCGCCCGGCTCAACGCCATGCGCGGCGTACTGCGCGAACACGGCCTCCTGCTCCCCGCCGGCGCCAAGCGCGCCCTGTGCGAGCTCCCGCTGCTGCTGGCCGATGCCAACGCCCCGCTACCGGCGTGTCTGCGCCACAGCTTGGTCGCGCTGTACGAGGAGATCCGTCAACTCGAAGCCAGGGTCGCGGTGCTGGAGAAGGACCTCGAGACCCTGGCCGCTCCCGATCCCGTGGCGCAGCGCCTGCAGACCATTCCCGGTGTCGGGCTGCTCACCGCCACCGCGGTGCGGGGAACCGTCGCCAACATCCACTCCTTCCGCCGCGCCCGGCAGTTCGCCAGCTGGCTGGGACTCACCAGCCGCGAGCGCTCGAGCGGGAATCGCCGCCGCCTCGGCGCCATCACCAAGCAGGGCGACACCTACCTGCGATACCTCCTGACCCACGGCGCGCGCGCCGTGCTGCTGGCGGCCCAGCGGGCCGCACGCGCCGGGCGGCCGCTCACGCATTTGCAGCACTGGGCCGTCACCCTGGCCGAGCGCAGCGGTCACAACCGGGCCACGATCGCCGTCGCCAACAAGCTCGCACGTATCATCTGGGCGGTCTGGGCCCGCGAGCAGCCCTTCGCCGCTCGGCCCGCGTTGCCGGCCGCCGCCTGACAGGTCTTGCCCGATCCGGTGCGCAGTGAGTGAACCCGTGATGATGGCCCGACGAGACCGCCTCTCCCTGGTCCAGGCCAGTACTACCTTGGCGCTCACGACGCCGCTGTCCAACGATTGGCCACCAGGGACGCGACTTCCCATCATGGCCCGGAGGCTACGGCCTCCCTCGCAGAGGCCGGATATACGCCTGCACCGCGTCTCCCGCGTCATCACCCGGCTCACCACAACGCGCCGACCGGATCTCCACCAGGTCCTATGACTTCGCGCCCTCCGCCCAGGCCCGGCAACTTGCCGCTCCGGTGGAGTCCATATACCCGTAGTTAGGCGGTGGCTGTGGCCTATTGCGGGAAGAGCCGTTGGGGCTTATCAACCAAGGACGAGATCGCGAAAACGAGTTTCTCGTGAGCCTCCGTACGAGTTGCAAAGCTAGACGCCATGTCGATTGCGCGGAACTGGAAGGCGAGGTCTCTCGCCAGGATAATGTAACCCCAGTCACTGTCCTTGATGTCAAAGACCAAGACGCCGAGAAAGCACTGAGCGTCATCGCAGAACCATCCCTCCTCCCGCAGACCGGGGGGCTCCGGGATCCCCGTGACGCCTCGGAACTCTGCCTTGGTGATGGCGCCAACAGCAATCTGGTTTGTGAGGCCGATCGAAGCTTCCTTGAGCTTTAGCTTCAATTCTCCCAGGTGAAAGACCATGGTCTTCGAAGTGAATGGATGCCAGCTCGCAGTAAGTGATGTGGGGCCTTCCGGCTTAAGAACCATCTGCACGGAGTGAGGAAAGAAGTTGTGTGGGAGGGGACGCAGCGCTTTCGGATTGTGTATCACAACGAGGCCTTGGCCCCAAGGCTCTGCGAACGGTGGATTGTCTAGCGAGTACCGGAACAGCGTCGGATCGCGCGCGTCTCTATCCGTATTGAGGCAGTAACCAGCTCGGACCATCTCCAAGACGTCATTGCCTACGCCGCACTGGTACCCCATGCGGCTAAACTTGGCGGTCGTACCACTGTTCGTGAACATCACAGCGCTGATGTACTCAGTGTCTGGCTGATCAAAGAACGATGAAGGGACGACCTTCTTCCCAAGAACATGCTCGTAGATTCGATCAAACTCGATCCTTAGCTTTCCCTCCTGATCCCATTCGGCCTCGTGTTTGATGCCGAATAGATAACTGGTTAGTGCACTATCAGCGAATGATAGAGACTGCTCGTCATGGAACGCCTCGATTGCGAGCACGAGCGGAATCCCATTGCAGTGCTCTTGCTCCCAGTACCGCTTCTGTAGCTTGGAGAATAGCGGGCTGCCAAAGCGCAGTGCCAGTTCATGACGCTGGTACTCAAAGATCTCCGGTCTCGTTAGATCCGATATCTTCTTGCCGAGCTGAGCAAGAACGCCGGATGTGGAGGGATTCACCGTAGTCGCTTCAACGGCCGCTGTTCCAGCGGGACATGATACGATGAAGTCGGGCTTGGTGTATTTACGGTCTTCGGTAAACCCAGTGTACTGGAAATAGGCGTGCAGATACAGCTCAAAGAAGCGCGCATCAAAGCCAGTTGACTGTAGCTGCTGTAAGAAGTTACCATCTGCATCGTGGAACGAACCAAAGGCCTGATCCACCGCCCAGCGTGCAGCAATAGACATCGGTGCGGTTCTGAGAGCCTTGAAGGACGGATGTTCATCCGTCTCCGGCACAACGAGGTCAAACACCGAAAGCTGCCCGGGTGCCATGCCACCGCCTAACGTACAGCGTTTAGCTGCGGGCCGCGGCGGCCACGGAGCCGCGTAGACCACGATAGCACCGAAGCCGCACCTGAAGCCAGACCCGCCGCGGCCCGACAGCTACAACGCGCAGTTAGGCCGCTCATTGGTGCCAGCCTTGAGCGTCAAGGTATTCGTGAACCCGGGCCCAAAGGGGTATCACGTTGACGTTGATCGAGTCGACAGCGTTGGTGTACACGGACTCGATGTGAAACACATTCAGGAGCTTCAACATCACGAGTCCGGGGTTGAGGCCGAGCATGATGACGTCCGCGCCAGTAGGGCTGAATTCCGCGCAGAACTCTTCTATGCGCTGTTCGTCGGCGCTTGGCCACAACTCAAGCAGATCGCCCGAGCTGTGAAAGCGAGCGTATGAGAGGACACTGTCAGCGGCAGGATGGGTGAGCTGGCACAAGAGTGCGTAGCAGTCCCTGATCCTCGGGACCGAATCGCGCTCGAGAAGGGCCAGGTAGTCGGCACTGGACTTGGCGGCATGGCTCGCTGGGGCGCTGGAACGCTCCTTGGGAGTCAGCCGGCGAGCGTACATGAAGGCAATGAGGGCGTCCTCAATCGCGCCAAACTCGACGAAGGTCCGGTTGCGGGTACTATCCAGCGCTGCGCGGATGTGGGACCAGCCCTTTGCGATACCGAGCGTTGCCGGTCTCAGGGCGTCGAGAGCGTCCGCAGAGGACTCGATGAGACCGCGAAAGGATGCAGCGAACGAGAGGAGGTTGAGAGCTCCCTTGGCAGCAGCGATTCCGTAAACCCAGCGCTGGGACCTCACAAGAGCGGTGGCCGCTGAGAAGTGAGCCCGATACAGGATCTCAGTAACGTAGAGACGACGCCCTTCGTACTGTTGACGGCGGTTGAGTTTGTCGAACTGAGTCAGCGGCATGAAGCCGTACCGATGTCGCCGCAGCCGGGAGACAACGTGGTCCAAGACTTGAACTAGGCGCAAGCCGTCCGACCCGACGGTCGCCGTGAGCGCCTTCTCAAGCCCGCTATCTCCCGTCACTTATCCGGCTCCCGCCTGTGTCTCTGAGCGGCCTAACGGCTCCGGTTTAAGCAGCGGCGCGGCCACCGAGTGCTTGAGCAATCTACCGACGGCGGGCCGCGCCGCCTGCTTCAAACCGTTAGGCAGCATGACCCTAGGTCGTGGTGGCATCATCGCCGTAGCGCCGTGGTCGCCGCGAGTCGAGATCTGCCAACATCGAACGAGCGGTGGTCAACCAGGCTCCAATATCGGATTCCGTGGCTTCAAAGGGCTCGTCGGGAAAGCGTGCCTTCGTCCGAATGGCGGCGAGTCTGTTGAGCAGGTCCACAAATGACGCGTCAACATTGCCGTGTTGGCCTCCATGCCTGTTGAACTCCGTCGCCACGAACCTGTGGCGGGTCTTCGCAAGCAGGCGCTCGTCGGGCAGCATTAGCAGGTAGCACTTTGCTGTAAGCTCCACGGCAGCGTAGAGGTTCTCAAGGCTGGCGTTCCGGTGGCGCTTTGCAAGAGCCGTTTCGGCGGCAGACAGGAACTGTTCGGCGACCTCAAGATGGCGAGCTATTCGAGCGGCGTTGTACCGAAAATCGAACAGCAGATACCAAGTGCCCTTGTGGAAGATTGCGGTCAGGTGTCCAGCGTTGGCTTCTTCGCCGGTGAGCTGAAGGCCCACGATTTCTCCGAGGTCAGCCAGCCGCAGTTCAGATCCCTGCTGAATCGGGAGCTTCGTGTCCGAGTCAGCCCGTGCTTTCAGTACGCCCCTGATCTGGTCATTGAAGCGGATCACGGGTGACTTGCCGAGTTCCATTAAGACCTGTGCTGCCCATAGGGAAAACGGCTTGGGCAGAGTCCCCGCCTCCTGGCGACGCTTGATCTCTGGCTCGAACCAGACGTCGAACGCGTTTCGGAGAACGGTGATCGTGAACTGAGCTTCGTCTGAGCCGGAGCCGGGAGCAGGTAGTGTCATGCTGCGTAACGCCTGCGCGTAAGTTGCGAGCCGCGGCGCCCACGAGCGCCACAGCCGTTCACTACCATGCACGCAGCGCCGCGGCTCGTCAACTTCACGCGCTTGTTAGGCAGCACCGATCGGCCGAGTGGGGCGAGGGATATGGTGTCGTTCGAGATCTGCATCGAACCGACCAGGAACCTGCTCAACCGCGCCGGCGAACGTCTCGCGATTGAAGGGGATGTACTCGTAGGTCTTCTGAAGTTCACCGGCGTAGTGAGGGTCAATACCGTCCTCGATCAACACCAGAGGAGGCCGACCCAAGGCTACCGCAGCTCCAATCTCCTGGTAGAGCCAGACACTCGAGGCATAGAGCCTAGATTCGAGTCGCGCGCGGTGCGTGAGCAGGCATAGAAAAAACCGCGAGGCGTTGATCTTCGCGATGATGGCCGTACGGAACTGTTCCAACCCGTCAGCGCGACCATCGACAACGCGGTATCCTGCTGGCCCCAGTACGACATTCACGAGATGGGTCCTTAAAGGTTCATCCTCTGGGCGGAACTGATGAGCAAGGAAGACTTGGTGAGGGTCGTCCCTATAGAACAGTGCTCGCTCATCCTCGCTAAACGTGCCGGCGCGCGCAACCGAGAGCCCCTGTGCCGTCAGGACGTAAAGCCAGGGACCGTTGATGCCCCATTGAGTCCTCCCCACATAGCCGCCTAGCTCCAACCAACGAATAGCGGCTTCGATATCCGGCAAGGTGTACCAAGCCAACAAGGGTCTTATGAGGTCCCGTTCCGAACGGGCGTCGCGAACCTCGTGACTTGTCTCCGTAGGGCCCGTTGGGCGTCCGAGGTCAGTCCTCTCCGAATAGACGGTAACGTACCCGTGGATCTCCTTGAGCACGGCAATGCAGATCTCTTCTGAGATCACCGGCGTAGTCTCCGCTTTGTGGTGCTGCCTAACGCATGTTGAGAGCACGCCCCTTGCTGGTATCATGGAGTCGACGAAGGCCCATGGACCACAGCAAGGAGCGGCTCTCATGACCTGCACCACCAAGTATGTCGCGCTCGATGTGCATCAGGCAACCACGGTCGCTTCGGTCCGGGAGGAGCGCGGGCGCGTGATCGCGCGGACCATCTTGCCGACCGAGGCGCCGGCGATCGTGGAGTTCTTCAGGGGGATGCGCGGCGCGGTGCACGTCGCCCTGGAGGAAGGGACCCAGGCGCAGTGGCTGCACGACCTGCTGGTCCCGCTGGTCGATCGCGTGGTGGTGTGTGATCGCCGGGGACAGCCGCGGCAGGGGAACAAGGGCGACCAGGTCGATGCCGACCAACTCTCGCAGCTGCTCCGGCGCGGCAGCCTGCGCGCCGTCTATCACGGGAGCGCCCCCCGCGCCGCGCTGAAGGAGCTCACCCGCGCGTACCAGGCTCTCGTCGAGGACGCGACGCGCGTGATGCTGCGCCTCAAGGCGCTGTTCCGCGCTCGGGCGATCCCGACCCGGGGCACCCAGGTGTATCAGCCCCGGGAGCGGGCGCGGTGGCTGGCGCAGCTGCCGGAGCGCGGGGCCCGGTTCCGGGCGGAGGTGCTCTACGCCGAACTCGAGGTGCTCCGGGCGCTGCGCCCCACGGCCAAGGCCGCCATGCTGGCGGAGGCGCGGCGGGATCCAGCCTGGCCGGTGTTGCGCGCGATCCCGTTCTTGGGGCCGGTGCGCGTGGCGCTGCTGCTGGCCACGATGCAGACACCCTGGCGGTTCCGGACCAAGCGGCAGCTGTGGGCCTACGCGGGGCTGGCGGTGGTGACCCACTCGAGCGCCGACTACACGTTCGTCACCGGCCAACTGGTGCGGCGGCGCCGTGCGCCGCTGACCCGCGGGCTGAATCGCAATCACAACCGAGTGCTCAAGGACGTGTTCAAGGGCGCGGCCACGGCCGCCACGGCGCGCCCCGGCCCGCTCCAGGACGTTTATCACGGCATGATCGCCCGCGGCATGCGGGCGGAGCTGGCCCGGGTGACCCTCACCCGCAAGCTCGCGGCGCTCACGCTCCGGCTCTGGAAAACAGGAGAACGCTACGATCCGACGAAGCTGACGATCCAAGCGCGCTAGGGCCGGATCCCGGGGCGGCAGTGCGGGTGTGGTTCCCTCACGGCGGCTCTCAAGATCCGGGACGACGGTGCGAGGGGCAGTCTCGAGCGATTCGTTCGCCCGGCAGCGGTCACGCCGAGGCACTCGTCTAACTCTAGGCCCCCTCGCAGAACCCGAAGAAGCGTCAGGCCGGCTGCTGCCGAGTCTCAGATAGAACCATGGTTCGCGTCGTCGCGCGACCCACGCGCTTGCATTCGTCCAGGTCGGATCGCGAGTCGAAGTGAGGTGACTGATGCGGAAGAAGAAGACGGGCCCACCTACCCGCCGGCACCGGCCAGTCTCGTCCTCGCACCCGCCGGTGCTGATTGCTGAGGGCGACGTCGCTCAGCAATCAGCGACGCCGAGGCGCGCCCTGGACAATCGCTCTCATAGAACGAATCAGCGTTGAGCTGCGGCGCGGCGTCTTGACCGTGCTGGCGCCCTTAGGGACGCGCGCTCTCTGGATGGCGATCATGGCTGAGAAGGTAGTGTCCGAGGTGCGGCACGCGCCAGCACGGTCTGCCGCGCCCGCAGCTCCAACGCGGTGTTAGCGGCAACCGGCGCTAGGGGGGACCGGTGATGGCCGTATAGTCGACGGATACATCGGCCCGAGTGAGTTTCTCGACACGGAGCTCGACCTTCTGGCCCCTGTTGTAGCTGAACGAGGTGTAGTAGAGCCGGTATGAACCGGGGTTGTCTGGCTGCCTTAAGATCCGTGGTTTGATAGCATCGTCGCACTTCGCTTCAAGGCGGATAATACCGAGGTCGTCGCGCGGCGCTGGACAGGTGAACCTAAGTCGAAACCAGGCGCCATAGTCACCGTCCCTGCTAAGCAACACGTAGGGGCCGTATACGACGTGCCCTCCGGGATCGTCGATGGCGCTTTGCCACGCCCGGCGTTGATACGCATCGCCGTCTGCGACAGGGCTGCCAGCATTGTGGCAATGATGAGATACAGCGGGGAAGAAGCCAACAACAGGTACGTGTCCCGCGGCGGTAGCCAGTTCCGGCGGGAGCAGACGCGCGTCGACGTTCGGGGTTCGGTACGCTGCCCGTCTGCGAAGCCAGCGGTACAGCTCGATGGAGCCAGCGACGAGCCCGACAACAGCGGATGCGGCAAACAGCAGCTCCACGGGCGCCTCTCAGGCTTGTTGCGGTTGCCGGCTAACGTATCCGGGTTTCGCTGCGACGCGGCCGCTGGCCACAGCAACCGCGGGGAACACCGAACAGCCCGCGCGCCTGTGCCAGATGTAACGGCTTGCCGCGTGGTGCTGTCAAGCTGGGCCGCCCGATCTCGCCGGCGCACGGGACGGCGGCTGGCACTCAAGCCCCTCCGGCGGCCGCGTCGCCAGCTACAACCCGATGATGTTTCCAAGAAGTGCCCTCGAGGGGTACCGTTTCGATGATCCGCCAAGATCACGACCCGTCATCCCAGGAGGGCACTCCCATGTGGCACTCCGGCATCGACCAGCACAAGCAGTTCTGCGTGATCACAACCTATGGGCCCGAAGGCCCGCGCGTCAAACAGGCCCGCGTGGCGAGCACGCCACTCGCGCTCGCACAGTACTTCGCGGAGTTCCCCGGGCCTCACAAGGCCGTCGTCGAGTCCACCGGCGGCTGGTACTGGCTGGCCGACACGCTCGCCGGCCTGGGGGTGGAGCTGGTCTTTGCCCACGCGACCCGGGTGAAGGCGATCGCCGCCGCCAAGGTCAAGACCGACAAAGTCGACTCCGACACCCTGGCGCTGCTGCTCCGTGCTGACCTGATCCCGATGGCCCACATGATCGCCCCCGCCCAGCGCGGTCCGCGCGACCTGATGCGCACCCGGCTACGGCTGGTCGAGAAGAACGTCAGCGCCCAGAACAGCATCGATCGGTTGCTGGAGAAGTTCAACCTCACCAGCGTGACCGAGCTGGAGGCGTGATACCAGCTCCAGGCCAGCTGCCACAGCGCCCAGCTGGCGCTGCTCGAGACGCAGATCGCCACGCTGGAGCGCGCCCTGCACCCGCACCTGATCCCCAACGCCGACGTCCAGCGGCTGCTGTGGATCCCGGGCCTCGGCAAGGTGAACGCCTTTTCCATCTACACCGAGATCGACGGCATCAGCCGCTTCCCCTCGGCCCGGCAGTTCTTTTCCTACTGTCGCCTGGTCCCCGGAGCCGACAACTCCGGCGGCCGCACGCGCCATCGCTCGGGCTCCAAGGCAGGCAACCGCTACCTCAAGCTCGCCTTCAGTCACGCCGCCATCCGCGCCGTGCAGTACAACCCCGAGATCCGGGCCTACTTCAAGGCCAAGGCCCGCAAGAAGCCGATCCGGATCGCCCGCACCCTAGTCGCGCTGGAGCTGGCACGCATCGTCTACCACGTCCTCTCCAGGCAGGAGGACTTCAACGGGCAGTTCAAAGGCCGAGCCCTGAGTCATCGGAAGCACGCCAAGTGGCCACGCCGGGCAAGCCCACCTGTCTAACTGATTCCCGCAGGGGGTCATCCGCGTTGATTGGGAAGCCCGGCGTTGTGCCGACGATGTATCTGGGACCGCCTCGGTGCGAGGCGACCGCTCGGCCTCAACGGTGCCGAGCGGGCGAGCCCATAATGGTGTTTGGCCGCCACCGCGTGTGGACGCTCACCTGATACGACCGGCAGGCGCCGCTCGAGCGAGCGGCAGGACGCAGAAAGGAAGATTCAATAGGAAGCGGCGAGCTGCGCTCGCCGCCAAGATCAACTACGCCCTCTTGACAGCGCACTTCTTAATGGTGTTAGACAGCCGCGCTCACGAAAGCAGGCGCACGATTTCGGCTAGTAGGACGTCCAGATCGCTGGCAAAGTTGACCTGCGTGGCATTTGGCAGGACTTCCTTGGGTCGAATCTGGACGTGAAGGTGCGCGTCGCCAACTTTGCGCGCACTGCCTTCAAGATGCTGCATGGACTCGCGGAAGGATCGCGCGCCAGCATAGTTGTTCGCCACTTCCTTGAATGAAGCATGGCCAAATATCGGCGGCACGTGGTCAAGCAGTGCACGCGTAAGAGCCGCAACCGCCATATAGGCGCGGTTGGCGTAGCAGAGGTTCAGCTCTTCGCAGAGGGCGAGAAGCCTGGTGAGGTCGAACTTCGGCGACTTGACGGCTCGAAGCTCCTCTAGGCGAGCAGGGTCGACCATGAATGAAGTGATTGCAGCAGGCTGCTCTGAGCTCTCGCTACGAAGAACGAAGAATTCGTCGATTGCTGCGCCCACTTTCTGGTTGCCTGTCTCGACCAGCTCCGACAGAGGGGGCATTGTATTCGTTGTACCGAGATACTGAACCGCTCTGTCATAATGCTTGATAATGTCAGGAAGCGAGTTGTCAACGGCTGTCGACACCTCGCTCTTCAGTTGCGCGATCAGCTCATCAGATGCAGGTAGAGACTTCGGTAAGAGCCGCCTGTAGATCTCCCAACTGAAGAGCGCACGGGCGATGAGTTCTGCTCGCAGCAGCTTCGCCACTGCGTACTGATTCATGCTTGAATTGAATGTGCCGTTCTTGGCGTACTGACTTTCAATCCGGAGAACGTCATCGCGCGTTGATAGGACGCGATCGCCCAGGAAGAGGGATACCTGCTGTCGAGCTACCTCTAGGGGCCGACCTTCAAGCATTGGGCTCCAGTGCCGTCGCGGCTGTCTAACTCACAATTGGACTGTGGGCGGGGCCGGGACCTGCGCGACCGCTCCGGCCGGCAACCCAACCCGCGCCCCTATCCCACGGTGCCACGCGCGCTTACCCAGCACAAGTGCCATCAGGCAGCCCCTGCCCGCAAGGTATGGGCTCGCGGCGGGCCGTCGGCAACGCTCGTTAACCGCTCCCCAGCTCGGCCTGCTTCTCCCGGATGTTGCGGATGAGCCGCGTGACCCGTGCGCGCTCCGCCTGCGCCAGCGCGTCGTCGAACGCCAAGCGCGCCTTCTCAGGATCGTGGGCTGCGGCGGCGACCTGGCCGCGCAGCGAGGCGGCCCGCGCCGAGCCATAGTGATCGGCCAGCTCGCCGAAGATCGCGCCCGACTCTTCCGCCGCCGCGCGCGCCGCGTCGCAGTCGCCCACCTTGAGCCGCGCCGCGCCAAGGGCGAGCAGCGCCTCGGCGGCAAGCGCGCGGTCCCCCACCTCGAGCCCGGCCACGTACGCCCGCCGCGCTGCGTCCGCCGCTTCGGCGGACTCGCCCGCCGCCACGAGCGCCTCCGCCAGCACCACGTCCACATTGGCGCGCTTCTGCGCCGGCAGGCTTGCCGCGTTCTCGGCGAGCTTGCGCATCTCGGCGGCCGCGGCCGCGACGCTCACCGTGCCCGCCACGAGCGCCGAGCGCAGCTCCTTGCGCCGCAGGTCGAGCGCCGCTTCCGAGGCGGGCTCGCACCCCAGCCGCGCATGCGCGTACGCCGCGGCCGCCTCGCCGTGCCGGTCGAGGCGCCGCAGCGCGTCGCCGCGCAGCTCGTGCGCCTCGCGTTTCTCGTCCGGGCTCTGCGCGGTTTCGGCCGCCATGACCGCGAACGTGAGCGCATCGTCGTAGTCGTGGACCCGCAGCGCCGCGCGTGAGGCGTCGCGCGCCGCCGGCGCGGCGCGCGGGAAGTCACCCGCGTGGTACCGGTGCCACGCCAGCGTGCCCGGTGGAACGCCCGCTCGCGCGGCC
>Ga0299915_10003220_pt1 | contig 11847 bp, 9 predicted proteins | sample RVTome_13_FD_200263 | JGI IMG/M metagenome (GOLD analysis project Ga0299915, IMG submission 200263) | Soil microbial communities from uranium-contaminated site in the Upper Colorado River Basin, Wyoming, United States - RVT92D227 (version 2) ... | reverse complement strand
GAGCGGGCCGGACTGCGTCCAGTACCAGTCGCGGGCGAGCTGTTGGACGTTGTGGTAGATCTCGACGTCGGCCTCGAGGATCTCGCCGCTGCGCGGGTCGGAGACGTGGGGGCCCATGGCGTTGGCCACGGTCGAAGGCACCCAGCGAATGGTCGAGATCCGGGCGTCGTCGGCGCTCCAGTCGGGGTCCTGGTCGGGGGAGGGCGCGTACTTGGCCTGGATGGCGTTGAGGAATCCGGCCTCCTCGAAGGCGGGCTGCCAGGCCTCGACGCCCTTCTTGATGTAGGAGGCCCACTTCGCGGGAGTGGCGGGGTCGACGTAGAAGACGATAGGCTTGACCGGCTCGCTTTTGGCGGCGCCGGGGTCTTTCTTCTCCAGGCGCCAGCGGGCGATGAATTTGCGCACGGTCGTTTCGTGCTCGGGCCGGCCGTAGTCGGTGTGGCTGTGGGTGAAGTAGCCGACGCGGTTGTCGACGAGACGGCCCATCATCGGTTTGTCCGGGAGCTTGACGAAAGAGTAGTGGACGACCGCAGTCGGGCTGGGCGGCGAAGGCAGCCTATCGGCGAACTGGGGCGGGAGGCCGGGCGGGAGCTGGGGCGGCTTGGGGTTGAAGGTCTGGGTGGCCTCGACGTTGAGGTTGAGCGGGAAGACCCGGGCCTTGTCGAGGAAGGTCCGGGAGGCGTCGAGCGACTGGCCGCCGAGGGTCTTCTTGACCGGGATCTCGTTGACGTCGCTCGTGAAGAGCTTGACCGCGTCGATGACCGGCGAGCCGTCGGCGGCGAAGGCCTCGACCGGAAAGGCCATCACGATGGTCCCGGTGTTCATGGCCTCGACGGCCTTGTGGATGGGCTCGTTGGGGTCGGCGATGTTGGCGTAGGAGATCGAGCGGAGAAGGACCTTGTTCTCGCGGACCTGCCAGCGGACAACCAAGTCCTGGACGGACTCGCCGGGATAGCTCTTTTCGCTCGGGCTTTTCTTGATCTGGACGACGAGAAGGAGGTCCTTGTCGAGCTCGGTCTTGGGGATCTCGAAGAGGACCTTCGACTTGAGCGTGTGGACCTTGACCAGGCCCGATTGGGTCGTGAATTCGGGGGTGATGACCTTGTCGTAGGGCTTGGGTTCGGCTTCGCCGGGCTTGGCCGGAGGAGCCGGGGCCTCCTGCTTGGCGGCCACGGGGGCGGGCGCTGGCGGCGTCTTGGGCTTCTTCTGGGCGGCCAGGGGCACGACCAGGGCCAGGACGATGATGATGGACAGCAGTTTTTTCACGACGGGCCTCCTTGGGTCATGACGTTCGAGTATCGTCGTTGCCGACCTCGTTCTTTCGTTCCGGCGGGGAACGAAGTCCTGACGATAGCACTATGGGCCGGATTCTGTCAACGCGCCGCTGTTGCGCCGCGGCGGGGGTTTCTGGGATAATCCCGGCTGATGCGCAAGTGGCTGGTGATACTCCTGGCGATCGCCCTCCTCTACGCCCTGCCGAAAATCAACACCCGCGGGCGGAGGGGCGCCAGCCCGTATCTCAAACGGCTCAACGACACCCTCAATATCCTCGTCTGGGTCCTCCTCGCGGTCTATTTCGGCGCTTTCCTCTACTGGCTCTGGACCGAGCTCGTCCGGTAGCGGCCCATGCCCGGCTCTTCGACAGAAGCGAGGTGTGTTAGAATAGGCCGAGGTTATCGGGAAGGGAGTGATGTCATGATCCTATCCTTATCAGGGCGCTCGATCATGCGGCTGGGCGCGTCAGCGCTGGTCATGCTGTCCGCGGCGGTCGTTTCTTTCCCGCAGGTCATTGAGAACCCCAAAAGCCCGCCGGCCCCGAACGCGGGTCGCGTCGTTCCCCTCAAGGAAGTGGCGCGGATCACGGATGAGAAGGGCAAGTTCTTCTTCGTCCAGCCCTTGGCCGTTTTCACGGGGCACGACGGATCGGTCTATGTCCAGGAATACAAGCAGCTCCTGAAGTTCGACGCCCAGGGCCGGTTCGTCAAGAACCTGCTCAAGAGAGGGCAGGGGCCGGGCGAGCTCGACGACAACCTGACCGACGTCGTCGTCCGGGAGAAAGACATTATCCTCTGGTCGTCGAATAACTACAAGTTCATCCGGCTCGACCTCGACGGCCGTTTCATCGAGGACAAGAAGCTCGTCCAAGGATTTCTCGGCTCCCTCCTCGGTGCGTTCGGCGGCAGGTGCTTTTTTCTCAGGCACGAAATAGACACGGCGAAGTCGAGGCCCAGGGTCAGCGGGATCTTCGAGACCCCCCGCCGTCTGGTCATCGTCCCTGAAAACGGCGAGGCCGTTCCCACGCCCGTTCTGATGCCGATGACCGAAGCCAGACACTTCGGGCCGAGGTCCGCTAGCGTGAGCACGATATCACGAGCCATGCCGCTCGCGGCGGACGACCGAACGGTCTTCATCTTCCATTCACCGGACTACCTCATCAAACTCCTCGACCTCGAGACCGGAGAGATCATGTGGAGCTTTCGGAGGGAGTACGACCGCGTGAGGTACGAAGTTAAAACGCCGCCCGGATATCCGGCGGAGCTCGTCCCGAAATACCACAACGACCTCTGCCGCCTTCTCTGGCGGAACGACCGGCTGTGGGCCGTGACGTCGACCTTCGATCCGAAAAAGGGGATCCTGGTCGACGTCTTCAGCCGCGAGGGCCGCTATCTCGATAACTTCTACCTGCCGCTCTTCAAGATCCGCAGGAACAACCCCCAGTACTACGCCCCGATGGCCATCCACGGGAATTTTCTCTACCTGCTCGAGGCGGACGAGGACGACCTGATCTCCTTGATCAAGTACGAGATCGGCGGGGAGTAGACCTATTTCCAGGTGAGTTTTTCGAGCCGTTCGAGTGACTTCCGTGCCGTCGTGCCCGCGGCGGCCGATTGGTCGATCCCGAAAACTGACACCGAGACGTAACCGTTGCGCACGGCCCAGATGTCCGTGTCTTTTCCGGCTGGCGCGAGGTGCTTCCAGGACGGTTTGTATTCCGTCGCGCCCTCGGGGGTTATGGATCTTTCGAAGAAATTGATCGGCGCTCGCGTGTCCTGCCGCGTCAGCCGCAGGCCGCGGATTCCCGCCTTGGGGAGGGCCGGGACGTTGACGTTGAGGAATACGCCCGCGGGGATGCCGCTCTTCCCGAGCGCACGGACGATGTCGGCCATGACCGCCGCGGCCATCTCATAATCCATCCCGTCCCCACGGGCAAGATTGACGGCGATCGCCGGGACGTCCAGAAAGGCCGCCTCGCGGGCGGCCCCGACCGTGGCCGAATAAAACGTCACCGTGCCCAGGTTCTCGCCCATGTTGATGCCCGATACGACCAGATCCGGCTTCGTGGGGAGGAGCACCTCGAGAGCCAGCCGGACGCAGGTCGCCGGCAGGGCGTCGATGGCGAACCACTTCACACCCCGGCTTTCCCTCTCCTCGACGGCGATCGGCCGGTCCGATGTGACGCCGTGACTCGTGCCGCTGCGGGGGTCCCGCGGAGCGGCGACGGTCACCGTTCCCAGGGGAACGAGCGCCTCGGCCAGGGCCAGTATCCCAGGTGCTTCGATGCCGTCGTCGTTCGTGACGAGGATCTTCAGCGGCCCCGGAGCCGGCTCAGGGACGGCTCCGCCGCACGCCGTCGAGAGAAGAACGGCGATCACGATCCAATTTCGCAGGGCGTGCCGTCTTTTCATCGCTCGCTCCTTTGCTCCGAGGCTCCCTTTGCACATTCGGTGTGCAATTTCTCAAAACTATGCGCCTGACAGTTCTTTAGAATCGCGATCAGGCGCTTTTTCCACAGGGTTATGCACAAAGTCTGTGGAAATCCCCTCCCTATTTTTTATTTTTCACGTAGCGGTCGAACCATTCGAACATTTCGGCGAGGACGTGAAGGACCGACTCGCGGGCGGAGTAACCGTGGCTCTCGTAGGGCAGGTAGACGAAGCGGGCCGTCGTCCCGAAGCCCTTCAGGGCGGCGAACAGGCGCTCGGACTGGATGGGGAAAGTGCCGGAGTTGTTGTCGGCCATGCCGTGGATGAGCAGGATGGGCTCGTTGATCAAGTTGGCGTGCATGAAGGGCGACATCTTGATGTATGTCTCGGGGGCCTCCCAGAGGGTCCGCCGCTCGCTCTGGAAGCCGAACGGGGTCAGGGTGCGGTTGTATGCGCCGCTGCGGGCGATCCCGGCGGCGAAGAAGTCGCAGCGGGCGAGCAGGTTAGCCGTCATGAAGGCGCCGTAGCTATGGCCGCCGACCCCGACCCGTTTCGGGTCGCCGACGCCCATTTCGTCGAGCTTGCTGATGGCCGCCTCGGCGTTGGAGACGATCTGCTGGACGAAGGTGTCGTTGACCGTCTGGGGATCGCCGACGACGGGCATCTCGGCGTTGTCGAGGACGGCGTATCCCTGGGTGACGAAGAAGAGCTGCGATGTCCCCCGGAAGAAGGTGAACCGGTTGACCGAGCCGCGGATCTGGCCGGCCACCGCCGCGGTATCGTATTCCATGGGGTAAGCCCAGACGACGACCGGCAGGCGGGTGCCCGGCTTGTAGCCCGGGGGCAGGTAGAGCGTGCCGCTGAGCTCCAGGCCGTCGGCGCGCTTGTAGGCGATGCGCTCGCGCCCGATGCCGGTCAGCTGGGGCGCCGGGTCCTTGAAATCAGTCAGGGCCGTCCGCTTCTTGGTCTTAAGGTCGTAGAGGTAGTAGTTGGGAGGGTCGGTCTTGGTCTCGTAGCTCGTGATGATCTTCGTCCTCGAGGTCCCCGAAAAATCGACGAAGCTTTCATAGGCGGGGTCCTGGCACTCGAAGAGCCGTTCGACCTTCATCGTCTTGAGATTCATCCGGGCGAGGAACGGGTGGTCGCCCTGGGGCGAGGAACCGGACCCGGTGAGATATATCCAGTCCTTGTCCTGGAGGATGACCCGCTCGCCGGTCTTGAGGCTCGTCGTCACCGGCCGTCCCGGGTCGCTGTACCTGTCCTGGGTACTCCGGTCCCAGATCTTGACCGGCTCGGCGGCCGGGTTGGCCAGGTCGACGAGGAACGTAGTCCGCCAGCTCCGCTTCCACTCGCTCTGGGAAGCCAGGGCCTTTCCGGGCGTAGCGAAATAAGAGATGCCGGCGGCCCGCTCCTTGAGCTTGAGAACCTCTCCCGGCTCGCCCGCGAACGGCGCGTCGAGCGTCAGGTAGTGGTCGCGGAAGGAAACCGTCTTCTTCGGGTCGCCCTCGTCCAGGGCCTCGGTCCAAATGAGCGTCGCCGGCTTGTGGGTCATCCAGTTGACGCCGCGCGGGCCTTTGGGGACGCCGTTGATGGGAACGTTCTCTTCCGGCGGGAGGTCGGCCAGCACCCTGACCAGGCCGCCGTCCATGTTCCAGATCTCGACGGAATGGGCGAATCCGTTGGCGGGGAGCGAATAGGAATAAGGCCGCTTGATCCGCTCGACGAGGATGTAGTCCATGGCCGGGGAGACGGAGATCGAATCGAAGATCCCGGGACGGCCGATCTTGCGGAGCTCGCCGGTGGCGATGTCGACGATGGCCGTCTGGGACGTGGCGTAGTGGTCGAAGAGGACCTCGTCGAACGAGTTCTTGAGAAGGTCCTGGTAGGTGGCGACCTTGGTCTCCTTGCCGCCGGAGACCTGGATCTCGGGGCCCTTGGGGACGCGCGGCGGGGCGGGCGCCGGGCCGCGTCCGTCGGGGACGAGCGGGACGACGAGGCGCCGGCTGTCCGGCATCCAATCCATGCCGCCGACGACGGTGTTGACGACGGCCGGCGTCAAGGCCTTGGCCGTTCCCGACTTGACGTCGACGGCCCAGAGTTCGACGCCGCCTTCGATGTAGCGGAGGAAGGCGATGCCCTGTCCGTCAGGCGACCAGGAGGGGAAGGTGAACTTGAAGCCCTCGGGCAGGGCGATCTTCCTGACCTGGCCGGACTTCATGTCCTTGAGGCTGATGCCCGTCGAGAAGCTCAGGACCTGCCGGCTGTTGAGCGCGGGCGTGATGCGCATCCCGGCGATCCGCAGGATGGGCTCGGAGAGATAGGCGATGGACGGCATCGACTCGCGGTCGATGAGAGCCATAACGTCGCGGGCCGGGCTCATGGAGACCATGGGGGTCGGCGGGGCGTCGACGATGGCGACGATCTCCTTGGGCGGGAGCTTGTAGGGCTCCTGGGCGGTGAGCACGGGGACGAACGCGAGAAGCGCGGCGCATAGAACGGTCAGACGGACGGCTGTTTTTTTCACGGGGCACCCTCCAGGCGGTAATTGATCATTGTCGAGAGGGACATTTTATACCGGCGCGCGGCCATGTTGCAACGGGAAGCTGTTTTTTTTTGATTCTCTTCTTATTTATCCTATATAATGACCGGGCCGCACTCCCGGAAAGGCCCCATGCGCGACTGCGACCCGACCAGCGTTTTCCTCTCCGTCGTCTTCCCCGTCTACGACAAGGAAACGCGGATCGCCGCGAGCCTCGATGCGACCGTGGCCTATCTTGCCGGCAAGCCGTTCGTGGCGGAAGTCATCGTCGTCGACGACGGGAGCCGGGACAGGACGGCCGAGGTCGCCGGCGCGGCGCTCGCCGGGCGCATTCCCTCGCGGGTCGTTCGCCGGGCGCAAAACCGGGGCAAGGGCGCTTCGGTCAGGGAGGGGGTTCTCATGGCCTCGGGCGAGATCATCCTCTTCTCGGACGACGACCTGTCCACGCCTATCGAGGAGTTCGACAAGCTCCTGGCCGCGATCATGGCGGGGGCCGATGTCGCCATCGGCTCGCGGGCCCTTCCGGAATCGGTCATCCGGGTCCGCCAGAGCCGGCCGCGCGAGATGATGGGGAAGGTCTTCAACCTGCTGGTCCGGCTGTTCGTCCTGAAGGGCTATCGCGACACCCAGTGCGGTTTCAAGGCCTTCCGGCGCGAGGCGGCGATGGACCTTTTTTCGCGGCTCCGGACGACCGGATTCGCCTTCGATGTCGAGATCCTCGTCCTCTGCCGGGAGCTCGGCTTCCGCGTCGCCGAGGTCCCGGTCGCCTGGAGCGACGCGCGGCCGAGCCGGGTGAGGATCATCAGGGGCTCCCTGGGGATGTTGATGGAACTCTGGCGGATGCGGCGGCGCCGCAACGGACTCCCGTCGCGCGATGAAAACATTCGAAAACAAGGAGGCGGGAATGCGCGGAATTGAAAGAAAATTGCGGCTGGGCGGCCGGTTCGCAGTCATCAGCCTGAGCCTCGGGATGGCGCTCGTTTCCTGCGCTACGGAGAAGGGGGAGGCCGACCTCGTTCTGGTCAACGGCGATATCTATACAATGGAGGCGGTCGCCCCGAAGGCCCGGGCCCTGGTCGTCAAGGGCGACAGGATCCTGGCCGTCTGCGCGACCGACGACGAGGCCGGGGCCTACATCGGGCCGTCCACGAAGGTCGTCGACCTCCGGGGGCGGTGGGCCGTCCCCGGCCTCATAGACGGGCATGTCCATTTCAACCAGGCCGGGGCCCTGATCCTCGACGCCAACCTCATGACGGTCTCGGACGAGGCCGGTTTACGGAAAGAAATCGGCCGGGTCGCCGGAATCCTGGAGGACGGCGAGTGGATCACGGGCGGCCTTTACGGCGCCTACGAGCAGTGGGCCCTGGGGGATTCGGGCGCGAAGGAAGACGGGAAAAAGGAGCCGTGGCGTCCGGCGCGGGCTATGATTGACGACCTGACCCCGGCGAACCCGTGCTTCCTCTGTCGCTTCGATTATGGGGAATGGCTGGCCAACACGGCCGCTTACGAAGCCGCCGGACTCGACCGGGCGCCTCTCGAAGGGATGGAAATCGGGAAGGACGGCAGGCCGACCGGGATCATCTTTGCCGGGACACCCGCCTTCAGGAAGATGCGCGAATCGCAGAAGCCCAAGTCCCGGGCCCGGCTCCTCGACGAGAACCGGGCGGCGCTCAAGGCCCTGCGCGAGGCGGGGATCGTCGAGGTCCACGACATCGAGCGGCCTGACCAGACGGACCGATTCGCCGAGCTCGAAGAGCGGGGCGAGCTGACCTGCCGGGTCTGGCTGAGGCCGGACCTCTCGCGCGGCGCGGAGCTCGGACAGGCCGGCTTCAGGATGGGGCTCCACCCCAAGACCAGGCAGAAGAGCGCCTGGCTCCGCTACGGCGCCCTCAAGGGCTACATCGACGGCATCATGGGCACGCACGGAGCCCTGTTCTTCGAGCCCTACGACGACGAGCCGGGCAATTACGGCCACTGGCGTCCGCATACCTCCGACGACCCGGACAACAAGGTCCGGAACATGGACAAGATATTCGGGCTTATCAAGACGGGGCTCGAGTTCGGCTTCGTCCCCAACGTCCACGCCATCGGCGACCGGGGCGTCGCCGAGATGCTCGACCTCTACGAGAGGCTCAGCCGGGAGCTCGGGCGCGACCTCGAAGGCTCCCGGGTCATCCACGCCCAGGTCATCCGGCCGCGGGACTTCCCGCGCTTCAAGGCTTTGAACGTCATCGCCGAGGTCAACCCCTATCACATCTCGGACGACATGCGTTGGATGGAGGAACGGATCGGCCGCGAGCGGTGCAAGGGGGCCTACGCCTTCAAGACGCTGCTCGCAAACGGGGCCACGCTCAGCTTCGGCTCCGACTGGCCGGGGACGAGCGCCGCTCTCTACCACATGCATCCGAAGTACCTGATCTATGCCGCTGTCACCCGGCAGACCTTGAACGGAACGCCCGAAGGCGGCTGGTTCCCGGAGGAGAGGATCTCCGTCGAGGAGGCCCTGCGTGCCTACACGATCAACAACGCCTATGCCGCCTTCGAGGCGGATCTCCGGGGATCCTTGAAGGAGGGAAAACTCGCCGACATCACAGTCTTCGACAGAAACCTCCTCGAGATCCCGGCGGCCGATATCCTCAACGCCGAGGTGACCCGCACCATCGTCGGCGGAAAGATCGTTTTCGAGAAAGACTAGAGATCTTCGCTGATAGCGGCCCGCCGCCGGGCCCTTCACAAGGGGAGAATTCACCCCGGGAATCACCCCCAAGGGTGATAGCCCCCGTCTTCTTCCCCCCTCACAATGGGCGGGAACCTCTTGCCGGGTTTTCAGACGGGAGTGCCGCTATGGAAAGACGCAAACACAGCCGATTCCAGCAGTGGAACAAGGCCATCATCAAGTCCGCCTCCGGCGGGGACGGGATACTGCCCCTCTGTCCCATCGACGCCTACGCCTGGGACCTGTCGATCGGCGGAGCGAGAGTCCAGTCCGAGGAGCGTTTCCCCGTCGGGGCCATCGTGCGCATCCACCTCGAACTCGTCAGGTCGCGGGAGGCGGTCAGCATCGATGGCGCCGTCCGCTGGTCCCGGTGGAACGAAAAGGAGAATATCCACGAGTTCGGGATCGAGTTCCAGGAATGCAGCCAGACAACCCTCCAGGCCATCATGAATAACCTCTACCGCGAAACAGACCGGAAAGCGAAGGACGAACAGCCCCACGGCTCCTTGGGCAAGGGTGCCGTGTAATCCCGCCTGCACGCCAGGCAGATTTTATAGAAAGCACCATGCAAAAGCGCAAAGACCGGCGTATCAAGCAGTGGAACAAGGCCGTGATCAAGCCGTTGCCGCAGGGCCAAGATCCCCTTCCCTCCGGCGAAGTCAAGGCCGTCACCTGCGATCTTTCGCTCGGAGGGGCCCGGATCTACTCGCCGGAGCCATTCGAGGTGGGGACCGTCCTCCGGCTCAATATCGAACTCGTCCGGTCCCGGGAAACCATCAGCTTGAAGGGCCATGTCAAATGGGTCAAGCGAGATGAAGCCGAGAATGTCTTTGAATTGGGCATCGAGTTCGATCACGATACCGCTCAGACCGTCACGAGCCTGCTGAAGAACCTCCACGGCCTGCTGCCCTGAATCCCCTCAGCGGCCGGGGCGGGCCGCCGCGGTCCACTGCCGCTGCGAAGGCTCGTCCCTTGACTCAACCTACCCGCGCCGTCCTGACCCTTCCCGTTATCGCGATCGTGATCCTGTATGTTCCCTGCGCGTTGGACACCGTGATCGAAGCCAGGTCGGAGACCGTTCCCTGCGGATGGAAGACGGGGCTGTTGTTGGCCCGGACGGCGACGCCGGGGAGCGAGGCCGCCCTCGCCGTCAGCCAGATCTTCGCGGCCTCGTCGTAGCGCTCGAAGACGAATCCCGAAGGAACGAATCGGACCCGGACCGGCGCTCCGGACATGATGGCCCTGAACCGGGCCTGATTGAGTCCGGACGTCACTTCCCAGATCCCCGACTGCAGCTGGAATTTCGGCACGAGCCGCTGGAATGTGTATGCGCCTCCGTAGATGAACAGGCCGGCCAAGGTGAGGGCCATGACGATCTCGATCAGCGTGAATCCCCTTTGGCTCCGTCCCATTCAATACTCCTTCCAGACGAGGACCTTGAGCGAGAAAAAGGCGAGGCGCGGCGCGGCCGTCACCGGGGCGTTTCCCGGGAATTCGCCGGCCGCGGTCCTCTCGTCCCGGACGATGGCCAGCGTGTTCCCGTTTCCGGAGAAGTCGTTTGCGTGGAGGGCGCCCAAGATTTGGACGTCCTTCCCCAAGCCCTCGATCGTGAACCCGCCCGAGGCCGCGGTGATCGAGGCCTGGAGTTTCAAGTCGGGAGGGGCCTCTTCGCCGATGGCGATCCCGCCACCGAGCGGTTCGCCCGAGACGACATCCCGTCCCGCCGAAAAGATGACGAGCTGGGCCCGCGAGTCCTTGACGTAGGGGACGCCGTCCTGCCAGCGGACGCCTTGGAGGATGAGGTGCGAGGAGATGGTGACCTTGTCCGAGGAGACGATGGTCAGATCGACGCCGCTTAGAACGGCTGGCGTTTCTCTGTCGAGAGCCAGTTCGATCCGGCCGTCGTCCGCGACATATCCGCCGCCGAGCGATTCGATCTTCCCGTTGACGATGACGATCGGCAGGGGTACGAGGTCGTAAGCGAAACTCCCTTCCGGAGTCCGGAAATCCGTCCGGCTTCGCGCCGGGCTGAACTCGAGGACCCATTCTGCCCCGTCCGCGCGGAAAGCGATGACTTGGGCGTCGCCGCCGATCGCCAGGATAAGCTCTTCGAGGTCCCCCTGGACGAAGACGCCGCCGAGTCCCAAGTCGTTTTGGATGAGGTAGACGCCTTCGGGGACGGGTTCGGTGGATGGTTCGAGCCCGAGCGCCTCCCTCAGCCGGGCGGGCGTCAGGTCTCCGGGGCGGAAGACCCCGATATTCAAGGCTTTCGCGACGGTTGGGCCCAGGTCGGCCGGAAGGACCCCTTCGGCCGCGGCCGAAAGCCCAGGCCTGAGGACCTCGCCGGGTTTCGACAGGAACCGGATCCCGTTTTCCCCGGGGAAGGCGGCTTTTTGCCCATCGGTCAAGTCTTTCCCTATAAAGAGAGGAATGGCCGGCATTGGCAGACGTCCGGCCAGAAGCCCCAGAGAGCCCTCGAGGACGGACCGGCGCCTCGCCTTGACATGGCTCAGCCCGCCCGAGGCCTCGATCTGCAGCTTGGCCGAGATCCGGAAATATCCGCCCATGTCCGTGAGCCCGCCGAGGCCGCAGGTGGCGCGGCTTTGCCAGGTCATCTCCCCGAAAGACTCTTCGAGGATCCGGGGAAAGGCGGCGCCCAGGGCGTCCTCGAGGAGGAGGGGGAATTCCGTCTCCGGCCTTGTCCGCAGGCCCTCTACGCGTTCGGCCGCCACCGCGGCCAGAGGGCCCGCGGCTTCGAGCCACTCCGTGAGGTCGCGGAGCCCCCGCTTGAGACCGTTTTCCGACGCGCAGTCGAGGAGAACCGCGAACTTGCGGAATCCGTTGATCTTCAGGTGGACTCCCGAGGCGTGGATCATGGCCAGGCCGAG
>Ga0299915_10003217_pt1 | contig 11854 bp, 6 predicted proteins | sample RVTome_13_FD_200263 | JGI IMG/M metagenome (GOLD analysis project Ga0299915, IMG submission 200263) | Soil microbial communities from uranium-contaminated site in the Upper Colorado River Basin, Wyoming, United States - RVT92D227 (version 2) ... | reverse complement strand
AATTTCAATATTATCCCAGCTCCCTCAGACTTTTTTATAACATGTTCTATATCCTTTCCAATGCTATCCTCATGACCTTTATTATTTTCGGCATCGTCATCATGATCAAATATCTTCCTCTCTATTTCTATGATATTCGAAAAAATATGACTCAAGAGATTTCAAGACTTCTCATCAACAGCCTCAAGATTTTCACTCTTTTCATCCCCTTCTTCTTCCGCTTGGATATGCTCTGGGCACTTTTCTTTTGGTCCGTTTTAGTGTGGGGGTATGTATCGAAAAGGGAAAGGCAACTCATTTTGGTCTTTCTCATCGTTTTAGTTTACCTTCCCTTTTTCCTTCGTTCCTCTTCCTCTTTTCTAGATGGGCCGTCTTCGGATATCATTTTGGAGATGAATAAGGCAAATCATGAAGACTGGGGAGAAGCAACAAAAGAAAAATTGCAGGCTTGGTTATTGAACCATCCTGATGACTCCGAAGTTCTTTTCTCTCTCGGGTTGGCAGAAAAGAGGGAAAGCCATTATTCCGCGGCAGAAGAATTTTACCGAAGGGCGATCCAACAGGGCTCCAAATTCAGCGAGGCCTTTTCCAATCTGGGGAATGTCTATCTGGCCCAAAAACAGACACCCTTAGCCATCTCTTCCTATCAACAAGCCACGGATTTAAATCCCAATCGAGGAGCTTATTATTACAACCTCTACCGGGCCTATTCTCAAGAAACTTTTCTTTCTGGAAAAATCGATAAAGCCTTTCAGAGAGCCAGACAGTTGGACCCTAACTTAGTAGATGACTATACGAACATTGATACACCCAACAGACCCCCTAATTTCAATCGACTGGTGATCGATGAGGTCTTAACCTCACAAATGCTCTGGAAGAGGTTCCTGGATCAATTCATTGGAAAAGAAGGTTTTTTGTTCCGACTGTTTAAGGCATGGTTCGAAAAAATTCCATCGAGAGTTCCCTTTTTAGCACCTATCTTATTTTTAGGGTTTTTAATCGGGATGTCCAGATATACCCGAACGAAAAGGTTTTTGACCCGCTGCCCGATGTGTGGAAGTCCGACTTACCGATTTTATTTAGGGACCTCCGAACAAGAATTCATTTGTTTCAATTGTTATCGTATTTTCATTCAAAAGGAAAAGCTTCATCCCAAGATTGTCGAGAAGAAATCACTTCAGGTTCGCCAATTTCAAAAACAGAATCATTTTATCAGTAGATTTCTCTCTTTCTTTTTTATCGGGTTCGGTTACTTGTGGAGGGATCAGGCTTTCAAAGGACTCTTTTTTCTTTTTATCTTTTTTATCTTCATTTTAAGATTTGTTTATTGGGATGGGGTGATGCCTTCTTCCCTCCCCCAACTGTATTCGACCCTTTGGAGATGGATCTCCTGGGGAGGATTCTTACTCCTTTTCTACATCCTTTCCGTTCGACAACTCTATCGACTTAAACCAAAATTCGAAACGGATAGTGAGCGATCGGGAGGCCGTTAAAATATTTTTTTTGACAAGGAACTCTCTGAACTGTGAAAGGAACCTGTTTTACAGCCAGGAATGAAAGCTAAAAGGGGAAGGCCATGGCCCTTCAGGGAACATTAAAAGACTTCAGCATTACCGAAATCGTCCAGCTCATCGGACAACAGCTCAAAACGGGCGTTTTGAAAATCCGTCGGGGCAAAGATCACGTGGAGATCCATTTTGTCGATGGGATGATCGTCCATGTCTTTTCAAATTATCGAGGGAAGAAGGATCTCATCGGTGAAATATTAGTGAAGGCACAATTGATCACCGAAGAACAATTGGAGCGGGTTTTAAAAATTCAAAAGGAAACACTCAAATACTTAGGAGAGATTTTAGTGGAGCTCCAACTTCTGACCAAGGATGATGTGCTGAAGGTAATTTCAACACAGATCTACGAAACCATCTATGATCTTTTTTGGTGGGAGGATGGGAACTTTAACTTTGATCTGAAGTTGGTAGAAAGTTATAAGAAAATCCCCTTTGCCTTGAGCACGGAGCAGGTGTTATTGAATATCCTGCGAATGGTGGATGAATGGTCAGAGATTGAAAAAAAGATTTCTACGCCACATCTCGTATTTAAAAGAATTCTTACACTGGAAGGAAAATCTGTCGATGCGCTTTCCCCTCAAAATTATTTGAAAGAGAAGCTGACCTCTGAGCAGGAGTTGATCTACAATTTGGTGGATGGAACACGAACGGTTCAGGAGATTATTGATCGAAGCCTCTTGGGAAAATTCAATGCCAGTGAAATTTTAGTAGACCTTTCCGAAATGGGGCTGATCGAAATGGCTGGGGTCCGAACTCCTACTTTCATCAAGAAGGTGAGCATGGTCAATTTCAGAGAGGCCTTAGCCTTTGTTTACTATGGTGCCTTTTTAATTTTTATCTTTCTGCTTCTCGTCTATTTCAAACCCAATTTTTTATATCATTTTTGGGATTCAAAGATAGAACGAGTGGATATTGAGATCCCCACTCATTTGGTCCATAAAAAACAATTGGACCGAATCAAAAATGCTTTAGAAATCTATCATCTGGAAAAGGGACAATATCCTTCTCACCTTGAAGAATTGATTTCAGCAAAACTTTTACAAAAGAGTGACCTCTTTTATCGTAAAGGAGTCTCCTATCAATACGAATTTAAAGATGGGAAATATTTTTTAAAACATTGAGAAATAGACCAATTCCCTTTATCCTCTTTCCCAATCATTCACTGCCCAGGACATAGAAAAAATGGAGAGACAAACTCCTTTTGATAAGATTCTCATACTCGATTTTGGTTCTCAGTATACCCAACTCATTGCCAGAAGGGTGAGGGAGTGCCAGATTTATAGTGAAATTCATCCCTTTGATATTTCCGTTGAAAAAGTGAAAATTTTGTCCCCCAAGGGGATCATCTTTTCTGGAGGGCCGGCAAGTGTCTATGGAAAGAATGCTCCCCTCTGTGATCCCGAACTCCTCAGAATGGGCATCCCCATTTTAGGCATCTGTTATGGAATGCAATTGATCGCTCAATTGTTGGGAGGGGAAGTCACCCATTCAGAAAAGAGAGAGTATGGGAAAGCTAAATTAACTTTGGACCGGAGAGGAAAACTTTTCAAAGGCTTGGGGGGAAAGGGAGGTCAATGGGTGGTCTGGATGAGCCATGGAGATCACGTGAAGACATTGCCTAAGGGATTTCACGCCCTCGCTCGTTCGAAAAATACCTCCTTTGCAGCCATTGAAGAGTCTCAAAAAAAAATTTATGGACTCCAGTTCCATCCAGAGGTGGTTCATACACAAAAGGGGCTCGATCTTATTAAAAATTTTCTCTTTCATATTTGTGGATGTTCTCATCTTTGGACAATGGAGTCTTTTTTAGAACTGACCATCCATGACCTGAAAAAGAAGATTGGAAAGGGGAAAGTCATCTGTGCTTTAAGCGGCGGGGTCGATTCCACGGTGGTGGCCCTTCTTCTCCACAGGGCGATCGGTGATCGCCTACAATGTATTTTTGTGAATAACGGCCTCTTAAGGAAGAACGAAGCTTCCCAAGTGGTGAATTTATTTCGTTATCATTTTAAGATACCATTAATCTATGTAAATGCGGAAAATGCTTTCCTAAATAAATTGGATGGGGTGATCGATCCAGAAGATAAAAGAAAGAGGATTGGAAAGGAATTTATTTCCATCTTTGAAAGGGAAGCCAAAAGAATTGGAGGGGTGGAATACTTGGCCCAGGGAACCCTGTACCCCGATGTCATCGAAAGCATTTCCTCAAAAGGTCCTTCGGCAACGATCAAGAGCCACCACAATGTGGGGGGATTGCCTGAAAAGATGAAATTAAAGTTAGTGGAACCCCTTCGAGAATTATTTAAAGACGAAGTGAGACAACTGGGTAAGGTTTTGGGACTTCCCGATGAAATTATAAAACGCCAACCCTTTCCAGGACCAGGCCTTGCCATTCGGATTATTGGGGAAGTAAATAAAGAGAGGTTAGAAATCTTAAGAGGTGCCGACGAGATTGTCATAAGAGAAATGGAGGGGAGCCATTTATTAGATCGCGTTTGGCAATCCTTTGCGGTTTTACTTCCAGTGAAGACCGTAGGTGTGATGGGGGACGAGAGGACTTATGAAAATGTGATTGCGTTAAGGGTGGTAGGGAGCAAGGATGGCATGACGGCGGATTGGGTCAGACTCCCCTATAAAATCTTAGAACATCTCTCCAATCGGATTATCAACGAGGTGAAGGGTGTCAACCGGGTCGTCTATGATATCAGTTCCAAACCTCCCAGCACCATCGAATGGGAATAGATAAAAATTAATATCGAAATACGAAGCGCGAAATTCGAAACAAGCACGAATGTCCAAAGTACGAATGGCCTAAACAAATACTAAAGTTTTTGAGTTTTGAACATTTGAATTTTAAATTTGTTTCGCCTGCCTGCGCGAAGCCGCTCCGGCGAAGGCAGGAGCTTCGAGATTTGGATTTCGAATTTTCGAGAAAATGATGCAGACATCTAACTTTATCCATCTTCATCTCCATAGCCAATATAGTTTATTAGACGGTGCTATTCGATTTGAAGAGGCCTGTGATTTAGCCAAAAAATATCGAATGGATGCCCTGGCCCTGACGGATCATGGGAACATGTTCGGCGTAGTCGAATTTTATCAAATGGCCATCAAGCATGGCATTAAGCCCATTGTGGGATGTGAAATCTATGTTTCCCCGGGGAGCCGTTTTGAGAAAAAGGCAGTCGAAGGAGCAGAGGGGGCTTACCATTTGACGCTGTTGGTCAAGAACCGGACCGGCTATTTCAATCTCATCAAGTTAGTCAGCCTCGCCTATCTTGAAGGGTTTTATTATAAGCCAAGGGTGGATAAAGAACTTCTCGGCAAATATAACGAGGGCTTGATAGCCCTGAGCGGTTGCCTTAAGGGAGAGATCGCTGCTCATGCCAGCCGGGGGGAGATGAAGAAAGCCATCCAATCCGCCGAGGAGTATCAAAAGATTTTTGACGCCCGTCGATATTTTATTGAGATTCAAAACAACGGAGTGGAAAACCAGTCGCTGGTGAATGATCGACTGTTGGAAATTGGGCGTCAGCTCTCCCTCCCCGTCGTCGCGACGAATGACTGCCACTACCTCCATCGGAAGGATGCCAAGGCTCAAGAAGTGCTTCTCTGTATTCAGACCGGGAAGATACTTCAGGATAGTAACCGAATGAAGTTTCCATCCGATGAGTTTTATTTTAAGTCGCCTCAGGAAATGGCTGATCTTTTTAAAAACATTCCGGAGGCGATCACCCACACAGTGGAGATCGCGGGGCAATGCAATCTGGAATTAAGGTTCGAGGAGAAGCACATTCCTAAGATTGTCGTACCCTCTGGAGAATCCTTGGATAGCTATTTGGAAAAACTTTCAAGAACGGGATTAGAAAAAAAGCTGATTTCCAATCAGGAGGAAAAAGGCTTTAAAGAGCGTTCCGTAAAATATTTTGCTCGCCTCGAAGAAGAGCTTAAAATTATTGAATCCATGGGATATTCAGGATACTTTTTGATCGTGGCGGATTTCATTCATTTTGCAAAAAATAGAGGTATTCCGGTGGGTCCAGGGAGGGGTTCCGCCGCTGGCAGTTTGGTAGCTTACGCCTTGAACATTACCGACTTGGATCCGATCGAATATGATCTGATCTTTGAACGATTTCTAAACCCAGGAAGAAAGAGTAGCATGCCCGATGTGGATGTTGATTTTTGTATGGAGGGAAGGGATGAGGTCATCCAATATGTAACGGATAAATATGGAAAAGAGAATGTAGCCCAAATCATCACCTTTGGAAAGATGCAGGCGAGAGCCGTGATCAGGGATGTGGGTCGTGTGATGGATCTTCCTTATGCAGAAGTGGACCGCATTGCTAAACTCATTCCGAGTACTCCCTTAAACATCACCCTTGATCAGGCCTTGAATCAAGAACCCCAATTGAAGGAATTGATCAAGAAAGACCCTCGGGTGGAATCCCTATTTACGATCGCAAAATCGCTGGAGGGGTTGACCCGCCATGCCTCCACCCATGCAGCAGGTGTGGTTATTTCAAATAAATCACTGATGGAATATCTGCCCCTCTACCGTGGGCAAAATGGGGAATTGATGACCCAGTACCCTATGAAGGAGGTCGAAGCGATCGGGTTGGTCAAATTCGATTTCCTGGGGCTAAAGACCCTCACGGTGGTCAATCATGCCATTCAACTCATTGAGAAGAACCATGGTGTGAAGATTGAGCTTTCTAAAATTCCGCTGGATGATCCAAAGGTTTTTGAATTGTTGGGTTTGGGTTCAACCCCTGGCATCTTTCAGCTCGAAAGTTCAGGGATGAGGGATTTACTGATTAAGTTAAGACCTGAGAATTTCAAAGAAATCATCGCCCTGGTGGCTTTATACCGACCGGGCCCCTTAAAGAGCGGGATGGTCGATGAGTACATCAAACGGAAGCACGGGAAAGAGACCATTCGCTATGATCTCCCGGAACTTAAAGAGATATTGAAAGATACTTACGGCGTGATTGTTTACCAAGAACAGGTGATGAGAATTGCGAGTTCGCTCGCCAATTTCAGTTTGGAAGATGCCGATATTCTCCGCAGGGCCATGTCCAAAAAAGACCCCAAAGAGATGGAGATGCAGAAAGAGAAATTTCTGGTAGGGGCCAAAAAAAATCGAATCAATCAGGCCAAGGCAGAGAAGATCTTCGATCTGATGGCTAAATTTGCCGAATATGGTTTCAATAAGTCCCATAGCGCTGCTTATGCACTCATTGCTTATCAAACCGCCTATTTGAAGGCTCATGATCCGCTCGAATTTATGGCAGCCTTACTCACCAGTGAAGTTCAAAATGCGGATAAAATTCTAAAATATATTGCGGAATGCCGAGAGATGGGGATTGAAATTTTGCCCCCGGATATCAATGAAAGTGATAAAAATTTTACAGTCGTTGGAAATCAAATTCGATTTGGGTTGGCCGCTGTGAAAAACGTAGGAGATGCTGCCATCGATGCCATCATGATGGAAAGGGAAGGGAAGGAGAAATTCAAATCCTTGTTCGATTTTTGCCATCGCGTTGATTTAAGAAAAGTGAATCGACGAGTCATCGAAAGTTTGATCAAATGCGGGGCCTTTAACTTCTCGAAAGTTCACCGATCTCAAATGTTGACTGTTCTAGGGGAACTCCTTGAGGAATCCCAATCAGCCCAAAAGAAGAAAGGGGAACCTCAACTCAGTATGTTAATGAACCGCTCTAAGGAGATCGAGGAGGACTATCCGGACATCGACGAATTTCCCGAAAATCAGCTGATCACTTTTGAAAAAGAAACGATCGGATTTTATATCTCTCGGCATCCCTTGTCACGCTACCAGGAAGAGATTAAAAAACAAACCGATTTAAACACCACCCGTCTCTCAAAACTTCAAAACGGGGCCGAGGTCAAAATCTGTGGTCTCGTCAGTGGATTGAAGGAGATCGTTACCAAAAAGGGAGATCGGATGGCTTTTTTAACCTTAGAGGACATGAATGGATTTGTGGAGGTCATTCTGTTCCCCGAAGTGTTTAAAGCAGCCTTGACTTGTTTGAGGGGAGGGGACCCACTTCTCATCAAGGGGACACTCGATCTATCCGAAGAACATGTTAAAATAAAGGGCATGGAAGTTCATTCTCTTCCGGGGTTGCCCTCTTCTGAGGTGAAACCCCTCCATTTAAAAATTCCACTCTCTGAATTAATTCCTTCTCAACTTGCCGATTTAAAAGAAATTATCGAAGCGAATCGAGGGTCCTCTAAAGTGATCCTTCACTTTATTGATGGGAACCACCGAGAGACCATTGTGGTTCTATCCGATCGATACACAGTCGATCCCTCTCAAAATTTTAAAAACCAGATTCAAAATCTTTTTAAGTCTTCATTGATCTCTTTTGAATAAACCCCGTTAGAAAGGACGGGGCTTTGACCCAACTTTTCCTATGAGTAATTGAAGTAATTGAAGTTTTATTTATATCATCCCCGCCATGAATGGCGGGGCTTTCTAACGGGGTAAACAAGGATCGAGATGGTAAAGCATTATTTAGAATTTGAAAAACCCCTCATCGAGTTGGAAAGAGAGATCGAAAATCTGAAAAGATTTTCCAAAGGAAAATCCATCCATTTCAACGAACAATTAAAAGATTTAGAGGAGAAACTCCACCGTTTACAGAAAGAGATATTTTCCAACTTATCGGGCTGGCAAATTACACAACTGGCAAGACATATCGATCGACCCAAAGCCTCTCATTATATTCAATGGATGTTTGAAAATTTTGTTGAACTTCATGGTGATCGAAGCTATGGAGAAGATCCCGCCATACTCGGAGGAATGGCAAAGTTTAATGGAAGGTCGGTGACCGTCATCGCTCATCAAAAGGGAGCGGATGCGAAAGAGATGGCCTATCGTAATTTCGGAATGCCCCATCCAGAGGGGTATCGCAAGGCCCTGAGGTTAATGAAAATGGCAGAGGTGTTTAAAAAACCTATCCTGACGATGATTGATACGCCTGGCGCATTTCCCGGAGTGGGTGCTGAAGAAAGAGGCCAGGCAGAGGCCATTGCAAGAAATCTTAAAATGATGATCATGCTGCGAACACCGATCATCACCATCGTCATTGGAGAAGGGGGAAGTGGAGGGGCCTTGGCCATTGGGGTGGGAGACCGAATTTTGATGTTAGAGAATTCAATCTATTCGGTGATCTCTCCAGAGGGATGTGCGGCGATCCTTTGGAAAGATGGTGAGAAAGGTAAGGAAGCAGCTGCAGAGTCATTGAAAATGAAAGCCACTGATTTATATCGAATGGGAGTGATCGATGAGATTGTCAAAGAACCATTGGGGGGAGCTCATCGGAACCCGCAAGGCATGGTAGAAACCTTGAAAGTGGTTATAGAACGACACTTAAAAGTGTTGGAAAAAATGAATTTGGAGGAATTGTTAAACCTCCGATATGAAAAGTTTAGAAAGATGGGTACCTTCATTGATGACGGTAAGGGGTAGAAGCTCGAGTGTGGATTTAACAGCAAAATTCTAAAGAATCCGATTCACTCCAGAGTTTCTACTTTTTACTACTTTCTACGTTCAACTTTCACCTATCCGATCATAAGATGCCAAAAAAAATTGAGGTTTTGCCAGAATCCATTTCGCAAATCATCGCTGCAGGGGAGGTGATTGAGAGGCCAGCCTCCGTGGTGAAAGAGTTGATGGAGAACGCCATTGACGCTGGAAGCTCGGAGATCATTGTTGAATTAAAGGCGGGAGGGCTCCAACTGGTTCGTGTGGTGGATAATGGAGAGGGAATGAATCGAGAGGATGTCCCCCTGGCCCTCCAAAGATACGCCACCAGTAAAATTAAAAAAGCAGAGGATCTTTATGCCATTCATACATTAGGGTTTAGAGGAGAGGCCCTCCCCAGCATTGCTCAAGTTTCCAAAATGACCCTTCAGACCAGAACTTCCCATTCCCTCAGCGGGACGAAAGTGATCTGTGAAGGAGGTGAAATAAAAAGGATATCGGAAATAGGTTGTCCTATTGGGACAGAGGTGGAAATTAAAAATATCTTTTACAATATTCCAGTAAAAAGAAAATTTTTAAAATCGATCCGTTCGGAACTTCGCTATGCGGTCAATCACTTTCTTCGATTGAGCCTTTCTCACCCCTCCATCACGTTTAAATTCATTCATGATGGCAGGACCCTCCACGAATACCTCAAATCGGAATCCCCTTTGGTTCGAATCGAAGCTATTTTTGGAAAAGAGATATATCCTCATCTCCAGCCGATTGGATTCGAAGATGGGGAGATCTGGATCTCAGGATTTGCAAGCCTTCCCTCCTTTTCGAAGAGAAATTCGGAGGGCATTTATTTCTATGTCAATCAGCGGTTTGTGAAGGACCGAATGATTTATAAAGCCATTTTGGATGCCTATCGCCATATCCTCCCCAGCAATCAATTTCCTATCGTCATCCTCTTCATTAACATTCCTCCTTCTACCGTTGATGTGAATGTCCATCCAACCAAGGCCGAGGTAAAATTTAAGGACCCCGAAAGAATCTATCAGGCCGTTTTAGCAGCCATACGAATGGTGGTAGAAGGAGATGTCTCCCGGTCGGAGGAAAGAATGTCTGGAGGGGATAGAAAAGAGTGGGTTTTTCAAAGAGGGATTCAACCTTTTTCCCCCATTCAAGATACTCTATCCCTCCCTTCTGCCCTGAGGAGGGGAAAAGAAGAGGAAATTTTCATGGTTCAGGAAGGGGAGGGGCTTCAATGGGACGCTGAGAAGAAATGGCCCTATCTCGTTCTTGGCCAAATTCGGGGGACGTATATTCTCTGCGAAGGAGAGGGGAATTTAATCTTTATCGACCAACATGCCGCCCATGAGAGAATTCTTTTTGAAAAATTTAAAAAAGAATACGAAAGCAGGTCGATGATTTCAGAAAAATTACTCCTTCCCATCCTCATCGAGTTGTCTGTGGAGGAATCGTACATTCTCGAATCTGCTGGGGAGGTATTGAAGGCGATTGGATTTGAAATCGAACCCATTGGCGAAAAGCTATTTGCCATTCGATCTATTCCCTCTTTTATCGATCAAAAGGATCCAAAAGAAATGGTCAGAGGAATATTGGATGAGCTCTCATTTTTAGAAAAGCAGGGGAGAGGAGAGGAAACGATCCATACCATTTTGGTCACTTTGGCATGCCATTCTGCCGTCCGAGGGAACTTTATCTTGAAGAAAGAAGAAATGGATAAGTTGGTGGAGAATCTGAGTCCCTTCCATCTTTCCACCACTTGCCCCCATGGGCGCCCCATCTTTTTTTTCCTTCCTTTGGATGAATTAAAAAAGCAGTTTAAAAGGAAGTGATCATCTCACCCGTAATTTCAGTCTGTATTCGTAAATCGGCTATTGCATGAGATATTTTGTTTCCATCCATAGCTGTGTTGGATAGTATTTTAAAATTATTTCTTATATAATAATTCGAAGGGAATATTGCCGATATGAAACCCATTCTGATTATCGAGGATGAAAATGACATCGTGGATCTGGTTGCATATCATCTCCTGCAAGCAGGTTTTTCTGTCACCTCGGCTCTGGATGGCCCTTCAGGATTGGAAAAGGCAAGAAAAGAACGCCCCAGTCTCGTTATTTTAGATCTGATGCTTCCAGGAATGGACGGGAAAGATATCTGTAGATCACTCAAGTCTAATCCTCTAACAAAATCGATTCCCATCCTCATGCTTACCGCAAAGACAGAGGAAATGGACCGGGTGATTGGGTTTGAGTTGGGTGCGGATGATTATGTCACCAAACCCTTTAGCCCAAGGGAATTGGTCCTAAGGGTGAAAGCAATTCTTCGTCGAAAGGAAGTCGGTCAGGAAGGTGAAAAAGTTATTCAGATCGGTAATCTCTTGATTGATACCGATCGACATCACGTGTCTATTAATAAAAGTCCCATTAATTTGACTTCCACAGAGTTTAAACTCCTTGTTGAACTCGCTTCCAAAAGGGGAAGAGTTCAAACTCGTGAGCATCTTCTGGATAAAGTTTGGGGATACACTTACGAAGGATATGCGAGGACGGTAGATACACATATTAAGCGATTGAGGGAAAAACTGGGACCCTTAGGCGACTCTATTGAGACCATACGAGGAGTGGGGTATCGATTCCGAGAGGAAAACGAATGAAACTTCGACTCCAATGGAAATGGATGGTTCTTTTTATCTTCTCCCTCCTCCTTTTCCTCATAATTCAAGGATATTTGCTTTACTTCCTCAAAAAACCGTTCCTCCTTTCCTCTT
>Ga0299915_10003214_pt1 | contig 11858 bp, 12 predicted proteins | sample RVTome_13_FD_200263 | JGI IMG/M metagenome (GOLD analysis project Ga0299915, IMG submission 200263) | Soil microbial communities from uranium-contaminated site in the Upper Colorado River Basin, Wyoming, United States - RVT92D227 (version 2) ... | reverse complement strand
CCCGGGGTTAATCCAGGAGCGGACACAGGCGGCAAGCCATTCTTGTTCCACTGTGAGGAGGAGTACTTCAATGGTGTCTCTTGCAGGTGTCAACTGGTTGGCGGTACTGGTGGGAGTCGTAGCCTCCAACGCCCTGGGGTTCCTTTGGTATGGCCCCCTGTTCGGGGAGACCTGGCTGCGCATGATCGGTAAGAAGCGCGAAGAACTGCACGCCAGCTCCAGCATGTACGCGGTCACCGCGCTGGCCTCGGCCATTACCATGGTCGCCCTCTCGCTGATCGTCCACGCCTTCGGGGCGGGCAGCTTCGTTCAGGGTCTGATCGCGGGGGTGGTGACCTGGGTCGGTATCGGCGCCACCGCCACGTTCGTGTACACCACCTTCGAAGGGCCGCCCACTAACGTCTGGATGCTGAATGCGGCCTACCAACTAGTCATCTATGCTGTGATGGGGGGAGTGTTCGCCGTCTGGGCCTGAGGCAGTTGCCCCGCCTGACTCCGCCGACCCGCCGCCGGCCTGGCCCGGCGGCGCTCGTTTTCCCGATACCCGCCCTCCGCACACCCACGGCCCGGTCCACTGGTTATAATCGCCTGCGCCAGGGGCCAACAGAATGCTGCCAGACAGTGAGCTCGCCCGCAGGGTGGCTGCCCGAGATCGGGCGGCCTTCCTGGCGCTGTACGATCGCTATGCCGGCCGGGTCTACGGGCTGTGCCTGCGCATGCTGCAGGATCCCGCCGCCGCCGAAGACGTCAGCCAGGAGACCTTCCTCAAACTGTGGGCGCGGGCTGGCCAATTCGACCCGAGCCGCGGAGCCCTGGTCAGCTGGCTGCTCACCATCGCCCGCCGCAGCGCCCTGGACCGATTCCGACGCGAGGCCCGCCGCCCCCGGCGGCAGCCCGACGATTCCGACGAAGGCCTCGACCGGATCCCTGATCCCTCCAGCGAGTCGGAGGAGGCCCGCTGGGGCAGCCTACGCCTGGCTCTGCAGGAGCTTCCAGCGGAGCAGCGCTCGGCCATCCAGCTGGCCTACTATCAGGGACTGTCGCATCGGGAGATCGCCGAATTCCTGGACATCCCGCTGGGGACGGTCAAGACCCGCATCCGTCTGGGCATGCAGCGCCTACGCCGGCTGTGGCTGCAGCCGGAGCTGCCCAGATCCATTTCCGGCAAAATGGACGTTTAGTCTAGGGAGACATAGAAACAGTGCAGCCGACGACCGACATGCCGCACGCGGCCGAGGCGCTGCTCGGGGCGCACGCTCTGGGCGCCCTGACGGCGGCCGAAGCCCTCCAGGTGGAGACCCATCTGGCCGCCTGCGAGCAGTGCGCGGCCCGGGCGGCCGAATTCCAGCAAATCGCCAGCGGGCTGCTGCACCTGGCCCCTGAGGTCAAGCCGCCTGCCGGATTGCGCGCCCGGCTGATCGCCGCCCTGGATGGGACTGCGCAGCCCGCACCCCGGAGCTATCCGGCCGGCCGTCGGCTGGGCTGGGTCGGCGCCCTGGCGACGGTTGCGCTGCTGGCCCTGAACCTGGCGCAGTGGGTGCGCAACGCTTCCCTGCAGGCACAGCTGGAATCGCTGGCCGCTCAGCAGCGTGCCGGGCAGACGGCTCAGGCGCTGCGCAGCTATCCTTCCTCACGGGTGGTGGAGCTGGAGGCGGAGGGCATCCGCGGGACGTTGGTGTATGACCCCGGGTTTCCCCTGGCGGTGCTGTACATCTGGGGCCTCGAGAACCCGGGGCAGCAGCAGTCCTACCAGGCCTGGCTGATCTCGGCGGATGGCACCCGCACCAGCGGCGGACTGCTGGAACTTCCGGAGGAGCAGGGCTTCGCCTGGCTGGTGGTGCACGCCCCCCGGCCGCTGCAGGACTACTCCGGGTTTGGCCTGACGCTCGAGCCGGCCGACGGCAGCCCGCTGCCCACCGGACCGCGCATCCTGGGCGGCGACCTCTAGCCTCCCACCGGCGTCGTTCTCATCCAACTCTCATACAGCCAAGATCCAACCGCACGCCGACTTGCGTATCTCCTGGCGATATGACCGTTCGTCCCATCCAAGCCAAATGGAGGAGAGTGCAATGAGAGCGAAGCATCACACGCTGGCGTGGGCGCTGCTGGCCATCCTGGTTGTGGCCGCCTGCAGCCCCGCGCCCACAGCGGCTCCGACCGCCGCGCCGACAGCCGCGCCTGCCACCGAAGTGCCGGCACCCACGCCGCTGTCGTCAGTGCAGGTCAGCGATCAGGATGCCACCCAGGGCACCGTGATCATCGACGAGATCAGCGCAGCCGAGCAGGGATGGATCGTGATCCACCTCAGCGTGGACGGCGGCCCTGGTCCGGTGATCGGATACTCGGCGGTGCAGCCCGGCGAGAACCTGGCAGTGCCGGTTGAAATCGACCTCGCCGGCGCTACGCCGGAGTTATTCGCCATGCTGCACGTGGACCGCGGTGCGATGGGGCAGTACGAGTTCCCCGGCGAGGATGTACCCGCCATGTCCGGCGATGTCATGGTGAATGTACCTTTCAGCGTGACGCTGCCGGCGATGGAGCCATCGGTGACCGCCAGCGATCAGAGCCCGGTCAACGGGACGGTGATCATCGACCAGGTGGTGGCTGCCCAGGCCGGCTGGATCGTGATACATATAGACGCCAACGGGGCTCCTGGGCCGGTTATCGGCTTCTCGCCCGTAACTCTCGGCGCCAACCCGGCCGTGGCTGTGGAAATCGATCTGGCGCAGGCCACGCCCACCCTGCACGCTATGCTGCATGTGGACGCCGGTCAGCTGGGGACCTATGAATTCCCCGGGGACGACGGGCCGGTGCGGGCAGGGGATGCCGTCGTCATGGTGCCTTTCCAGCTGCTCGAGGCGGAAGCCGCCGGATCCGAGGTAGCGGTCACCATCGTGGACGGGGCTTTCCGGGATAAGGAGATCACCATCCCGGTGGGCACCACCGTGGTGTGGACCTCCAACGCCACCAACTCGCACACGGTGACTGCCGATGACGGGAGCTTCAGCAGCGGCACGCTGAGCCCGGGCGGCAGCTTCAGCTTCACCTTCACCGCCGCCGGGACCTTCCCTTACTACTGCGGGTTCCACGGCGGCCAGAATGGCGCCGGCATGTCAGGGGTCGTGACCGTCACCCCATAATCCCGATTCCTCCTCTTCGAAGCACTGCTGCAACTCCAGGGCTCGCCGACCGGCGGGCCCTGGAGCTTTCTACACCGAGCGCCCGTGCGAGGCGCGTCTTGCCCATGGCCAGGGGCAGAGTTATCATGAGCCCACCATGGACGAGGCCGCGCTCATCACGCAGGCGCAGCGGGGAGACCTCGACTCCTTCAACCGATTGGTGCTGGACTACCAGGGTTTGGCCTACAACGTGGCCTACCGCATCATGGGCGAGTCGGCCCCGGCGGAGGACGCCACCCAGGAGGCCTTCCTGTCGGCCTACCGGGGTATCCGCCGGTTCCGGGGCGGTTCCTTTCGCGGATGGCTGCTGCGCATCGTCACCCACGCTTGCTACGATGAACTGCGGCGCCGAAAACGCCGGCCTTCCATCTCCCTGGAGGGTTTCGAGGCGGATTCCGAGGGCGGGGAGAGTGAATCCAATCCGGCCCTGGCCAGCCCCGGCGATGGCCCCGAGACCGCGGCGGAACGCTCGGCGCTGGCCCGCGGCATTCAGGAGTGCCTGGAGCGGCTGCCGGCGGAATTTCGGGCCGTTGCGGTTCTGGCGGACGTTCAGGAGCTGGAATACCAGGAAGTGGCGGCTGCCATCGGCAGGCCGGTCGGGACCGTGAAGAGTCGGCTGGCCCGCGCCCGCGCCCGGCTGCGCGATTGCCTGCAGGGGCTGGGGGAACTCCTGCCAGCCTCCTATCGTCTTGAGGGTGAGACGATCGGATGAGCAGCCTGAGCAACCTATCCCCCCGCGAGCTGGAGTGGCTGTCGGCCTACGCAGACGGCGAACTGCCGCCCCAGGAGGCCGAGGGCCTGCGGGCGCGTCTCGAGCGGGACCCCGGCCTGCGCCTGGCGTTGGCCGAGATTCGGCAAACCAGCGGGCTGCTGCGCTCCCTTCCGACGCTCAAACCCCCGCGGCCATTCACCCTGTCGGCGGAGCGGGCCGCTGTCGCTCGGCGCTACCCGCGCCTGCAGCTGGCCACCGCGCTGGCCGGCCTGGCGTTCTTCCTGGTGGTTGGAATGGACGTGTTCGCCCGCGCCGGGTTGGCCGCTCCCCAACTCCAATCGGTGCAGGAGCGCGCCGCGGCCCCGCTGGCGGAGCCGGCCATGGACCAGGAGTTGCCCCCGGCCGCAATAGAGCAGCCGCTCCCGGAAGAGGGGCTGCAGTTGGCGCCCCTGGGGGCCGCCGGCACGCCCGCGCCGGCCCCGGCCGAAGCCCGGGCGGCGGATCTGGTGGCCACCCCTTCACCCGTGGGTCAATCCGCGGCCGCGGAGGAGCTGGCCTCGGCGCCGCCCCAAACCGCCACCGCATCCAGCTATGCGGATACAGGCCAGGGGACCCAGCCGGCCGAGGCGACCCCCGAGGCGGAGGCGCTGGCCCTGGAATCACAGACCGAGGTGACGCCCGAAGCCGAGGCCCTGGCATTGGAATCGCAGGCCGAGGCTACGGCACCTGCTCCGGGTGACGATCAGCTCGCGGCAGCCCAGGAAGGCGATCAGCTTGCGGCCCCCGAGCCTGCGCAAGAGCCTGGCAGCGTCGCACCCTCGGCAGGCGAGCTGAGCGAAGCCGCTCCTTTCCGCGTGCTTAATCGGATCGCCGGCTCGGGGCTGGCGTTCCGGCTGGCGGAGATCGGGCTCGGAGGTGCGGCCCTGGTGCTGGCCGTGCTGACCCTGCGGTCTCGACGCTGGCGCTGATGGCCCAGCGGCAGCCGATTCGCTTCTGCGTCTCCTGTGGTTCGGCGGTCGAGCAGCGAGAGGCGTTCGGGCGCCTGCGGCCGGTGTGCCCGGCCTGCGGGCATGTCCACTTCCTGGACCCCAAGGTGGCAGCGGGGGTGGTGGTCGAGGCGGACAGCAAAGTCCTGCTGGTACGCAGGTCGGTGGAGCCGGAAGCCGGCAAGTGGACCATCCCGGGCGGCTTCGTGGAGGCCGATGAGGACCCTGCCGCGACGGCCCGGCGTGAGTGTTTTGAGGAGACGGGATTGATGGTCCAGACCCAGGGCCTGCTGGATGTGCTGTACGGTTTGGAGCACCCCAGCGGGGCCAGTATCGTCATCTTGTACCGGGGTCAGCTGGAGAGCGGCAGCCTGTCGGCCGGCGACGACGCCGATCATGCCGCCTTCTTCGGCCGGGACGAATTGCCCGCACTGGCTTTCGAGGCCACCCGGCAGGCCTTGCGCCGCTGGAAGGCGGGTGGCTGAATGCGCGTCGATATCTTCAGCCTGCTCCCCGAGGTCATGGCTCCCTATCTGCAGGCCAGCGTGTTGGGGAAGGCCCAGGGCGCGGGACTGCTGCAGGTCGAACTGCACAACATACGCGACTACACGAACGACCGGCACCGCACCACCGACGATGAGCCCTACGGCGGCGGAGGTGGCATGGTGATGAAACCGGAGCCGATCTTCGCTGCAGTGGAAGCAGTGCTGGGGGCGGAGCTGGGGCAGATCCCCCTCATCCTGCTGACCCCTCAAGGCGCGCCCTTCACCCAAGACATGGCTCGCCGGCTGGCCCGGCATCCCCGATTGGCGCTCATCGCCGGGCGCTATGAGGGGGTGGACGAGCGCGTCCGACTGCACCTGGTCAGCCAGGAGATTTCGATCGGCGACTATGTGCTCACCGGGGGCGAGCTGCCGGCCTTGGTGGTGGTGGACGCGCTGGCGCGCTGCTTGCCGGGCGTGCTCGGCGACGAAGGGGCTGCCGAGCGCGATTCCCACGCCAGCGGGCTGCTGGAGGGACCGCACTACACTCGCCCGGCAATGTTCCGCACCTGGGAAGTGCCGCAGGTGCTGCGCTCGGGTGACCACGCCCAGGTGGCCGGCTGGCGGCGGGAGCAGGCCCTGCGCAGGACGCGGGAGCGCCGCCCGGACTTGTTGGAGCGGGCCGAATTGAGCGAACACGACCGCGACATCCTGGCCGGGCTGGCCGAGGACGACCATGTCTGATTTGCGGCCAGCTTGGTGGCGCGATGGGTCACGCCGGATCAGGTCTGAGATGCGGCCGGATTTCCGGTCCTGGTGGCCGCCCAGGCCGAGGGCCAGCCAGCTGAGCCTGGCCCTGGCCGCGTTGGCTCTGCTGGCCGCTTGCGGCCGGTCGCCCGAACTGGATTTTCCGCTCACACCCGCCTCGACCCCTAGGAGCTCACCTGTCGCCGCCCAGCCCACGCTGGGACCTCCACCTCCCGAGACCCTCATCGTCTGTCTGGGAAGCGAGCCCGAGTCACTCTATCGCTTCAGCAGCGAGTACCTCTACGGCCCATCCAGCCGGGAGGCGGAAACCGTGCTGCAGGCGATCTACGACGGACCCATCGATGTCCTCGGTTATGCTCACCAGGCGGTCATCCTGGAGAATCTGCCGAGCCTGGAAGGCGGCGACGCCCGGCTGGCCGAGGTCAGCGTGCGCGAAACGGAGGCCTACTTCAATCCGCAGACCTTCCAACCCGACAGCCTGGCAGAGGGAAAGCCCTACCTGCCCGCCGGCTGCCTGGACTCCAGCTGCGTTCGCACCTACGGTGGCGGTGCGGTAGGCATGCAGCGCATGGAGGTTGACTTCCGGCTGCGCGAAGGGATCGACTGGTCGGATGGGCAGCCGCTGACTGCCGGGGACTCGGTCTTCGCCTTCGACCTGGACCGCCACCGCGACACTCCCACCCCCAAGACACTGGTGGACCGGACCTGGTCCTATGAGGCTCTCGACCAGCGCACGGTGCGCTGGATCGGGATCCCGGGCTATATGGATTCAGAGTACTTCTCCAATTTCTGGTCGCCGCTGCCGCAACATGTGCTGGGCGAGTTCTCGCCGCTCGACCTGTTGGGCGCGCCCGAGGCCAATCGCCAGCCGCTGGGGTGGGGGGCCTATCGCCTGGAGGAGTGGATCCCCGGCCAACAGATCAGCCTGACCCGCAACCCCGCCTATTTCCGCTCCCAGCAGGGCCTGCCTTTCTTCGAGCGGCTGATCTTTCGCTTCATCGGCCCGGAGGCGCAGTCCAGCATCGATCAACTGCTGACTGGGGAATGCGATGTGTTGGATGAATCGGCGGTGCTGGAGGCCTTGGTGCTGGACAGCCTGGATGTCCAGGGGCTGGCCCGCCTGGTTGAGCTGCGAGAGGTCGGCGCAATCGCCTTGAGCTGGAGCGCAGGGAGCGAAATGGAGCGGCTCGATTTCAACCTGGAGCCGCAGTCCGATGCACCGGCGCTCTTCGCCGACGCCCGCACGCGGCGGGCCGTCGCCGCCTGTCTGGACCGGGAGGCCCTGGTGCGGGATCTGCTCTTCGGGATGAGCGAGGTCCCACAGGGCTACCTGCCGCCGGGCCACCCACTGCTGGTGCAGGATCTCAGCCCGCAGGCGGCGGATCCGGTCGAAGGGGTGCGGCTGCTGGAGGAGGTCGGCTGGGTGGATGCCGACGGCGAGGCCGCCACACCGCGGCAGTCGGAGGGGGTGGCCGGGGTGCCCAACGGCACCGCGCTGCAGTTCAGCCTGCTGATTCCCCAGGGCGCACTCCATCTGGCGGTTGGCCAACGTATCCAGCAGGATCTAGCTCGCTGTGGGATCCAGGCCGATCCGGAAGTCCTGAGCAGCCAAGAGCTGTTCGAGGCGTGGCCGGACGGGAGAGTCTTTGGACGAGGTTTCCAGGCGGTGGAATGGGCCTGGCCCGCCTGGGTCAGTCCCTTGTGCGAGATGTTCGCCGGGTTTGAAATCCCCTCTGCCGATCACCCGTTGGGGGTCAATGCCGGCGGGTTCCGCCAGGCCGCTTACGACCTGGCCTGCAGTCGGCTGCTGCTTGGCCCGCCGGCCGATCCCACCTTCGAGGCCGCGGTCCTGCAGACCCAGCAGCTATTCGCCGAGCATGTGCCTGCCGTGCCGCTCTACATGCGCCCACGGGTGCTGGCCCACACGGTCGACCTTTGCGGGGTTGTGGTTGACCCCTCCGGCCTGAGCCCCTTCTGGAATCTGGAGAACCTCACTCGGGGACCTGACTGCTAGGCAGGTCGGGGACCCGGGGCCTGCATGACATGATGGCTTAAACTCGCATGAACCCGTTCCCCACAACCCCGGTATATAGCAGTAGGAGATTAGGCGCGGCGTGCGCCCGGAACCCAATGAGCCGCATCCAGTAGACCTGGAATTGGTCCTGCGGATGCAACAGGGGGATCTGGATGCGCTGGGTGGGCTTTACGATCGACACCGCCACCTGGTGTATCGGACCGCGTTGGCAATCACCGGGGATCGGGAGGCCGCCGCGGATCTGCTGCAGGAAGTCTTCCTGCGCCTCTATCGCTTCGGCCACCGCATCGATCCCCACCGGCCCTTGGAACCCTGGCTGTACCGCATGACCGCCAACATGGCCTACTCCTGGGCCAACCAGCGCAGGCGCTGGTACCGCCTGCTGCAGGAGATGGCTGACCGGCTGGCGCGGGAAGGGCGCCCCACCCCTGACCATCAAGTGGAAGAGCGAGAGCAGTGGGGAGAAGTGCAGCGCGCCCTGGATGCCATCTCTCCGGAGAAACGGGTTGTGGTGGTGCTTTACTACCTGAATGGTCTCTCCGTCCTGGAGATCGCCGAGGCGCTGGAGTTGCCGCTCGGTACCGTCAAGTCACGCCTGCACTATGGCCGGAAATCGCTCAAGAAAAGCCTGGGCCTGGAAGGAGATGCATTGAACACGGTGGGCTATGAACCGACCTAGATCCTTCTGGCAGGGTGGGCTGGATGCCCGCTTGTCCCGAATCCTGCAGGGGGCAATGCTCGGGGCGGAACCGCCGCCGGAGGGACGCCGCCAGCTGCTGCATTCCGCCGGCCGGCTGGAGCGCGGCCGGGCCTGGGAGCGTGAGGTGCTGTACTACCGGGCGCAGGAATGGAAAAGACTCTGGGGCGACGGCGCTCCGCGCTTTGGCTGGATGACCCTTCCCCTGCAGCAGAACTTCCTGCTGGGCTTTCCCAAGCCTCGCTTTTCCTGGTAGCGCAGTGCCCGCCCCCTGGGAGCAACCCGGAGCGACGAACGGTCATCGGATGGAATAGGTGTATAATCCGTGGACCAGGAGGAGAGGAGCGCCAAAGGGCAGGCTGGCCAAGCACTGCTGTTCCCCGGCCGCATGTCTGTGGTCCTTGATATTCCCGGTCTTGAGCAACGCAAGGTCATCGTCCCATTTGCTTTTAGCCGAGATTGGATCGCCGCTTCCCTGAGAGGCGACTAGTTCCTGTGGAAAAGGAGGTGCTCAAGGGCTGAATACTCGCTGCTGCAACAGATCCGTGTCTTGATTGTCAACATCTTTCACGTAATGGAGGAGTAAGAGTATGTTTTCCAAGAGATCCAGTTTCCTCTATCTTGCCTTGGCTCTCCTGGCGCTTCTGGCCATCGCCGGATGCCAGCCGACCGAGCGGGTAGTGGAAGTAACTCGGGTGGTCGAAGTGCCCGGGGAAGAGGTCGTGGTTGAGGTCCCCGCCGAAGGGGAGGAGGGCCCGCTTGCGGCCGATGGCATGGTACCGTGCATGCCGCTGCCCGAATTGGCCTTTGAGGTCGGCGCCAGCCCGCACGTAGCTTCGCTGGCCGACACCGCCCCGGCAACCACCTCGATCTTCAGCGCGCCCCAGGCGCGACCCGCCGCGCAGGCCACCGGCAAGGTGTACCGCGTGGGTGTGTTCGAGGACGTGACCACCACGAACTTCTGGGCCGCCAACGGCCCCGATAACACCGTATGGAACAGCTACATGCTGCCGCAGCGCCTGTACGCCTATGCTCTGGCGGACAAGCGGTTCGATTTCGTCCCGCAGGCTGCTCTCGCACTGCCAGAACCCTTGGTTCAGGAAGGCGACTTCTGGACCGTAGAGATCCCCTTCCAGACCGACATCACCTGGAGCGACGGCACACCCTTCGGTGCGGCGGACTGGGCCTTCACGGCCGACACCGTGAAGAACCTCGGGTTGATCTCTGGCAACTGGTCCAGCTGGTATGACTTCAACTACCTCGATCACATCGAGGCCGTGGATACCTATACCGCCAAGCTGTTCTTCCACACCAAGCCGGGTCTGGCCCGCTACCAGTACGGCGTGCTCAGCTCGCCGATCCTGTCCAAGGCCTACTGGGAGCCGGTCGTGACCACGGCTGCGGCCCCGGTCGCTGCCCTGGCTGCGGATGCCGCCGAGGAAGTCGTGCTGGCCGCTCAGCAGGAAGCGCAGGACAACCTGTTTGCCCACGTTCCTGAAGGTGAACCGCTGGCCGGCTCCTTCAACTTCGACCAGTGGGAGGCGGGCGCCTTCCTCGAGAACTCCGCCAGCACCAGCTACTTCAATGAGGGCGTGATCGTACGCGAGTACACCAACGGCGCCTACCAGGAAGAGCCGGGCTTCGTGCTCTACGGCCCGGCCGAGGGCGACGTGGAACTGGAGTTCATCATCGGGCCGCACGTTGACTCGGTGGTCTATTCCGTTTACGGCTCGCAGGACGCGGCCATCCTGGCGCTGCAGAACGGCGACGTGGATGCCGTGCTGAACCCGCTGGGGATGCAGCGCGGCCTCACCAGCCGTCTCCTGGGCGATCCCAACATCGAAGTGCTCGAGAACCCCACCAACGGATTCCGCTACCTGTCCTTCAACAACCGGCGCCGCCCGATGAACGACTGCGCATTCCGGCAGGCGGTGGCGGCGTTGATCGACAAGGAATTCGTGACCGGGACCATCCTGCAGGGCGTGGCCTTCCCGCTCTATACCTTTGTGCCGGAGGCCAACGGCGCCTGGTACTTCGCGGATGTTCCCAAGATCGGGCAGGCCCTCACCCGTGAGCAGCGCACCAACCTGGCCGTCGCCATCTTGGAGCAGGCCGGCTACACCTGGGAAGGTGACGTGAAGCCTGCCTGGGATGCCGACAACCGCCAGGTCACGCAGGCCGGACAGCTACTCATGCCCGACGGCGTGCCGGTGCCTCCGCTGACGATGCCGGCCCCGAGTGCCGGGTACGATCCTCTCCGCTCTACCTTTGCGATCTGGATCGAATCCTGGCTCAACGAGTTCGGGATCCCGTTGACGGCCAATCTGGCCGGCTTCAACGTGATCGTGCCGATCATCTTCACCGAACAGAGCTTCGACATGTACATCCTGGGTTGGAGCCTGAGCATCTTCCCGTCCTACCTCAACGACTTCTTCGCTGAGGAGCAGGCGGTGACCGACGGCAACAACGCAGGCGGGTATGTGAACCCGGAATTCGAAGCTCTTGCGCAGCAGATCCTCACCTGCGACTCGGTCGAGACATGCAAGCCGATCTCCGACCAAATCCAGACGCTCCTGGCGACGGAAGTCCCCTACGTCGTGCTGTTCGACACGGGCATCATCGAGCCCTATCGCAGCGCGGCGCTGGACTTCCCCTACACCGAGCATCTGAGCGGGCTGCAGTACGCCCACCAGGGCGGCGGCACGCTGCAGGCAGAGGTCAATGTTCGATAGCCCTCACGGGCTTCGGGCGTTGGCAAGTTAGGTCAGGGAGGGCGAGGCCTATCCCTCGCCCTCCCTCGTTTCTTATCTGTCGTCCTCTGGGTTGGGGACAGCCTCACGGAGGTTGATCGATCATGCGCGGTTACATTCTGCGGCGCGTTGGACAGAATATCCTCACCTACTTCTTCTTCCTCACCATGGTCTACGTCATGATCGATGCCCAGCCGGGCGACTACTCCAACATCTACCTCGGCGATCCTCGCCTGACGCCCGACCAGC
>Ga0299915_10003213_pt1 | contig 11861 bp, 13 predicted proteins | sample RVTome_13_FD_200263 | JGI IMG/M metagenome (GOLD analysis project Ga0299915, IMG submission 200263) | Soil microbial communities from uranium-contaminated site in the Upper Colorado River Basin, Wyoming, United States - RVT92D227 (version 2) ... | reverse complement strand
TTCCCCCGCCGATTTGCCCCAAGAAGTCAATCCACCCAACCTTTCGGAGAAAAGCCCAATCTCCGCGCATCCATTCAGGGTTAAAGGGACAACTATTTTCACCGGAACATGTGTCCCGTAAATCCTGCGTTGTGGGTGGGGAGATTTGCCTTCCAATGCTCATTGACACCCTGCTTAAAATTTAATACACTCAAAATTAGGAGGAGAAATGGAATCAGTAGCCAAAGTGAAAAATGTTGGAAAAGGAGAGGCGATATTTCGTTTCTTCACAGGAGTTATTCTGATCATCCTGGTTTTTTTCATTTCAGGAGTTTTTCGATGCGTTATCGGATTGCTTGGAGGGGTCGTTATCCTTACCGCACTGTTTGGATACTGACCCTGAAAAGGATTTATGCTGAAGGTCTTCAGCAAAAAAAATTAAAAGAAATAGACATTTGAAAAGAGAAATCCATGGAAAAGATAACTACTCTCATTGCTATTCTCACCACAATCCTCAGTACAGTTCTGTCTCCTGGAGTGACCCTATCCAAAGATGATCTATGGAAGAAAGTTGATGAAGGGTTGTACATTGGGGAGTTTGCGTTCCCGGGGAAATCAAAGACCAATGCTTCAGGAATCACTATTGTGAAGGTTGACCCTAAGGGTTATTCATTCAAACTTCTATGTGCTTCGGAGCATGGTAAAGTAAAAATGACGCCAAAGAAATGGTGTCAAAATCACAATCTCATCACTGCCACCAATGCAGGAATGTATCAGGAGGATAGAATAAGAAACGTTGGCTACATGAAGAACTTTAGTCATATTAACAATCCAAAACTTAGTGCTGTTTATAAAGCCGTTTTGGCGTTTAACCCAATCGAACCCACCCTCCCAGAGATTCAGATTATTGATCTGAAATGCCAAGATTTTGAAAGGCTAAGGTTCAAGTACCAAACCCTTGTTCAGAATATAAGAATGATTAGCTGTCAGCAGCAGAATGTCTGGAGCAAACAGGATAAGATGTGGAGCATGGCTGTTTTCGGCATAGACCGAAGCGGGAATGCATTGTTCATCTTTACAGAGTCTCGTTACTCCGGGTACGACTTCGCCAATATATTACTATCCATTCCTATTTCGATTCATAATGCTATGTATTTGGAGGGAGGACAACAAGCCAGCCTATATTTTTCAGCAAATGATGTTGAGTTCGAGAGGATCGGTTTCCCAGGAAGCCTTAATGAAAATGATAATACACCCGTTGCTCGACTTGTTCCAAATGTAATCGGGATAGTGAAAAAATCAAAATGATCCACTTATTAGAAACCTTAATACAGGATAGAACTCCTCATATTCCAGGCAATCCAGTAAGAACCATTCACCAAAGTACTTGTGAGTAAAGGGAGTTTTCGCCGATAAAAGGAGATAGGAAATGACCGAGGAAGAAGAGGTAATTGGTTATTACACTGAAGATGGAAATATTTATTGTGTCGAGTGCATAAATAAAGATATTGAAATGATGAAGGAGGTTGACCGTGCTATCTCAGCAGATGATTTGGAAGGAAATTTATATATTTGTAAGGGATGTAAAGTAGAAATCAAATAAATCAATAGAAAGGACAAGCTTATCATATGATGGGGTTGTTTATGACTTTAAGATTGGCCGATATCGCTTTACTTTTAAAAATATTTAGATTTACAATTTATTCAATGACTTATGTGTGCCTGTTTTTTAGGCAAAATGGTTGAAACGGCCTCCATCAAGCGGAAGAAAATCTAATTCCACAATGATTCAACATCTATTGTGGATTAATGAAAAAATGTTTTAGAAACGGTCTCTTTTAATCTTTGTTTATCCTCTCATACTAATTTAAAAAGTCCCAATCGCTGTTTGAAGACCATCCCCTGATAGTCTTATGTCCAGAATTAATTTTTCGTGGTCAATTTTGTAAAGAGAAACCCAAATTTGTTATGATCTTTTTGGAGAAGGTCTCTATAATCTTCTCAAATTTATGAATTTAAATGGATTATGGGTTTTGAAATGGATGGCACACTATTTGCTGCTAAATAGGTGGTTCTCACCATGGCAAAAATCACTATTAAATTTCTTGCAGCCCATATAGAAGATGACCAAGTCGACCTTTTCATCAAAAAGATCGACGAGGTTTTGAAGAGATTTGCAGGGAACGCATATAATTTTAGATATGATGTTGAGGAACTCCATTTCGATGGCGACACCAAAAGACTTAAACACTGATAGAAAACAAATCCCAAATCATAAAGGCTCAGGTATCCACCGGCTTCGTTGCCTTAACATGCAAGCGACTTGATTCCGTTCCCTCAGCAAGCAGGGTAGCTCTCAAATCTGAAATCTGCAATGTGCAATTTGAAATTATTCCTCAAACGTAGCACCCGTATTGGCGGATGTGACCAGTCTTGCGTATCGTTTGAGATAACCCTTCAGTTTTCTCTTTGGCGGTTTCCACTTAGATAATCTTTCTTTCAATTCCTCGTTGGAGATAAGGAGGTTGAGTTTCTTTCCGGGAATATCAATCTCAATCTGATCCCCATTCCGCACTACGGCAATAGGACCACCCTCTGCTGCTTCTGGAGAAATGTGGCCGATGGCTGCTCCGCGACTTCCTCCTGAAAAACGGCCATCGGTGAGCAAGGCGACATCCCGGTCTCTTCCGACGCCAACAATCGCAGAGGTGGGACCCAGCATTTCCCTCATTCCCGGTCCCCCTTTCGGGCCTTCATAGCGGATGACGACCACTTCACCTTTTTTGATCCTTCTATTGAGAATAACCTTGATCGCCTCTTCTTCAGAATCAAAAACTCTGGCCGGCCCTCGATGTTTGAGCATGGCCTCATCAACGGCTGATTGTTTTACCACGGCGCCTCCAGGGGCTAAGTTTCCGAAGAGGACAGCTAACCCTCCCGTGGGGTGATAGGGTCTTCCCAGAGGACGGATGACTTCTGGATTGAAGATTTTCTTTCCCTTAAGATTTTCTCCAACTGATTTTCCTGTGACCGTCAACGGACCTTGATGGATTAATCCTCCGCGACTCAATTCTTTCATCAAGGCTGGAATCCCTCCAGCGCGATGAAGATCTTGAATATGATAGGGTCCCCCGGGTGACATATTACAGAGATGAGGCGTCTTCCTACTGATCATGTTGAAAGTCTGCAAAGAAAGTTTCATCCCTGCCTCCCCTGCAATCGCAGGAAGATGAAGCGAAGTATTGGTGGAGCCTCCAAAAGCCATATCTACCGTGACAGCGTTTTCAAAGGCTTTCTCTGTCAGGATTTTAGAAGGCGTCAAGTTTTTTTTGATCAACTCCATGATTTGGATTCCTGATTTCTTTCCAAACCGTATTCTTTCAGCAAAGACCGCTGGAATGGTCCCATTATAAGGGAGCGCCAAACCGAGGACCTCTGCAAGGCAGTTCATAGAATTTGCTGTAAACATTCCTGCACAGGAGCCCACCCCCGGGCAAGCACAGCCTTCGACTTCCTTGAGATCCTTTTCCGTCATCTCTCCAACCTTCACCTTTCCTACGGACTCAAATACTGTGATCAGGTCAATCTCTCTGCCCTGAAACTCGCCTGCCAGCATGGGACCGCCACTCACAAGAATAGTCGGAATATCAAGTCGGGCTGCCGCCATCATCATTCCAGGAATGATTTTGTCACAGTTTGGAATGAGGACCAGACCATCGAAGGGGTAAGCCATGGCCATAGATTCAATCGAATCGGCGATCAATTCTCTTGAACTGAGTGAATATTTCATTCCCCCATGCCCCATGATGATTCCATCACAAATCCCGATCGTAAAGAATTCGAGAGGAGTTCCCCCTGCCATTCGAACACCCGCTTTGACGGCATCGGAGAGCTGATGGAGATGGAGATGGCCAGGAATGACTTCATTGGCAGAGTTAGCAATTCCGATCATAGGCTGCTCAATCTCTTCATCCGTCAATCCTAATGCCTTAAAAAGAGAACGGTGGGGTGCTCTTTCAAGTCCCTTTTTCATACTATCGGATCGCATTGGTTTTCCTCCTTATCAAAATATCGTGTCAGTGTCCATCTTCCGTGTCCGCTCTTCGGAATACTTTCTTCACATCTAACATAAGATCTTTTTTGATACAAGGGAGGAAACACATGAACAAAATTTCAAATGTCAAAATCCAAAAGGAGATTTTTAGTCCGATGGAGTTGACAAAGTGAAACAAAAGCTATATTTTAGTTTTATGACGAGCGACTCCCTGGTGATAATCTCTCAGAACATATAAACATAACAATAAACGAATCACGGGTCACGAGCATCAAATTACGGAAAAAGCCTGGGTGGCGGAATTGGTAGACGCAAGGGACTTAAAATCCCTCGGTGGCCCCCCACCGTGCCGGTTCAAATCCGGCCCTAGGCACCAGAAGATCAAACATTTTTGAATCTGGCCCCTTTGAGGAAAGGGGCTTCTTTTTTACCATGTGGGATTTATGTACTGGAATTATCTTGCCGCGATCGGCGCTTTCATCTGGTTGGCGATCATGCTTCTTCCCTGGCGTCCGTGGGACACCCGTGAGGTTGTGGATTCTTCTTCGACTTCTCCTGACGCTGATTTAAGTGACGTTACCGTACTCATCCCTGCACGAAACGAAGCCGAAGTCATCGGAACGACCTTGGCGAGCTTGAAAACCCAGGGGAATGATCTTGCGATTATCGTGGTGGATGACCGATCCACGGACAGAACGGTCACGGTTGTACAGAGTTTTGGGATGCAGAATCTGCGTATCATAGCCGGTGAACTACTGCCGGCGGATTGGAGCGGAAAACTTTGGGCACTTGAGCAGGGCTTTCGCAATGTGGACACCCGTTTGACCCTTTTGATCGACGCTGATATTGAGCTGCGACCGGGTATCGTCGGGAGGCTACGCCAGAAATTAAAAGAAAACCATCTTCACTTCATTTCCCTCATGGCCCAATTGCGCATGGTCAGCTTCTGGGAGCGGCTGTTGATGCCAGCCTTTGTCTACTTCTTTAAAATGCTCTATCCTTTCCGTCTGTCCAATTCCAGTTTCACCCATGTTGCCGCGGCAGCCGGCGGATGCATTTTGTTAGAAACCCGGCTGATCAAAGAAATCGGTGGGTTCGAGGGCATCCGCCAAGAGTTGATCGATGATTGTGCCTTGGCAAAGAGAGTCAAGTCGCTCGGTTACAGAACCTGGATTGGTTTGACTCATTCGGTTTACAGCCTGCGATCTTATGAAAATTTGGCGAGTGTTTGGAACATGGTGGCGCGCACGGCTTTTTGCCAGCTTCGGTACTCGGCGATGTTACTGTGTGGGACAACAGTGATCATGCTAATGGTATTCTGGTTACCGGTTGCAGGATTGTTCTTTCCGGCTGCCAGTGCAAAGATCCTTTCCGCTGCTGCCTTGGGGGCATTAATCCTGAGCTATCTGCCAACCCTAAAGTTCTATCACCAATCGAGAGGATGGGCCTTGGCTCTGCCACTGATTGCTACTCTCTATCTTGCCATGACCTGGTCGTCGGCAATTCGGTTTTGGATTGGAGCGGGATTACCCTGGAAAGGAAGATTCTACATAAGAGACAAAAAGGTCTAATCCCCGGGTAGCTATCAGATCAGACGAGGTATGAATCTGGTCTCATCCCTTATTCATCAATCAATATTCTCTCGCCATAACGAAACGAGCAATCTCCCTGAGCGGATCGGCCTCGGGTCCCAATGGCTTTAGAGCATCAACCGCCAGGTGCACCAATTCTCTTGCTCTTTTCTTCGACTCCTCAACTCCCAACACAGAAGGATAAGTTGCCTTTCCCTTTGAAAGATCGCTTCCTGTCTTTTTTCCCATTAAAGCAGCCTTTCCTTCGACATTCAGGATATCGTCGGCGATCTGAAAGGCCAACCCGAGGCTCTCCCCATAGCGGGTCAGCACCTTGAGGATTTCCTCCTTTGCCCCCCCCAATTTGGCTCCCACCCGAACCGAAGCTAAGATCATCGCTCCTGTCTTATGGGTATGAATATATTGGACTGTAGGGAGATCCACTGCTTTTCCCTCTGATTCAATGTCCACCACCTGCCCGCCCACCATCCCTAAAACCCCTGCCGCCTGAGCTACCTCGTTGATCAGATCGAGGATCAATCCTCTGTTACTTGAGGGGTGATCTTTTGCGGGCTGGTTTGTCATTAGTTTGAAGGCCTCTGTGAGGAGACCATCTCCTGCCAAAATTGCGATCGCCTCTCCAAATATTTTGTGACAGGTGGGTTTACCCCGGCGATAATCGTCATTATCAATCGCTGGGAGATCATCATGGATGAGAGAGTAGGTGTGGATCATCTCCAGGGCGCAAGCAAATGGAAGAATCCTCTCTCCCTCTCCTCCCACTGCCTCAAAGGAGGCGATGGATAAAATGGGACGAATCCGCTTCCCTCCAGCAAAGAGACTGTGCTGTATCGCCTTGTGAAGATTCAATGTGAATTCCTCTTTTTTCGGGAGATATATCTCCAAAGCGGAATCCACCCTCTCCTTCTTTTCTTGTAAATATCGATTAATATCCATCAGGAATTATCCCCGGGAGCTTTTTCCCCTATACCTATCGCTGGTGGGGTGGATCGATTTTCGGCTTTGCTGGACGGTTGGAAGGCGGGGGGCCTTCAAGAAAGTCCAGTATGGCACTCCTCACCTTCTCAATATCCGCTTTGGTGTTGATGCAGGGCCCGTTGGGACGCTCGTTCAGGATCCCGATTACCGGGATCGGATAAGTATCTTGAATGCCAACAGTTAGATCAAGTTCGCAGGCGACCGCCACAATGGCCTCAGGTCTGTTCTCCAAAACAATTCTTCTGGCCAATGTTCCGCCAGTGGCCACGGCGATCTTTAAATGATATTGATCAGAGAGTTCAATCAAATCTTTAATTTCACATTTTCCGCAGCCTTTGCAGTTTCTAATATTCCCTGTGATCTTAATCTCGCAGTCAAAATCCTGAATGCAGTGCGGAAGGAGGATCAAAAGTTTATCGGGCCGGACCCGGTGTCTGTTCGATCGGATGAGGTGGTTGTTCAATTCGACAAAAGACTGCCGGACTCTTTCTTTCGATATACCGACGACCTTTCCCATCAGAATCATTAGCGGAAAGAGGACCTTCGCAACAACGCCTCTCAGCTTATGAGACAGGAAAATGTCCTTGCCTCGTAATATCGTGAAGACAAGCAGCAAGCCGCCGAAAATCATGAGGAAAACCAAAGAGGCGAGGGCAAAACTGAAGATAGTTGGGAGGGAGGGATGAATGTTTTTCAGTCCAACGATGGGAACATACCAGAGGAGAAAGATGAGAACGAAGAGGAGGATACAGGTAAAGACTAACAATCCAATAAAGATCCTCTTTTGCGGCCTAATCTCCAATGTCATCCTCTTAAAATTCAAATATCAAAATCAGAAGTTCAGATGAACTAGTTGGGCCCCCCATGGACAATATGTATTTTAACAAATTTATTGTTTGTTAACCAGGTTTAAGATGATATATTCCCGCTGAACTTTTCCGCCCTCTGTCTTGGTGAGCTGGGTTTGAAACTAAATCTGGCTGTCACTGGGATCTTTTTGCAGAGTCACTCTCTATTTTGAGACTGGAGAATCCTGACAGGCATTGGGTAATTCTTGAACCATTGGGCCGTCCGTCCGCGGACCACGGAGATAAACGTACAACGCCTTGAGTGGATGCGTCAGAGCGTCATTGACGGCTGTGGGTTCGAAACCGCTATGGAGCATGCAGTTGCCACATTTGGGATTGCGACCGATACCATAGATACCCCAATTCGTCTCTTCCATAAGGGCCTTAAAACTCGGTGCATAGCCTTCCTTCGTCAATAGATAACAGGGCCTCTGCCAGCCAAAGATATTCCGCGTAGGGTTACCCCATGGTGTGCACTCGTAAGCCTGGTTGCCCGCAAGAAAGTCGAGGAATAGAGTCGAATGATTGAATTTCCATTTTCGCCCTTTGCCGAGCTTGAGGATGTCTCGAAAGAGGTTGATGCTTTGTGTCCCCATCAGGAAGATGTCCTTTTGTGGCGCCTGTGAATATCGATAAGCAGGTGACACCATCATGCCTTCAACTCCCAAACTCATGACAAAGTCGAAGAAACCTGAAACCTCTTGCGCTGCGATCCCCTCATAAAGGGTACAGTTAATGGTAACCCGAAACCCTTTCGAACAGGCCAATTTGATGCCTTCAACCGCTGAATCGTATACCCCTTGGCAGCAAGCCAAAGCATCATGTTTCTCCCGACTACCATCCAGATGGATGGAGAGGGTGAGGTAGGAAGAAGGAGCATAATCTTTGATGCGAGTTTTAAGTAATAGTCCATTGGTACAAAGATAGACAAACTTTTTCCTTTTTATAAGACCGGAGACAATCTTGGGCATCTCCTCATGAATCAGAGGTTCTCCCCCAGAAATGGCCACGACGGGCGCACCGCATTCATCGGACGCAGAGAGACACTCCTTCACACTCAGACGTCTATTGAGAATTTCTTCGGAATAATCGATCTTACCACAACCGGCACACTCCAGATTGCAGCGGAACAAGGGCTCCAACATCAACACCAGAGGATAGCGCTGTCTTCCATGAAGCTTCTGGCTGATCAAATAGCGTGAAATGCGATATTGCTGAATGAAGGGTACACCCATGGAAGTTTCCTGCTGTTTACCCCGTTAGAAATAATGCCCTGCTGCTCTGCAGTCCCGCTATAGCGTAATTAGATTTTAGAATAATTCCAGCGGGGTTTAATGCCCCATTGGAATTTCTAACGGGGTTAACTTTGAGGGAATAGGGAATCCGGTAGGCGAAAATGCATTTTTTCAGGCTCACTCTCCATCTCATTCACCCTGCTGACACCGTAGGTATGCAACTTTTTTAATACCTTCTGTACCGTTGCTTCGGGGGCAGAGGTTCCAGCAGTAATGCCTACCCTGGTCTTTTCCGAGAACCAAGCTGGATGGAGATCATCCGTATCCTCTATCAAATAAGCAAGCAAGCCGTTCTGTTCACCCACCTCACGTAAACGATTTGAGTTGGAGCTGTTACGGGCCCCGACCACTAATAATAAGTCTATGTCTTTTGCCAGTTGTTGGACCGCGTTCTGCCGGCTTTGTGTCGCATAACAGATATCACTCAGCTCAGGACCTTGAATGTTGCCCCACTGCCCTTTTAAAGCTTCAATCACTTCGCGGGTATCGTCAAGGCTGAGCGTCGTTTGGGTGACATAGGCGAGACGATTTGGGTTTCTGACCTTTAACCTTTCCACTTCATCTTTTCTCGAAAGCACATAAACTGGGCCTTCAACACAGCCCCGGGTCCCTTCCACCTCTGGATGGCCGGGATGGCCGATAATGATGACCTCAAAGCCTTGGCGGCTATATCGCTGGGCCTGGAGATGGACCTTGGTAACCAATGGACAGGTGGCATCGATGACCTCCAGATTTCTCTTTTGCGCCTCTTTGAATACGGCGGTGGATACACCATGGGCACTGAAGATGATCACCGCACCCGCAGGAGCTTCATCGAGCGTTTCAATAAATAAAGCACCCTGGGTTTTAAGATCTTCGACGACATGGTGATTATGGACAATCTCGTGCAACACGTAAACAGTTGTGCCGTAAATCTCAAGAGCACGCTCCACAATCTTGATGGCACGGACCACTCCCGCACAAAACCCACGGGGCTGAGCGAGTATCACTTGCATTGTTTCCACCAAATTGGAATACAGTTAAAATAATAATCGTCTGCGAAAATAGTTGTCAAGTGCAATCAGATGTATTTTCCATAAGCGAGAAAGATATTGACAGGCAGATATAGAAATCTGCTTTTTATTTGGGGCTGCAGAAGCCCGCTTGCTGTTAAAGAAGGGTGAGAGAGAAAGCAGGTTTAAAGGAATGAGAGTCCTATTCTTTGATAGAATTGAGGGGGAAAGTAATGACATGGTATCTTGTGATCGGCGGAGCCGGTTTGATCGGTGGCTACCGGAAAGAGTTATCCGCTGGCCGGCAAGCGCCCCGCAAACCCCGCTCTGTGGGCGGGGAGCTTCACATCATAAGAGTGCGTTCTTGGCCAGTGAGATCGCGACCTCCCAGAATGGTCCCGGGAACCTATGTGTGGAAGCGAGAACCTCGTCGAGCGCGTGGACGAACCAATCGACATCCTCCCGTGTCACGACGAAGGATGGCGCGATCTTGAGCACATCCTGGTTGGACCCTGCCACCTGTGTCAGCACGGCGTGCTTCTCCAGGAGCGGAATTGTGAAGGCCTGGGCGAAAAGCCCGCGGTTGATCTTGTGCATGAGCGTCCACGCCTGCCGGAGCATGAACGACTTCGGCTCTCCGAACTCCACGCCCATGAGCAACCCCTTGCCGCGAACCGCCTTGACCAGTTCGTACTTCTGAGTGAAGGGCTGCAATGACTGCAGGAAGTATTCGCCCATCTCGCGGCAGCGCGCGAGGAGGTTTTCACTGTCCAAGACGGCAAGCGCGGCCAGGCCCGAGACCATGGCAAGATTGTTCCCGCCGAACGTCGTCGCATGGACCTCCGAGCGGTCGAGGCGAGAGAAGACGCCTCGTATGATTTCCTTTCGCGCGACCACGGCGGAAACAGGAACCATTGCCGCACTCAGACCCTTGGAGAGGCAGACGATGTCGGGCTCTACCTTCCAGTGCTCGGCGGCGAGGAATGTTCCCGTCCGCCCGAAACCAGTGTGGATCTCGTCGAAAATCAGGATTGCCTTGTGCTTCCGACAGAGCTCCTGTACCCGAGGCAAGTAGTCGTCGGAGGGAATGATGATCCCCGCCCCGACTTGGATGGGCTCAAGGATGACCGCCGCTACGTTACCGGCGGCGAGACCCCGCTCGAGCGCATCGGCGTCATTAAACGGGACAGCCTTTGTTTCAGGGAGGAGGGGGTCGAACCCCTCTCGCCACATCGCGTGGCCGGTGACAGAGAGGGCACCGTAGGTGAGGCCGTGGTACGAGTGGTCAGCGTAGAGGATTCGCGGGCGCTTTGTAACGCAACGGGCGAATTTCAGCGCCGCCTCGATCGCCTCCGATCCCGAGTTGGCAAAGAAGACCATGTCGAGCCACGGGATCCGCTTCACCAGCGCCTCAGCGAGGAGGCCGGACAGGAGCGGGATATCGAGCTGGATCAAGTTGGGGAGCGATTCGCCCAGAACGTCCGCGAGCGCGCGGCGGACGACGGGGTGGTTGTGGCCGATGTTAGAGACGCAGAAACTGGAGATGCAGTCCAAATAGCGGCGGCCGTCCTTGTCCCAGAGGTGGCAGCCCTCGGCACGGGTGTATATCCGGTCGTAGCCGATAAGCTGCATCGACTTGACCCACGCCGGGTTGATGTACTTGGCGTGCAGCTTCGAGTTCTCCCCGAGCCGCTGGCGGAACAGGTTGAGGATATCGAATTCAGTGGGGGGGCCACTATAACGTCGAGGGGATTGGGTATCATCCATATCAACAAGGTCACAGGCTTCGTCCGGGGGCACCGTTCGGAACCACACGTGGATTTAATGCATCAGTTCCTGTAAATGACAGGAACTCGATTTAGGTAGGGAAAATATACAAAAAACGGAGTTCCGAGTCAAGCAAAAAGGCCACATCGAGGTAATGGCTCAGTGACGGGTAATTACTGGTTATGGAGTTATCTTTTTTCTCGTAGCGTCAACATTTATTGCCGACGGACTCCGCCCTCAATAAATGAGGGCGCTACAAAATTAATATAAAAATCTTCCCCGTAACTGAAGCATTACACAAGAGCGACCTCGATACAGAGGAAAGCCATTTTCCTGAAAGGCGTGCTATTGCCTTG